>JAEEGL017023457.1_pt1 | contig 18933 bp, 19 predicted proteins | sample 9134231 | NCBI WGS metagenome assembly JAEEGL01 (sample SAMN16246548, study PRJNA631951) | gut metagenome | biome: gut microbiome; feature: rumen; material: fiber-attached | host: Bos | place: Iran: Karaj | collected 2018-10 | reverse complement strand
TCAGATTCACCGTTCGCCTGGAGTTATCTTCCAGTACGATAAAAATGTTTATTCCAGCCGTATCATTCCATATCGTGGTTCATGGCTTGAATTTGAAATTGACCAGAAGAAAGAATTAATTTCTTCGCGTGTAGAATAACCTAATGCAATAAGAAAATTCTTGGTACTATATTCCTTCGTGCATTAGGTTATTCTACACGCGAAGAAATTATCCGCTGCTTCTATCTTACAGAAACAATCGATGTTCCTTCAAATGCTTCTAAACGCGAAGAACTTGTAGGAAGAATCCTTGCTTCTGCAGTAATCGTTAAAGATGATGAAACCGGCGAAGAGAAAAAACTTTTCCGCGCAGGTGATAAACTTCATCCGCACGATTTAGACGATTTGGCTGCAAATAAAATAAGCAAGATTGATGTAATCGTTTTAAATGCAAAGAAAAATCCAAATGACAGTGAAGAAAAAAATCCATCTTTAGACAGTGAAATGATTGTAAACTGTTTTGAAAGAGAAGAAATTCTTTTCACAAAAGATGGCTCTGAAACAGCTGACGAACCTACAAAGGAAGAATGTCTTTCTAAGGTATATCAGGTTCTTATGCCTGGTGAACCAATCACAGTTGAAGCTGCAGAAAAAGATTTAGTTTCTATGTTCTTCAGCAGCAGACGCTACGATTTAGGTCGTGTAGGTCGCTATAAGTTGAATAAAAAATTCGATTATGTTCAGCAGACAGAAGAAACAACTCTCGTTAAAGAAGATATCATCCAGACAATGAAGCATCTTATTGAAGTTTATATTGGTGCTGAACCTTTAGATGATATTGACCACTTAGGCAACCGTCGTGTTCGTTCTGTTGGTGAACTTTTAACAAATCAATTTAAAACTGCTTTTGCCCGCATGGAAAAAATTGCAAAAGACAGAATGAACTTAAAAGAGACAGATACAATTAAACCTCAGGATTTAATCTCTATTAAGCCTATCGTTTCTGTAATCCGTGAATTCTTTGGTTCATCACAGCTTTCTCAGTTCATGGATCAGTGTAATCCACTTTCAGAATTAACACACAAGAGACGTCTTAACGCTTTAGGACCTGGAGGTCTTTCTCGTGACCGTGCAGGCTTTGAAGTTCGTGACGTACACTATACACACTATGGCCGCATGTGTCCTATTGAAACTCCTGAAGGACCAAATATCGGTTTGATTGTTTCATTGGCTATTTTCACAAACATTAATGAATATGGATTCCTTGAAGAACCATATAGAAAAGTTGTAAACGGAAAAGCAACAAATGAAGTAGAATATCTTTCTCCAATGGATGAAGATAAATACTATATTGGACAGGTTACAGAAGGAATGAAAAAAGACGGTTCATTCCCTACAGATTTCGTTTCTTGCCGTCACCGTGGAGATTATACAAGCCGTTCACCAAAAGATATCCAGTACATGGATGTTTCTCCTCGTCAGGTTATTTCTGTTTCAGCTTCATTGGTTCCATTCCTTGAACACGACGATGCTAACCGTGCATTGATGGGTTGTAACATGCAGCGTCAGGCAGTTCCTCTTGTATTCCCAGAGCCACCACATGTTGGTACTGGTATGGAACAGAAAACTGCTTACGATTCAGGTGTTCTTGTTAAGGCTAAGCGTGATGGTAAAGTTATTTGGGTTGAAAGCGACTTGATTAAGATTAAGCCTGCACAGGGAAAATCTGGTGAAGTTGACGAATACAGACTCTTAAAATATCAGAAAAACAACAGTGATACCTGTAATCACCAGAGACCTACAGTTCAGGTTGGTGAAGAAGTTAAGAAGGGTGATGTAATTGCAGACGGACCAGCAACATTTAATGGAGAACTTGCTTTAGGCCGTAACATTCTTGTTGGTTTCGTACCTTGGAACGGATACAACTATGAGGATGCTGTTCTTATTTCACAGAGAGTTGTTAAAGAAGATATGTATACTTCTATGCATATCCATGAATTCTCAACAGAAATTCGTGATACAAAACTCGGTCCTGAAAAAATTACACGCGATATTCCAAACACTTCAGAAAAGATTCTTGATAACCTCGACTCAGAAGGTATCATCAGAGTAGGTGCAAAAGTTCGTTCAGGAGATATCCTTGTAGGAAAAGTTACACCTAAGAGCGAAACAGAAACTACTCCAGAATTTAAACTTTTGAACTCAATCTTCGGTGAAAAGGCTAAAGAAGTTAGGGATTCATCATTAAGACTTCCTCATGGCGTACAGGGTGTTGTTGTAGATATCCAGCGCTTAAAGAGATCAGAAGGCGATGAACTTCAGCCTGGAGTTGATGAAGTTGTAAAAGTTGTTATTGCTGATAAACGAAAGCTCGTTGTCGGTGATAAAATGGCAGGACGACACGGTAATAAAGGTGTTGTTGCCAGAATCCTTCCGGTAGAAGATATGCCATACTTGGACGACGGTACTCCACTTGATGTTTGTTTAAATCCACTTGGTGTTCCTTCCCGCATGAATATCGGACAGATTATGGAATCAGAACTTGGTAGAGCAGGTATGGTTCTTAACGAATGGTACTCTTCTCCTGCATTCCAGACTCCTAGCCAGGAACAGATTGCAGAAAAGCTTGTAGAAGCAGGTTTAAGTCCAGATTGCCGCCAGATGGTACATGATGGATTTACTGGTGAAACATTTGTTAACCCGATTTTTGTTGGTGTAATTTACTTTATGAAGTTACATCACCTTGTAGATGATAAAATGCACGCTCGTTCTACAGGTCCATATTCTCTCGTTACACAGCAGCCTTTGGGTGGTAAAGCTCAGTTTGGTGGTCAGCGTCTTGGAGAAATGGAAGTATGGGCACTTGAAGCATACGGTGCTGCAAACACATTACAGGAAATGATGACAATTAAGTCTGATGATATGAACGGTCGTTCTAAGGTTTATGAATCAATCGTTAAAGGTGATCCTAGTGCTCCAATTGGTGTTCCAGAATCATTTAACGTTATGGTACAGGAACTTAGAGGCTTAGCATTAGATTTAACTATTTATGATGATAAGGATAAACAAATTGCCCTTACTGAACGTGACCAGGAATTAATCGATAAGGCAAGTTCAGGTTTTGATAAGGAGAGTGAGAATGCGTGATATTCAGGACTTTGCAAGTATAAAGCTTAAAATTGCTTCGCCAGACAATATCCGTTCATGGTCATATGGTGAAGTTAAAAAGCCAGAAACTATTAACTATAGAACTTTACGCCCGGAGAGGGATGGTCTTTTCTGCGAAAGAATTTTTGGTACTACAAAAGAGTGGGAATGTTATTGTGGTAAATTCAAGAGCATTCGTTACAAGGGTGTAATTTGTGATCGCTGCGGAGTTGAAGTTACTCACTTTAAGGTTCGCCGTGAACGCACAGGTCATATTGAACTCGCAGCTCCTGTAAGTCACATCTGGTACTATCATTCTGTTCCAAGTAGAATGGGATACCTTCTTGACCTTCAGGTAGCTTCATTAAGATCAGTTCTTTACTATGAAAAGTATATCGTAATTGATCCGGGTGAGACTGACTTAAAGAAAAACGACTTGCTTACAGAAGATGAATACTTAGAAGCTCGCGAAAGATATGGTGATGCATTCTCTGCAGGTATGGGTGCAGAAGCTATTAAAACACTTCTTGATAACCTCGATCTTGATGCTTTGTCTGCAGAATTAAGGGCAAAGATGATTGAAAAAGGTGCCAAGAGTGATAAGCGTCTTTTGAAAAGAATTGAAATTGTAGAAAATTTCCGCACTTCAGATAATAAAGCTTCATGGATGATCCTTGATGTAATTCCAGTTATTCCGCCTGATTTAAGACCTATGGTTCAGCTTGATGGCGGTAGATTTGCTACATCTGACTTAAACGATCTCTATAGAAGAGTTATCAACAGAAACAATCGTCTTAAGAGACTTCAGAGCCTCGCTGCTCCTGATATTATTATCCGTAACGAAAAGAGAATGTTACAGGAAGCTGTAGATGCATTATTTGACAATACAAAGCGTAAGAACCGCGTTGTAAAAGGTGCATCAAGCCGCCCATTGAAATCTATAAGCGATATGCTTAAAGGTAAGCAGGGACGTTTCCGCCAGAACCTTCTCGGTAAGCGTGTAGACTATTCCGGACGTTCTGTAATCGTTGTAGGACCAGAGCTTAAACTGTGGCAGTGTGGTCTTCCAGAAAAAATGGCACTCGAATTGTTCAAGCCATTCATTATGAAAAAGCTCATGAACAAGCAGATTGTCGGAAGCCTTAAGAGAGCAAAAACTTTAGTTGAATCAGAAGCTCCAGAAGTATTCCAGGTTCTTGATGAAGTTGTACGCGAACATCCAGTTATGTTAAACCGTGCTCCTACATTACACAGACTTGGTATTCAGGCATTTGAACCAGTTTTAGTTCCTGGAAAAGCACTTAAACTTCACCCGCTCGCATGTAAAGCTTTCAACGCCGACTTCGACGGTGACCAGATGGCTATTCACGTTCCTCTTACACAGGCTGCACAGATGGAATGCTGGACATTGATGCTTTCTGCAAGAAATTTACTTGACCCTGCAAACGGAAACACAATTGTTGCTCCTTCTCAGGATATGGTTCTTGGTATCTACTATATGACATCAATTAAACCAAATGCAAAGGGAACAGGTAAATTATTCAGTTCAGCAGATGAAGTTCGTCTTGCTGCTACTACTGGTGCAATTGAATGGCAGGCTGAAATCAAGATTCATAAGAACATAATCAATAAGTGTATTAACAACGACCCGGATCCAGATGGAAAATACTTGCTTACTTCTGCAGGTCGTCTTGCATTTAATGAAGCTATGCCGGAAGAAGTTGATTATTACAATGATCTTATGGGTGATAAAAAACTTAAGAAGATGATTGAAAGCGTTTATCACAATCAGCAGACTTCAGACAAAAAAGTTAAAGAACTTATTGAAGCAAAATATCAATTTGAAAAACTCGATGCACAGACTATTGATTCAATTATGGAAGATGCACTTCTTCTTAAAGAAATCAACAAAGTTTATAATCGTGAAACACCAATTGAAAATACAAAGCTTAAGAAACTCATTATAAGTCTTTATGCAACAGACCGCGCTTGGTTAACAATTCAAATGCTTGATGCTATTAAAGCTACAGGTTATAAGAATGCTACTTTCTACGGTGCAACACTTTCTATGGACGATATTCTTGTTCCAGAAGAAAAGAAAGAAATGGTTGATAAAGCAAATAAAGAAGTAGAAGTAATTGTAGACAACTGGTCAAAAGGTAAAATAAGCCCTCTTGAACGCTATGATACAGTTACAAGAATTTGGGGTAAGACAAACGATGAACTTACAGATTTGATGATGGACAAGCTTGCTAAACACAAGAATGGTTTCAACACAATCTATATGATGGCTACTTCTGGTGCCCGTGGTTCTAAGAAACAGATTTCTCAGCTGGCTGCAATGCGTGGTTTGATGCAGAAGCCTAACGGAGACATTATCGAACTCCCGATTCGTTCAAACTTCAAGGAAGGACTTTCGGTTATCGAATTCTTTATTTCTACAAACGGTGCCCGCAAAGGTCTTTCAGATACAGCGTTAAAGACAGCCGATGCAGGTTACATGACCCGTCGTCTTGTTGATGTTGCTCAGGATGTTGTAATTAATCAGGATGACTGTGGAACAATCAACGGTATTGATTACACAGCAATTAAAGAAGGCGATATTGTAAAAGTTCCTTTAGCAGACAGAATTGTCGGACACTATACAATCGAACGCGTACTTGATCCTGTTTCAGGCGAATTGATTGCAAATGTTAACCAGTACATCGATGAAGCTCTTGCAAAGAAAATTGATAGTGCCGGTGTTGAAAAAGTTAAACTTAGAACAGTATTGACCTGTGAAAGTAAACACGGAATTTGTGTAAAGTGTTACGGAAAAGACCTTGCTAGAAATAAGGTTGTTGAAATTGGTGAAGCTGTTGGAACAATCGCTGCTCAGTCAATCGGTCAGCCAGGTACACAGCTTACACTTCGTACATTCCATACTGGTGGTGCGGCAGAAACAAAAACAGACGATAACCACATTGTAATGAAGTATCCGGTTTATATTGAAAAAGTATACGGACCACACGTTGAAAACAAAGACGGAAGCTGGCTGTTTACCCGTAAAGGCTTTATGAATATAACAAAACTTTTCAGCAAGTATCAGTTCAGCGCAAAGGATGAAATTCTTGTTGCTAACGGTTCTCGTGTTAGAAAAGATAATCCAATAATGAAGCAGGGTAACAAAGAAATTCTCGCTTCAGATACAGGTAGAATTTTAATCAGCGGTAATTACATCTATCTTACAGGTAATAACCAAAAGCTTGAAATTTCTAACGGTTCAAAAGTTTATGCTGATTATGTAAAGGGTGACTGCACTGTAGATGCTAATATCCCAATCGCAGAATTTGATCAGATTAACGAACCAATTATTGCAGAAGTTTCTGGTTATGTTCACTTTGAAGATATTATCCCTGGTGTAACTCTTGAAGAAAAAACTGATATTCAGACTCGTGCTGTTGAAAGAAGAATTACTGATTTGCACCTCGATGTTAAAGAGCCAAAGATTAGAATTTCTGATGTTGACGGTAACGAATTACAGAGTTATCACCTTCCTGCAGGAGCAATCTTACTTGTAGAAGACAAACAGCAGGTTAGTGCAGGCTTTATCCTTGCTAAACTTGCAAAAGCTGCTACAAAAGCAAACGATATTACTCTCGGTTTGCCTCGTGTATCAGAATTGTTCGAAGCAAGAAAACCAAAAGAACCAGCAGTAATTTCACAGATTACTGGTGTAGTAAGTTTCGGAAAGATTGTAAAAGGCAAGAGAACTGTTATTGTTACAGATGAATACGGTAAGCAGTTTAATCATTTAGTTCCTCTTACAAAGCGCCTGCTTGTTCGTGATGGAGACCAGGTTGAAGCCGGAGAAAAACTCACAGACGGTTCAATCGATGCACACGATGTACTTACTGTACTTGGTGAAGACGCTCTTCAGAACTTCTTGATGGATGAAATCCAGTCAGTTTATCGCGCTCAGAGCGTAGATATTAACGATAAACACATTGGTACAATTATTCGTCAGATGCTTAGAAAAGTTGAAATTGTTGCTGTAGGTGATACAAAGTTCATTTACGGTCAGCAAGTTGACAAGTATTCATTCCACGAAGAAAATGAGCGTGTTGTTGCAGAAGGTGGACAGCCGGCTATTGCACGCCCAATGTTCCAGGGAATTACAAAAGCTGCTCTTGCAACAGATTCATTTATTTCTGCAGCTTCATTCCAGGAAACAACAAGAGTTCTTACAAATGCAGCTATTGCAGGTTCTATAGACCACTTACACGGCTTAAAGGAAAATGTTGTAATTGGACATATGATTCCTGCAGGAACAGGTATGAGACAGTATCATAAAATTAAGTTGTATGATGAATCGTCTTCAGACCTTGATGCTAAGATGGAAGAAATTCTTGAAGCAAGAAGAATTCAAGAACAGGAAGAAACTCAGGAACCTGAAGTTGTAATGCCTGCTGTTGAAACTTCAGATGAAGATTAAAAAATAAATTTTATTCGAATTCGAAAAGTGTGTATTGACCACATCTATTCGAATTCGATAAAATATTTGAACTTATTGTTTTAATTTGTTTTTAAATTTACCCAGGTGCTGATGGGGAAAAAAATAGGAGAAAAGGCCGATGCCTACAATAAATCAGTTAATTCGTAAGGGTCGTCAGACATCTGCAAACAGAACTAAAGCTCCCGCACTTCAGTCTTGTCCGCAGAAACGTGGTGTTTGTACACGTGTAATGACTATGACACCTAAAAAGCCAAACTCAGCATTAAGAAAGATTGCTCGTGTTCGCTTAAGTAATGGAATTGAAGTTACTGCATATATTCCAGGAATTGGACATAACTTGCAGGAACACTCAGTAGTATTAGTTCGTGGTGGACGTGTAAAGGATTTACCTGGTGTACGCTATCATATTATTCGTGGTACAAAAGATACACTTGGTGTTGATGGAAGAAAGAGAGCACGTTCTAAGTATGGTGCTAAAAAGCCAAAGGCATAATTTTAGGAGAGGAAAACTATGGGAAGACATAAGAAATCAATTGAACGTCCAGTTATGCCAGACGGAAAATACAATAGCATCGTAATTACAAAATTTGTAACTCGCATGATGTTAGACGGAAAAAAACAGACATGTCAGAGAATTGTTTATGAAGCATTAGATAAGCTCAAAGAAAAAACTGACAAAGATCCATTGGAAGTATTCTTAAAAGCATTGGATAATGTTAAACCTGTTGTAGAAGTTAAGAGCCGCCGTGTTGGTGGTGCAACATATCAGGTACCTATTGAAATTCGCGAAAGTCGTCGTGAAGCTCTTGCAATGAGATGGATGATTAATGCCGCTCGCTCAAGATCAGGTCATGGTATGCCTGAAACTTTAGCAGCTGAATTATTTGATGCATTCAATAATACTGGTTCAGCATATAAGAAGAAGGAAGATACACACAAAATGGCAGAAGCAAACAAAGCTTTCGCACATTATCGCTGGTAGTTTTCTTCATTCAATAAGAAAAGCCCCTGCTTGGAATATTCTGTATTTCAAACAGGGGCTTTTTTTTTGCCGTACGGGTTAATGTGTCAGTTCACTAAGATCAAACCTTGAATAAGTTAATCTTCTGTGTGATCTCTTTTATAGAGCTTTGATTTTCCTTAGTCTTATTATTGATAATATGAACAGCAGAGTTTATTTCTGTTACGCTTTGTGACATTTCACCCATACCACCATTAATTTCGCTTGTGATATTTGAAAGCTTCTGCATTTCAATAGTAATTTCTTTAACACCGTGTTCCATTACAATTGAGCCGTTCTTTACTTCATCAGTAATTTTTGTAATCTCCTGTGTAGCAGAAAGAATTTGCTGGCTCTTTGTAATTTGTTCTTCCATGGCATTTGAAATTACACTTTCCTGTTGGCTTACAATCTGTGTGTTTTCATAAATTGCATCAAATTTGTTCTGAATGTTTGTAGATGAATCAGTTACTTTGAGAATTAATTCATTTAAGTCATGCAAAACGTTACCGATTGTCTTACCCTGATTTCCAGAAGTTTCTGCAAGTTTTCTGATTTCATCGGCAACAACAGAGAATCCTTTTCCGGCTTCACCTGCGTGAGCTGCTTCAATGGCTGCATTCATAGCAAGAAGGTTTGTCTGGCTCGCAATGTTTTGAATGATACGGCTCGCTTCAATCAATCCTTTTGAACCTTCTGAAATTTGTTTAATGAGATTTACGTTATCAACAATTACTTTTCGTCCGACATCAGCAGAAGTAGAAAGTTCATTTACTGAAGTTCTGTTCTTTCTTAATATTTCTGTTACAGACTTAATGTTTGCTACCATTTCTTCAATCGCATTAGATGACTGCGAAACACTTTGTCCTTGTAATTCAATGTTCTTATTAAGGATGTTTATGTTTTCAAGAATTTGATTCATTGTAACAGAAGTTTCTTCGACTCCGGCTGCCTGGTTTACAATTTCATTTTTTATGCTCATGATGTTCGAATCAATCTGGTTTATGGCACTTGCTGTCTCTGAAACGCTGTCGGTTAAGTCATCAGCAATTTCATTCATTTTATCAGATTCTGTGATTACAGTAGAAATTGAAGAGCCGATTTTTTCAAATGTCTGGTTAAAGTACTTGCTCATCTGTGTAGTTTCATCGTTGCCTTTAATCGGGAGTCTTTGTGTCAAATCTCCGTCACCTTCAGAAATGTTTTTCAGGAAATTTACTGTTTTTTGTAAAGGCTTTGTGATTGTTAAACTGATAAGCATTGAAATTATGATAGAGAAAACAAATGAAATGATTGCAATAACGGTCATTGCTTTATTGATGTTATTATTTGTTTTGTTAAATAAACTGTATGGTGTAATTACAATGTAGTCTAAAGGTACAAAACTGTTCTTAGAAGAATATGTGCGGATATCATATTTTACGCCATTGATTTTTTTAGTAAGCTGAACTTCTTTATGGTATGCATAAAAGTCTTTATATATTTCTGAATCCTGTGCAAGTGTAAATTCATTTCCATGCTGGAACTGGTCGAAAAGAATTGAGCCGTTTTTATCAACTATAACAATATCACCTGCTTCCTGAGAACCTTTCTTAACATCATCACATAAGGTCTTAAAGTAGCCGAGTCCACAAGTCATTGTAACAACACCTTTGAATTCTCCTGAAGGATAATAGAATGCCTGAGACACTAATATAGAAGAAAGTCCGTTTGAACTCTGGTATGCATCAGAAATATCAATTTCACCATTTTTAGCTTTAGCACTTGTATACCAGGAACGGATAGAAGCATCATAATTATTCTTTCTGTCAGAAGCCGGATACTGCATGTAATTTCCTGCAGATTCAAGACCGATACAAAGCTCTTCTATGCTGGCAAATCCATTTACATATTCTCCAAACATATCATATAAACTTCTTTCGTATTTGCCCATTTTATTTGGATCCATTTTGATTTTTCCACTCGGATCAGAAAGGTTTTTGTATGATGTGATTGAATCATCGTATCTTGTTATAAGATCTTGTCGTGTAATAAAATTGATTGTGCTTGAAAGATTTGTGAAATACTCTCCAATACCGTTGTCCATTAAAGTTACTACTTCATTCATGCGGTCTTCATATTGCACTTCATTGTAATGGCCAACAACCTTTGTAACAATTGTGGAAACTATAATTAACAAAGCAAAAATTGTAGCCGACATTCCAATTGCAATTTTAATTCCTATTGAAAAATTTCTCTTCATAAAAAATCTCCATAAATCTTGAGATAGTAATTTCTATTTTACCACACAAATTTAAAAATGGTAAAAAAAAATTAAAAAAATTTTAAGATATTTTTTTGTCTACCATTTATCCTTTTATCCTTATGCGAGGATGGCAGGTACCTTGAGTTTGTAAAAAAATTTTATAGAATCAGTAAAAAAGTACTTGAAACTATTTTTCAAAAAGTATATATTTTCAAAACTTGCATACTCCATAGGTGGAGAATTTGCTGTAATTTAAATGCAGCATAGGTTCTTTGAATAAGTTAGACGGACAATCGGGAAATTGTCTGGTGAAAGTCGTAAAGTTAAGAATCATTTCCTGGATTCTTTTCAGATTTTTACACCTGTTGCTGTAGAAGTTATCGTTGATAAGTTCGGTTTTACAGTAAATCAGGATTTTCTAACTTAAGTTTACGCAATGTAAGCTGAAAATATAAGGTCCTGTATGCCAAACCAGTTGTCCGACAAGATGATGTTAGGTGGATAAAGACCGTTTGTTTTGAATAGATGAAACAGAAAAGGTTTATTCTTATTTCTAAAAATCTCTTGTCTTAAATTTGGTAAAGTGTGTATGCGAAAATTTCATAAACCTTTTAGGAGTGAAGTTTTCTGGCTTAAAGTGCAGCACATAAAATATTTTATATAGTCTCAGTAAGGGAAAAATAACTGAGATTAAGGAGAAAGATGAATCATGGCTAAGGAAGAGTTCAATCGATCTAAACCTCACATGAACGTTGGAACTATCGGTCACGTTGACCATGGTAAGACTACATTGTCTGCAGCTATCACTGCATACTGCGCTAAGAAATACGGCGACAAATTGTTAAAGTATGATGAAATTGATAATGCTCCAGAAGAAAAAGCACGTGGTATTACAATTAACTCACGTCACCTTGAATATCAGTCAGATAAAAGACACTATGCACACATTGACTGTCCTGGACACGCTGACTATATCAAAAACATGATCACTGGTGCAGCTCAGATGGATGGAGCTATCCTCGTAGTTTCTGGTCCAGACTCAGTTATGCCTCAGACAAAAGAACACCTCTTGCTCGCTCGTCAGGTAGGTGTACCAAAGATTATCGTATTCTTAAACAAAATCGACCTTGTTGATGATCCAGAACTTGTTGAACTTGTTGAAGCAGAAGTTCAGGATACTCTCGTTGGTTACGGTTTTGCTGCAGAAACACCAATTATCAAGGGTTCTGCATTCAAAGCTCTCAACGAATCAGATAATCCAGAAAATACAAAATGTATTGAAGAGCTCTTGGCAGCTATGGATACATGGTTCGATGATCCAATCCGTGATGATCAGAAACCATTCTTAATGCCAATTGAAGATATCTTCACAATTACAGGACGTGGTACTGTAGTTACTGGACGTATCGAACGTGGTGTTATCCACATGGGTGACGCTGTTGAATTAGTAGGTATCCGTCCAACACAGGCTTCTACTGTAACAGGTATCGAAATGTTCAACAAAACATTAAACGAAGGTATGGCTGGTGATAACGCTGGTATCCTCCTCCGTGGTGTTGAAAAGAAAGATGTTATCCGTGGTCAGGTTTTGGCAGCTCCAAAATCAATCAATCCACACACAAAGTTCGAAGCTCAGCTCTATGTTCTTTCAAAAGAAGAAGGTGGACGCCACAGCCCATTCTTTACAGGATATCGCCCACAGTTCTACTTCAGAACAACTGATATCACTGGTACAGTTGAATTGGAAGCTGGAACAGACATGGTTAAACCAGGTGACAATGTAAAGATTATTGGTGAACTTATTCACCCAATTGCTATGGATGAAGGTCTTAAACTTGCAATCCGTGAAGGTGGTAGAACTATCGCTTCTGGACAGGTAACAAAGATTATCGAATAGTTTTTGATGAGAGAGTGGGACTATAAAGTCCTGCTCTTTTAGGAGTAAATCATGGCAAATGGTAAAATTCGAGTTAGACTTCGAGCATTTGATGTTGCATTAATCGATCAGAGTGCAAAGGATATTGTTCAGCAGGTTCAGAAAGCAGGTGCAAAGGTATCAGGACCAATTCCTTTACCTACAAGAATTAATAAAATTACAGTTCTTCGTTCACCTTTTGTTAATAAGAAATCACGTGAACAGTTTGAAATGAGAACTCACAAGCGCCTTATTGATATATTTGAACCAAGCTCAGAAGTTATGGATTCATTAATGAAACTAGAACTCCCAGCTGGAGTTGATGTAGAAATTAAACAGTAATTAAGAGAAACATTTTGGGTGTTGCTCAAAGTGTTTTTTAAGGGTTTCAAATTACTGTAAATTAAACGGTAACGGTTCCCTTGGATCGGGAATGGCGACCGAATAGAGAACAATTTGTTCTAAATAGGAGATTCAGATGAAAGGTCTGATTGCAAAGAAAGTAGGAATGACACAGGTATTTGATGAAAACGGAATCCTGACACCAGTAACCGTGATCCATGTAGAACCAAATACAGTTGTTGCTACAAAAACAGAGGAAAAGTGCGGCTATAACGCAGTTGTTCTTGGTTTAGATGAACTAAAAGAGAACAAAGTAAAGAAAGTTTACGCAAAGCAGTTTCCAGAAGACATTAAACCAAAGCGTCATCTAAAAGAATTCAGAGATTTTGATGTTGATGTTAAAATCGGTGAACAGCTTGGTGTTGAAATGTTTGAAAAAGTTGGTTACATCGATGTAACTGCTACCTCAAAAGGTAAAGGTTTCCAGGGTGTAATGAAAAGATGGGGCTTCCATGGTGGACGTGCAACTCACGGTTCGAAATTCCATCGCGAAGCTGGTGGTACCGGTTGCAGTACAACTCCAGGACACTGTCTTAAAAATGTTAAGATGCCTGGTCATATGGGCTTTGAACGTGTTACAGTACAAAATCTCAAGGTTGTTAAAGTAGACCCTGAGTTAAAGGTTTTGATGGTTCGTGGTGCTGTTCCTGGAGTGAAAGATTGCACTCTTATCGTTAAGGCTGCAGTTAAGAAATAAGGTCGGGGAATAGTATGGAAAAGAAAGTCTATTCAATCGATGGCAAAGAACTCAGGACAATTAATCTTGATGATAAAGTTTTCGGACTTCCTGTAAATGAAGACGTTATCTATTATGCCATAACAAATGAATTAGCAAATAAAAGAGTTGGAACTGCATGTACAAAAACTCGTTCTGAGGTTCATGGCTCTAATGCTAAGCCTTTTAAGCAGAAGGGAACTGGTAATGCACGTAGAGGTGATAAAAAGTCACCTATTATGGTTGGTGGCGGTACAATTTTTGGACCTAAACCAAGAGATTACAGTTATGCAATTCCAAAGAAGGCAAAACGCCTTGCAATGAAATCAATTTTGAGTTTACAGGCTCAAAGTGACAGACTTACAGTTGTAGAAGATTTTACAATCGAAAGTGGTAAGACAAAAGATTTAGTAAAAATTCTTAAGAATTTCACTAAAGATGAAAGAACAGTTATCCTCTTGAAGGATGATGACAGCCTTATTAAGCGTGCTGGTAAGAATTTACCAAACGTTTCTTTCCTTTCGTATAATCGTCTTCGTGCACATGATCTTTTCTACGGAAGAAAAGTTATTATGCTCGAGACTGCTGCAACAAAACTTTCAGAATTTTATGCTGATTCAAAGGAGGCTGAATAATGAATTTTGAAGATGTAATTATTAAGCCAGTACTTTCAGAAAAAGCAACTGCTTTAAGAGAACAGAATAAATATACATTTATCGTTGCTCCGGAAGCTACAAAAATTCAGATTAAGGAAGCTGTTAGAAAGCTCTTTAACGTAAAAGTTGCAGATTGTACAACTATTAATGTTCAGGGAAAAATCAAAAGACTTAGAGGAAGACCTGGACGAACTGCCAGCTACAAGAAAGCTATTGTTAAACTTGCTCCTGGCGAATCAATTAAGGTATTTGAAGGCGCTTGAGCCTTTAAGTAAAAGAGAAGGGGAACCATATGGCTCTTAAGATATATAAACCTTATTCAAAAGGTACACGTGGTCGTGTTGACCTTGTACGTGAACAGTTAACTGCCGATAAGCCCGAGAAAAGTTTAACTTCAGGTCGTCATAGTCAAAGTGGCCGTGGAGCTGGAGGACGTATTTCTGTACGTCATCAGGGTGGTGGTCATAAGAGAAAGTATCGTGAAATTGACTTTAAGAGAGACAAACACGGTATTCCAGGAACTGTAAAAACTATAGAGTATGATCCATTCCGCAGTGCAGACATTGCATTGATTGCTTATGCAGATGGAGAAAAACGCTATATTATCGCTCCAAAAGGATTGACTGTTGGTCAGAAAATCTCTTCTGGAGAAAATGCAACTCCTACTGTTGGAAATGCATTGCCATTGGAAGCAATTCCAGTTGGATTTACAGTTCATAATATTGAGCTTACTTTAGGACGCGGTGGACAGTTAGTTCGCTCTGCTGGTGCTGGTGCTCTTGTTGCAGCAAAAGAAGGTGAATATGTAACAATCAAATTACCTTCTGGAGAACTTCGCCGTGTAAACGGAAAGTGCTATGCAACAATTGGTATTGTTGGTAATGAAGATCGAATGAACACAAAGTTGGGTAAAGCTGGTCGTAACAGATGGCGTGGTATCCGACCTACAGTTCGTGGTATGGCAATGAACCCTGTTGATCACCCACTTGGTGGTGGTGAAGGTGCAGGTAAAGGTCATTTACCAGTTACTCCTTGGGGACAGCCTTGTCGTGGTTATAAGACTAGAAACAAGAGAAAGACTTCTGATCGATTTATCATTAGTCGACGCAAGAAGTAGAGTAGGAGATAATCGTGTCAAGATCGGTTAAAAAAGGACCATTTGTAGAGGATTCACTTTACAAAAAGGTTAAAGAAATGAACAAAGCATCAGCAGCAGATAAGAAAATAATTAAAACTTATTCTCGCTGTTCAACAATTATACCTGATATGGTAGGAAATACTATTTCAGTTCATAACGGAAAGTCTTGGATTCCTGTGTATGTAACAGAAAACCTTGTTGGTCATAAACTTGGTGAATTTGCTAGTACACGTACATTCAAGGGTCATGGTGGCGATAAAGCTGCTAAATCTAACTAGGGGTGGATATTATGGCTGATAAAAATGGTTATGTTGCCACAACTAAGTTTCTTTTTGCATCACCTACAAAAGTTCGTCCTGTAGCTAATGTTATAAAATCAAAGCCTTGTTCAGAGGCATTGGCAATTCTTGAAGTGATGCCACAGAAAGGTGCAGAGTTAATTCGTGGTACATTAAAATCTGCAGTTGCAAATGCATTGAATCTAAACAAGAAACTTGATGAAGATATGTTGTACGTAAAAGAGATTAGAATCGATGAAGGTCCTAGACTCAGAAGAATCTGGTTCCGCGGACGTGGTCGTGCAGATCAACTTTTAAAACGTATGTGTCATATTACAGTTATCGTAGACGAAAAGGCGGGAAAATAAGATGGGTCAGAAAGTTAATCCTATTGGTTTACGCCTTGGTGTAAACAAAACATGGCAGTCTCGCTGGTATGCAGACTCTAGAGATTATGCTGATTACTTCCTTGAAGATATGAAAATCAGAAAGTTAGTAGCAGATCTTCCAGATTGCAAAAACGCAGATATTGCTGAAATTGAAATTGTACGTCATCCACAGCGTGTAACAATTGTTATTCACACAGCACGCCCTGGAGTGATTATTGGTGTTAAGGGTGCAACTATTGAAAAAATAAGTGCAGATATTCAAAAGCAGTTGACTAAAAAAGTTCAGATCAAAATAAAAGAAGTAAAAAGAGCTGAAATCAATGCTTCTCTTATTGCTCAGAACATTGGAAGACAACTTGCTGGAAGAGGTTCCTTCAGAAAGGCTTTAAAACAGTCTTCTGCAAGTGCTATGAAGGGCGGAGCTCAGGGTATTAAAATCCGTATCTCTGGTCGTCTTGGCGGAGCAGATATGACTCGTTCAGAAGAACACAAAGAGGGACGTGTTCCACTTCATACACTTCGTGCTGATATTGATTACGGTACATATGAAGCTTTAACTACATATGGAAAAATCGGTATTAAAGTATGGGTTTACAATGGTATGAATTATGGTCATGAACAGAAGGATGATGCAGGCGATATCGTTAAAAAGCCACGTCGTTCAAATGGTGATCGCAAATCAACCCGTGCACCAAAAGCAGAGGGAGGAAAAGTAGAAAATGCTTAGTCCTAAAAGAGTTGCTCACCGTAAGGTTCAGAGAGGAAGACCAACAGGTAATGCTACCAGAGACAATCACGTTGACTTTGGTGAAATAGCATTAGTTGCAATGGAGCCGGTTTGGTTAAGTGCTAAACACATTGAAGCTGCTCGTGTTGCAATCAACCGTTGTATAAATCGTCAGGGACAGATGTGGACTCGTATTTTCCCAGACAAGCCGGTTTCAAAGAAGCCAGCAGATACTCGTATGGGTAAGGGAAAGGGAGCTCCTGAATTCTGGGCTGCAGTAATTAAACCTGGTATGGTTTTGTTTGAAGTTGGTGGTGTAGATAAAAAATTAGCTGAAAGAGCTATGCACCTTGCTGCAAGCAAATTACCTATAAAGACAAAAGTGGCATTCCGCCCAACAGTAGAGTAAGGAGTAAGAAATGGCTAATTCTAAGAAAAAATCAGATAAAGAACTTTCTTATGACGAACTTGTTGCAAAGCGCAATGAACTTAAGAAACAGTATATGGACATCCGTTTTCAAGCGGTTATGGGCCATGTAGAAAATCCGATGCAGAAGCGCACAGTAAGACGAGAAATTGCTCGCTTAAATACGCTTATTCATCAGCAGGATCTTGAGAAATTCAGAAAAGCTGCTGCTGAATCTATCGCTGCAAATAACTAGGAGCTGACCCGTGGAAGAACAGAAAGTGCAGAAAAAGGCTGCAAAGCGTTCATTCGTAGGTATCGTCACTAGTGACAAGATGGATAAAACTATCGTTGTTTCTATTGATACAAAGAAAATGGATCGCCTTTACAAAAAGTATGTTACACGTACAAAGAAGTGTAAGGCTCACGATGAAAATAATGAAGCTCGCGAAGGCGACACAGTTAGAATCGTTGAGTGCAGCCCAATTAGTAAAGACAAGTGTTGGCGTCTCGACTCAATTGTTGAGAGAGCTAGATAAGTTTAAGGAGTTATAGACTATGCTTCAAATGCAATCAAATTTGACTGTTGCCGATAACTCTGGTGCTAAGCTTGTTCAGGTAATTAAGGTTATTGGTGGTTCACATCGCCGATACGCTGGTATTGGTGATATTGTTGTGGTAGCTGTTAAGGAAGCAATTCCTACATCTACAATCAAAGAAGGTTCAGTACAGAAGGCAGTAATCGTTAGAGTTGCTAAAGAATATCGCCGTCCTGATGGAACTTATATCAGATTCGATGATAACGCTTGCGTTTTAGTTGATGCTGATAAAAACCCAAAAGGAAAACGTATATTTGGACCTGTTGCCCGTGAGTTACGTGATATGGATTATATGAAGATTGTATCACTTGCTCCGGAAGTCCTTTAAGGAGCTATGAATATGGCTATGAAATTCAAGATCCGTAAGGATGACAATGTAGAAATTATTGCTGGAAAAGACAAAGGTAAGCGCGGAACAATAGTTCGTGTTTTTGAAAAAAATGGTAAAGGACGCGTTATTGTTAGTGGTGCTAATCTTGTTAAGAAAGCAATAAAGAGAAGATCCCAGCAGGATGCAGGCGGTATTGCTGAAGTTGAAGCTCCTCTGGATATATCGAATGTAGCAATCGTATGTAAAAAATGCGGTGCTACAAAAATTGGTTACAAACTTGATGGCGACAAGAAACTTCGTGTTTGCCGCAAGTGTGGAGAAACACTGTAATGGAAAATTACGTACCTCGGCTTAAGAAAGTCTATAAGGAAACAATCGCTCCAGAACTCTTTAAAGAGATGGGTTATACATCCGTAATGCAGATTCCAGCAATTAAAAAAGTTGTTGTTAGTATGGGTGTTGGCGAAGCTCTCACGAATAAGAAACTTCTTGATGCTGCAGTAACAGATCT
>JAEEGL016672777.1_pt1 | contig 18933 bp, 17 predicted proteins | sample 9134231 | NCBI WGS metagenome assembly JAEEGL01 (sample SAMN16246548, study PRJNA631951) | gut metagenome | biome: gut microbiome; feature: rumen; material: fiber-attached | host: Bos | place: Iran: Karaj | collected 2018-10 | reverse complement strand
TCTGCATCTATATTGGCGAAGAAGGAGGGATTTGAACCCTCGCGCCAGACAAGCCGACCTATGGCCTTAGCAGGGCCACCTCTTCAACCACTTGAGTACTTCTTCAGCACACGCTTTTAAATGTTGAAATAGCGCTTTTTAAATATAACATACTTATGATTATTTCGCAAGATGTTATGATAGAATTTAATTATGAAAGTCGCCAGATTTGAAAAAGTCAGCAAAAACCGGTTTCTGGAGGATTTGTCTGTGTTAGGAATCGCAGACGCGATAGAGTACGAAGATATCGTACTTCCTCAGAGAGCTACTTCCGGAAGCGCCGGATACGACTTTTATTCTCCTGTAGAGGTACTGCTTAAACCGGGAGAATCCTGCCGCATTCCTAGCGGAATACGCTGCCGGATCGATCAGGAATATGTTCTGCAGCTTTATCCCCGTTCTTCTCTTGGCTTCAAATACCGGATGAGACTGCTGAATACGGTAGGGATCATCGACTCGGATTATTACAACGCGGATAACGAAGGACATATCATTGTCGGTGTTGTCAACGAGGGAGACAGGGAACTGCTGATCCGCAAGAACGACCGTTTCGTTCAGGGCGTCTTCTATCGGTATTTTCTGGCAGAAGAAGAAGAAAACAGCAGAGAAAGACACGGCGGTTTCGGCTCCACGAACTGATGCGCTCATAGCTCAATGGATAGAGTATTTGATTCCGATTCAAAAGGTTGCAGGTTCGATCCCTGTTGAGCGCGCCATTTAACAACGAAGGGATGAAATCCCTTTTTTGTTTATGTTATAATAATTAACTGATAGCAACAGGGAGGAAATATGGCTGATTATAATATTAATCTAACGATACAAAATATATGGTCAGTATTCAGGGTCGTTATTGATATTGCCATCATGTGGTTTATCATCTACTATGCCATAAAAGCGATACGTAACAATTCCCGAACCATTCAGATATTCAAGGGTATCATTGCAATCATTGCCGTTAACGGTCTGGCAAAACTGCTAGGTCTATCTACACTGACCTATTTTACCGATATGTTCATCAACTGGGGTCTGCTGGCCTTCATTATCATATTCCAGCCGGAAATCAGAGGATTCCTGGAAAAGATCGGAACCTCGAACGCTTTTTCGCGTATTTCTTCACTGTTGGCAAATGAAAAGGAAAAGCTGGTGGATCAGGTCTACGAGGCTACGATTACTCTTTCCAAGGAGAGAGTCGGCGCTCTGATCTCCATAGAGCAGGCCCAGTCTCTGCAGGACTACATCAAGACAGGCATCACCGTGAATGCGGAAGTATCCAAGGAACTGCTGTGTTCCCTGTTCATGACTACGACCCCTTTACATGACGGCGCCGTCATCATTCAGGGTGACAAGGTCGCCTGTGCAAGCGCCTATTTCCCTCCGACCAACGTCAACCTTTCATCGCGTTACGGTGCCAGACACAGGGCTGCTCTGGGTATTGCCGAAGTATCCGATGCTTTGACGATAGTCGTATCGGAAGAGACCAGTGCAATATCGATCGCCGAAAACGGCAGGATCTTCTCGGTAGATGAGAAACAGCTGAAAGAGTATCTTAGAAGAGTCATCTGCAACGATACGACTGCCATCGAAAAGACATCACGCAGAAGGAATTCTCTGGTGGTTCAGGATGATTCCGATGTCATCGTCGAGATCAAGGAAGATCCGCAGGAGAAGAAAGGATTCTCTTTGTTCAGAAAGAAGAACAACGTGCAGGAAAATCCGGCAAAGAAGGAAGAGACTGCACAGCTGGATATGAAGGTTCCAACGAACAACCGTTTCAAGTACGGAACAAGGACCGAAAGAAATGAACATCTGTTTGACATTGAAGAAGATGTTCTGATTGAAAACAACCTAGATCAGGAGGCAAGCCATGAGTCAGATCAACAATTCTGAAGAAAAGCTGGAAAAAGCCAAACAGATCGCTTCTAAATCAGCGAATAGAAATCAGTATGAAACGATAGAAGAGGGTATTGTCAAGTTTTTCCGCTGGATCTCTACGATCATCGACAGACTCTTTTTCTCCAGCAAGTATCTGGGCCTTTTTGCCTTGCTTCTGGCCTGTCTGGCCTACTTTGTCGCCACCTACGACAATTCCAGCGCAATGCTGTCTAGTTCCAAACTGCTCAGCAATGTCGGCATCAATGCCCGCTACAATTCCGAAACCTTTGAACTGTCGGGTCTGCCTTCGGCCTGTGAAGTCGTACTGACCGGCGAAGCCGCAAACGTCAATAATGCCGCCAGCAAGAAGGGTTCCTGCCAGATCGATCTGGAAGGATATACCGAAGGCATGCACACGGTAAAAGTGAATGCAGTCGGTTTCGGCGATAATATCAATACCATTGTTTCTCCTAGTGAAGTAACGGTTACCTTAAAGAAGAAAACGACAATGCAGTTTGATCTGTCCTATGATTTCATCAATCAGAATCAGCTGGATTCCCGTTACATTCTCTCTGAACCGAGCTTCGCACAGGGTACAAAGATCAATATCCGAGCATCGCAGGATACTCTGAATTCCATCGCTCTGGTTAAGGCTCTGATCGATGTAAGCGGACAGACCGGCGATTTTGAGATCAATGCGCCGCTGGTAGCGTATGACAAGAACGGCCAGGCGGTCAACGCCGAAATCGTTCCGAGTTCCGTTACGGCATCCGTGAAGATCTCTTCTCCTAGCATCGAAGTACCGATCAAACTGAAACCGGTCGGACAGATCCCTGTCGGTCTAGCCATCGATACGGCTGAAATCGTCGATCATCAGACAACCAGGATCTATGGACCTGAAAATATCCTGAACGGCATCCGTGAAGTCTATGTCAACTTCGACATGTCTACCGTTACCGACAATGTCGATAAGGATATCATGTTGCCGGTCGTCCTGCCTTCAGGCGTGTCCGCAAGCGATGTCACGGTTGTTAACGTCAGAGTCAGTCTGACAACGGTAGAAACGGCTGTTCTGGAAGATATTCCTTTGTATTATCACAACAACTACAACAATCTGGCGATTTCCAGTGTCAGCCTGATGAGCGTGAATGTCGAACTTTCCGGTTCCGCAAACAATATTGCCGCCGTCAGCGTGGACGATGTTGAAGTATACTTTGAAATGCCTTCGGAGCCTGGCACATATACGCTGCCGCTCTATGTTGTCAGTACGGATCATCCGTATGTCAACCTGTCTTTAGAGAAATCGAATGTAAATGTTACGGTAGTGGAGGCGAATCAGTAGTTATGGGCAAGTATTTTGGAACAGACGGTGTACGCGGGAAAGCCGGCGTTACACTGACAGATGAAATGGTCTACAGGATCGGCAGATTTGTCGGAGCCTACTATGAAAACGCCAGGATCGTTATCGGCATGGATACAAGAGAATCCTCCAAGGGATTTGAGCAGGATTTGTGCAGAGGAATGAGTGAATCTGGTGCTGATGTCTATCTTCTCGGCTACTGCTCGACGCCATGTCTGGCATATACCACGATGCATGAAGAGTTTTCCTGCGGAGTCATGATATCCGCATCGCATAATCCTTATACGGATAACGGAATCAAGATCTTTGCGAATGACGGTTTCAAGATCAAGGACGAACTGGAACTGCTGATCGAAGCCTACATGGATGATCCGAAGGGGATCGAATCAAGGAATAACGGCAGCGTTACCGATTACAGAGAAGCGGTAAGATCCTATCAGAACTGGCTGCTGGATAAGTACAGGATGGATCTGCAGGGGCTTAAGGTCTGTGTCGATCTGTGCAACGGTTCCAACTGCTATACCGCAAAAGATGTTCTGAATGTCCTAAACGGCAGGTTTACCTATATCAATGATTCTCCTAACGGTATCAACATCAACAACCGCTGCGGTTCCACGCATCTGGAAATGCTGCAGGAAACGGTAAGAAACGGAGATTTTGACCTCGGTTTTGCTTTTGACGGAGATGCCGACCGGGTCCTGTTCACCGATGAAGACGGTGAAGTCGTCGATGGCGACAGGATCATGTATTTCCTGTCCAAGTATCTGAAAGAGAACGGATTGCTCGACAACAATACTCTTGTTACGACGGTCATGTCGAATATCGGTCTGTACAAGGCTCTGGATAGACTTGACATCAGGTCCGATGTTACGGCTGTAGGAGACAAGAACGTCTGTGACTCCATGGTAAAGAACGGTTTCGTGATCGGCGGTGAACAGTCCGGCCACATCATCTATTCCGGAGACTGCTTCTTCGGAGACGGCTTAAAGACGGCACTGCTGGTACTGAAAGCCTTGAACTACTATGGATGTTCCTTAAAAGAAGCCGCTGCCGAGGTACAGATCTATCCGCAGCTGCTGGTAAACGAAAAAGTAAAAGACAAAGGCATCGTCCTGAACGATACGGAAATCAAGGAAAGGATCCAGAAGATCGCCGATGAACTGGGAAACAATGGACGTATTCTGGTAAGACCTTCGGGAACAGAACCGCTGATCAGGGTCATGGTAGAAGCGGAAAACGATGAACTCTGTCAGAAATACGTCTATGACGTAATCGATCTGATCAAACAAAAAGGTTATGCAGAATAACCTTTTGTTTTATAATGAAAGCATGAAGAAAGTCATTAATATCGTTGAAGATGAGAAGGATCTTAACGAACTGGTGAAATCATATCTGGAAAAGGAAGGATATATCGTCAACTCGTATCTGACTTTTGATTCGGCCTATTCACATATCGACGATTATTGCAATCTGTGGATCTTAGATATCATGCTGGATGACAAGTCCGGTTTTGATCTGATCGAAGCGATCAAAAGCAAGGATCCGATGATTCCTGTTGTTTTCATGTCCGCAAGAGACAAGGAATTCGACCGGATCATCGGTCTGGAAAAGGGATCTGACGACTATATCACAAAACCGTTTTCTCCAAAGGAACTGGTCTTAAGGATCAACAACATCATCCGCCGTGTCTACAAGGAAGACGATCATATCTCGGTAAACGGATACGACATCGACGAAAATCAGAGAACCGTATTCAGAAACGGAAAACAGATAGAACTTACCACAAAGGAATTCGATCTGCTGATGCTGTTCGTCAAGAACAGAGGTACGGCTTTTGTCAGGGAACAGATACTGGAAAAAGTCTGGGATGAGAACTACTTCGGTTCCGACCGTGTCGTCGATGATACGCTGCGCAGACTGAGGAAGAAACTGCCGGATATGAACATTCAGACGATTTACGGTTTCGGCTACAGATTAGGATGAAGAGATTCAGGATCTGGATAAGCAACTTTACGCTTGTTCAACAGTTTTTAACGATTGTATTCATAACATTTACCGTTCTGATTTTTTTCATATTCGCATTTCTGAACAGGAACATTGACTCTTTTACCAATACCCAGATGTATGTCTACATCCATCGTTCACAAAACGAATATCTCGAAACCAGAAACAACTTCAAGGAATCCAATGTCGTACACTTCGTCTATTCTACGGCATCCAGAAGATATCTGAACGCCCTGACGGAAGAATACGCCGATCTTCTAAGCAATATCGATCCGGATCCGGAAGGAGGAAGCATCGACAGCAGTTTCACATACGATAACAACTCGATCGTTTATTCAATCGTCAGCTTTGACGATACCTACCGGCTTGTTTCGATCATCAAGAACAACTTCCGCGACGAGTTTCGAAGCGCACTGTACAGCGGCGTTGTCAACATCACGTTCTACGTGGTAGGAGGTCTGATCGCTTTGATCCTGATCTGGGTCGTGTCTCTGATCCGTCCTTTGGATCAGATCATTGCTTATATAAATAAGGTAAAGACCGGAGAAAAGGCCACGCTGAATGTAAACCGTTACGATGAGATCGGCGAGGTTGCGGAAGCCCTTGCCAGCATGAATGATGAACTTTCTCAGCAGCAGCGGATACGCGATGAAATGATACAGAACATTTCTCATGATCTGAAGACTCCGATTGCGACGATCAAGTCCTATTCCGAATCGATCAAGGATGGCATTTATCCGTATGATACTCTGGAAAAAAGCGTCGACGTAATCAGCGAAAACGCCGACAGACTGGAAAAGAAGGTCTACTCTCTGATCACCTACAACAAGATGGGCTATCTGACCGATACGGGAAACAACCTGTTGAACCTGGAGATGGCTCCGGTCGTACAGAAAGCCATCCTGGCCTGTAAGGTTGTCAGAAGCGATGTCCGCATTGAAACGGATATTGATGAAGATGTCTTCTTCCATGGGGAAGAGGAACCCTGGCGCGTCGTGGTAGAGAATCTTCTGGACAATTCGCTGCGCTATGCGAAGAGTCTGATCCGAATCTCGTTGAGCGAGAATCTGCTTGAAATATACAACGACGGAGAACCGATCGAAAAGGACCGCCTGGATAAACTGTTTAAGCCTTACGAGAAGGGCAATAAAGGTAAATTCGGACTAGGATTGTCCATCGTAAAGAAAGTCGTTGAAACTTACGGTTATTCCGTTACCGGAGAGAACATGAATGACGGTGTCGTATTCAGGATCTTCACCACCAAGAAGATGAAGAAGCCGGCAAAGAAGAAGAGTAAAAAGGGTATAATTGAAACATGAGTACTGTAGAAATTAACGGGATCTCATTGAACTATGAGAAAAAAGGAAAACAGGGAAGAGATGTCATCCTGCTGCACGGATGGGGTCAGAATATCGAGATGATGGCTTTCATCGCCGATTTTCTGAAAGATCATTTTATCGTGTACAACATTGATCTTCCGGGTTTCGGAAAGAGCGGCGAACCTCCTGAAGCCTGGGATTCGGAAGACTACACCAGATTTCTGCACGATTTCTGCATGAAGAAAAAGATCTCTGACCCGATCTTTATCGCGCACTCTTTCGGTTGCCGGATCGCTTTGAGATATGCCTATCATTACGGTGCATACAGGATGGTTCTGACAGGGGCTGCAGGGATAAGAGACAAACACGGCCTTGCCTGGTATGCCAGGACCTATTCCTATAAACTGGGAAAGAAAATCCTGAGTCTGAAACCGTTTGAACAGTATGCCGAGGCATTGAAGAAGAATGCCGGAAGCGAGGATTACCGCAATGCCAGCGGCGTCATGCGCAATACTCTGGTAAAGGTTGTGAATGAAGACATTACCCCGATCTTAAGCGAAATCACAACGGAAACCCTGCTGGTATTCGGAGAGAACGATGAAGCGACTCCGGTGGAAAAGGGAAAACTCATGGAACAGCTGATGCCTGATGCGGCTCTTGTCATTTTCGAGAATGATGATCACTATGCCTATATTCATCAGGCAGGACGCTTCAATCTCGTGCTGGATGCTTTCTTAAGGAGTGACTATGATAAACGATAAAACCGCAGAAATCCTGATCACAATGCTTTATCTGGCAGTCTATCTTGCCCTTTCTTTTGTTTACGGCAAGCATGCCCTGCAGATGTTTCAGCAGAACCGTTATGAGCTAAGACGTTATGGAAAGTGGCTGACGGATAAAAGGAATCTGCATTTCTCTGCTAGTGTCATATACATCATTGTCGCAGTTTGCCTGAATACGCTGTTCAGGAACTACGGACCTCTGTTCTGCATCTTCCTAAGTATTGCCTTTACGGTATACTTGCTGATGAAAGAAAACAAAAAGGTCTATATCAAGGATCTGGTCGTAACCGCCAGAGTAAAAAGACAGATCGTTTTCATGGTACTGCTGGAAGCGATCCTGATCGTTTTCGGCATGCGTTATCTTCCTGCCGATATACTCGGGATCTGTGCCATTCTTATGCCGTATCTTCTGATCTATCCGATGGCTTTGATGACACAGCCTCTGGAGTATCTGATCAAGAAATACTACGAGAATGATGCCAGAAAAATCCTGAAAGGAAACGGCAGGCTGGTCAAAGTCGGTATTACCGGTTCTTATGGCAAGACTTCTACCAAGAATATCGTTACCGATATCATCTCCGATCATTTCTTTACGCTGATGACGCCGGCTTCCTACAATACTCCGATGGGCATAACCAGAACGATCAGAGAGATGCTCAAACCGATTCATGAAGTGTTCGTCTGTGAAATGGGAGCGGATAAGGTTGGAGATATCACTTATCTGATGGACTTTGTGAAACCGAAGTACGGAATCGTAACATCCATCGGACCGCAGCATCTCAGTACCTTCAACAGCATAGAAAACATCATTCACGAAAAGATGCAGGAAATTGAAATGCTTCCGGCTGACGGCGTCGGTTTCATCAATATCGACAATGAATACATCAGAAACTATAAGATCCAGAATACATGTCGGATCATCACGGTAGGCATTGAAAACAAGGATGCCGATTATCAGGCAAAGAACATCCGTTTCAGCAAAAACGGAAGTGAATTCACTGTCGAGATTGCCAAGAAAAAATACAAGTTTACGACTTCCCTGTTAGGAAAGCACAACGTTGCGAATATTCTGCTGGGTATTGCTCTGGCTGTCGAACTGGGCCTGGACATGAAGGAAATCACGAAGAAAGTCGCATCGATCAGACAGATCGAACACCGTCTCCAGCTTAAGAAGATCAACGGCTATACCTTTATCGATGATGCATTCAACTCCAATCCCGTAGGTTCAAAAATGGCGCTGGATGTACTGTCGATGATGGATGGAAAAAGGATCGTCGTTACGCCGGGAATGATCGATTTAGGTTCGAAACAGGATGAACTGAATCAGGAATTCGGTGCCTATATGAAGGACAGGGCAGACCATGTCGTGCTGGTTGGCGAAAAGCAGACCAGACCGATTCTCGAAGGTCTGAAAAAGAGCGGATTCAATGAAAAGGACATTGTCGTATGCAAGAATGTCAATGAAGCATTCGCATATGTTTACAAGAACTTTACCGTCAAAGATACGATACTTCTGGAAAATGATCTTCCGGATGCTTTCAATGTATAAAAGTGATAGAATGGTGATATTATGAAAATCTGTGTTGCTGTGTTTTTTGGTGGAAAATCCACCGAGCATGAGATCAGCTGTATCTCTGCCAATCAGGTCCTTCATGCCCTGAATCCGGATAAGTATGACGTACTTCCTGTCTATATTTCCAAAGACAACGATCTTTATACCGGAGAAAAACTGTTCGATCTGGCCAACTATTCTTCGTTTATCAATGATCCCGCATCCGCTCTGGATAAGATCATGATCTATAAGGACGGTAATGCCGTTAAGATGAGATATCTTAAAGGTCTGTTCAGGAAAGACCGTCAGATCGATATCGCGTTTCCTGTAGTTCATGGCACCAATGTCGAGGATGGTTCCTTAGCCGGTTATCTGCAGATGCTGGATCTGCCGTATACGTCGTGTGATGTTCTGGGCGGATCGCTTGGCCAGGACAAGGCCGCCATGAAGGATATCTTCAAGGCAGAAGGCATTCCGATGGTTGATTTCTTCGTGGTCTTCGGTTCAGACTTTGAAGAAAGATCCGGTGAATATCTGGAACAGGCCAAGAAACTTTCTTTTCCGCTGATCGCCAAACCTGCCAACCTGGGCAGCTCGATCGGCATTGAAGTCATCAAGACGCAGAAAGAATTCAAGGAAAAGATCGGCGAATGTCTGAAGTACGACTTCAAGGTCATTGTTGAAGAGATGGTAAAGGATCTTAAAGAAGTCAATATCGCCGTCATGGGCAACGACGAGGAAGTTAAGGTCAGTGCGATTGAAGAGGTTACCAACGGTTTCCTGGATTTCGATAAGAAATACCAGTCCGGCGGAGGCAAGAAGGGTGCCAAGGCTGCCGGAAGCAAGGGTCCGTCCAAGGGAATGGCTTCCACTGCCAGAAAGGTTCCTGCCGATGTAACGGCTAAGCAGAAGAAAACGATCGAAGAGACGGCAATCAAGGCATTCAAGGCCCTTAATTCCCATGGCTGTGTCCGTATCGATTTCATGATTGACAAGAAGACCGGCAAAGTCTACTGCAACGAGATCAATACGATTCCAGGCTCTCTGGCTTTCTATCTCTGGAAAGAAGTCGGTATCAGCTTTGAAGAAGAATGCGACATGCTGATAAACTACGCTCTGCAAAGATACGCAAAGAGAATGAAGAAGACTTATTCCTTCTCTACCAATATTCTGGACAACTACAAGAAGAAATGAACAAGACATTTAGAAAAATATTGGTAATACTCATTATTGTCATGATGCTTGTCATCTCGATCCTGTCCCTGGCGGTGTAGAAGATGAAGCTTTTACTGATCATTCTGTTAATGCTGAATCTGTGTTCCTGTCAGAAGTCTACGGAAGATCTGCTGGCGGAAAAAGGCTATGAGGAAAACCAGATACAGGCGATCCTTGGCTTGTCTGATGAAAATCAGGAACGTTTTCTGAATGACGAATTGGGAAGCGAGGCTCTGGAGTTCATTAGCGCTCCATGGTTTCAGGAAGAAAAACTGGACGAGTATCTTTCCTATTACGGAAGACTCGATACGAAGAAGATTATTGATATGGTGAACAACGGAACTTTAAATGAAGCCTATCTGGATAAACTGAACGAGATCTACGGCAGCGATTATTACATTTCTAAAAATGAAGATCTTTATCTGAACTTTATGGATGCTTATCCAAGCATCAGGGAGATGATGGAGATCGTAAACACCAAAAGATACAAGGAACTGTATTCCGATATTGCACAGACGGATCTTTCTAAGGGTTATCTGATGCTGATCAACAAGTACTACCAGCTTCCTGAAGACTACGAGCCGGAGGATCTGGTTTATGTGGAGTCAAATTTAGGCAAGGGAATGCTGAGAGAAGCGGTTTATGAGGCGTATAAGGCTCTTTATGCGGATGCCAAGGCTCTTGGATACAATCTGCAGATCGTTTCAGCCTACCGTTCCTACGACTACCAGAAAGGACTCTACCAGAAGTATCTGAACTATGATCCAAGAGAAATCGTGGATACCTATTCCGCCAGACCGGGACATTCGGAACATCAGAGCGGACTGTGCATGGATGTGAGTATTCCCGGCTATTCTCTGGATGATTTCTATCTGACGGAAGCTTCTGAGTGGCTGGCGGAGAACTGCTGGAAATACGGCTTTATCATCCGTTATCCGGACGACAAGACGGATATTACCGGATATCAGGGAGAACCTTGGCAGCTGCGTTACCTCGGAAAAGAAACCGCCGAAGATGTATATAGGCGCGGCATAACCTACGATGAATACTACGCCTGCTTTATTGAGGAATGAACGAGAATAAACAGAAAACACTGATTGCGATCGTATCGACCATCACAGTTCTGCTGCTGACTTTTTTTGCTTTGATCGTACTGGATATTATCGATCTTGGTCCGAGCGTGCAGCCCGAACCTACTGTTGATGTTGATCCGGAACCGGATTCTCAGGATGACCAGATAAGTGAAGAGTATCTTCTGCTAAAAGAGAAATGGCAGGAGAACAAAAAGATCAACGAGGACTATGTCGGAGATATCGTATTTGAATCGGGCATCATCGATGTTTCTTTCGTACAGGCGAAATCGGTATACAAGGATAATGGTGAACTCTACAAGTTCTATACGGAAGACGGAAGGCTGGTTACCGATCCGGAAGGATATACCGGAAACGACGTGTATATCTGGACCTACTGGAAAACCGGAAAGTACGACTACAACGACAATGGCGGATCAACTTTCATGGATTACCGCAATACGCTGTACGATCAGAATCTGATCGTCTACGGTCATCATTTCTCGGTATGGAACGATCAGACCAGGACAAAGGCTTTTACACCTCTGGAGCTGTTTCTGGAGCAGAAGAACTACATGCAAAACCGTTATCTGAAAATGATCCTGGAAAAGGAAGTCAGGACTTACGTACTGGCGGCAGTCTACGAATTCGACGCATCGCAGGACCGTTTCTTCAGAGACATGCAGTACTGGCGCACCAGCTACGACTACGACGATTACAACAACAATTCCTATGATCCGGGATACTATGAGAAATACATCGAAAACATCAAGAAGGAGCAGCTCTACGATACGGGCGTTGAACTGACGACTGAAGACAAGACGCTGACCCTTCAGACCTGCATTTCGGGATATACCGGAGAACTCTTCGAGATCCTGGTGTTTAAAGAGCTGTCGGTTGAGTATTATTAATCGGATATTTGTTGTAGAATTGAACTATGAAGCATCTTCATAGTTTTTTTGTGTCATTTATCTGTATTCTCTGCATGCTTGATTCTGTGCCTGTCTACGCAGAGGAACAGTACCATGTTATGGATATAAACAGCGGATTCGACGAGTCCTTTTCAAGTTATTCCCGGGCTTACGGTTTCTATCAGGAGAATCTTGACCAGTACGACAATCTGATCCTTATGGATGGAGATCGTGTCATTCATATGGAATACGGCTTCGTGGAATTCATCACGGATGAAGCCTGTTCGCTGGGCATCGAATATTATTCTGAATCAAAAGGCAGCGACGATTATCTCAACGGATGCTACGGAGCCGATGCGGCTTATCTGAAAACCGGTTCCGACGGAAAGAGAGTCTATTTCCTTCTTTCGGAAGATCTAGGGTCCGTAGAACTGGATAAAGTCATCCTGCATCCTTATGATCCTGAAGAATCAATCAGTTCCTATTCCGTCCTGAACGGACAGCTTGTTCATAATATCCGTACCCGTTTTGATCAGGATCATTATTCCTATTCCATCGTCCTGGATGATGCACTGCCGTTCATGAAAGAAGGGGATACATACTACAGCTGCGACGGTCATTTCTTTTATGACGATTATCTGAAAATGGTCGATGATATCCGCAACGAAACACAAGAAAACGCATTGAACGAAGAACCGTACTACAACTACTACCAGTTTCTTCCTTACCGCAGTCTGAGCAGTTATTCAGCTGCCGAACTGGAATACTATCTGAATATCGTATTGGGTATCAGATCTCATCTGACGCATTACATCGATAAAGACAGGGATGATGCCGCCGACGAAATCACTTCTTCTCAACTGTATCAGAACGGAGACAGTTTCTTCGTTTATCAGAGCATCTACGGGACCAATGCGATGATGCTGATGAGTTCAGCCGTATATGAATCATCCTATGGACGCTCCAGAGATGCATTCCTTTCAAATCGGCTGTACTTCAATGCCGCCTATGATTCAGAGTCGGAAAGAGAGTCGGACCGCTACAACAGCATTGACGCATCCATCCGCTGCCATGCGAAACACTATGTTTCCACGCTGTTTTCCAGTCATCTGAAGAGTTTCTACAGCGGTACCTGCTTCGGCAACAAGCTCTTCGGCATTAATGTGAACTATTCCTATGACCCGTATTACGGAGAGAAGTGCGCGTCCATATACTACGGGATCGATAAGGCACTTGAACAGAAAGACAGAAACCATTACGCAATCGGCATCATGAAAGACAGGCAGAAAGTATCCTTCTATCGGGATGAAGATCTTGATGAAGTCCTGTATTCCTTGAGAAATGTCGAAGCGCTGTCCTTTGCCGTTCTTGAAGAGATGGAAAACTGCTACAAGATCCAGATCGACGATAGTTTCGATGAAGACCGTTTATATGATTTCGAAAGATCAGTTGCCTATGTCGCCAAAGACAGTATCGATTATGTTCTGAATCGGGACAGTATTCATGAAGACGCTTTTGCAACGATCATCTATGATTTTGGAGAAGGAAGCTTTATCGGCAGACATTCACTGGATCTGAAACTAAGAGAAAACGACAGTATCCCTGAGATAAGACCGTACAGGGAAGGTTATGAATTCTGCGGTTATGACGAGCAGATGCAGGCGCAGTACCGTAGGATCGAAAAGATCGAAGTCGCCGGCGACAAGAACGGAGTGTTTGAACTGTATCGGGATATCGATCTGGCAGACTTTAGTTTGCTTATCACTTATGAAGATGGAGATGAGTTGCTGATTCCGTTGAATACGGATATGATACCGGCATATGACAATACGCTTCCGGGGAAGCAGGAACTGACGGTCACATATAACGGCGTAGAGACGACGTGGGAAATCGAATTCTCTGAAGAGCTGTCCGATCTAAGAGATAGGATCATGTCGGGGATTGAAGCGGAAGACTACACGCTACTGAAAAAACAGATCGGCAGCATCGACCTTGACCTTTCTTTTTCACAGATCAGGAAGATCGACCAGACACTAAGAGAAAGAAACAGGAGAAACTATGTCATCCAGGATCAGACGGAGAGCTATGACCTGTCTTTCTCCGGACTGGATCTCTCCCTGCCGGACAGAAAGTCGTTTCATCTGGTCAAGGATACCTATTATGTAACGGTAAACGAGATCGCTTCTGAAGACGAAAAAAGAATACTTCAGATAGCGCAGGGTTACGGTTTTGAGAAAGTCGCCGGTATCGATATCTCGTTCCGTTTCAATTACCAGGACATAGAACCGCAGGGACCTGTGATCGTTCAGCTGAATCCGATAGATAAGCAAGATCAAACGATATACTCCGTATACCACGTAAACCGGGGCGGTGAAGTCATCAAGTGCAGGACGACACAGACAGAGAACTATATTCAGTTCCTGATCAGCGGATCAGGTCCGTATGAGATCTTAAAGATGCCCGGTGTCAATCGATACGGATTTGAGGATACGGCCGAAGACCTGACCTATGAAAACATGGGCTACGACAATCACAGAATCAACATGGATATGCTGATGGTGCTGATCCTGTCGATCAGCGGCGTGATCGGCATCGTCATATATTATATTTTTGATAATATGGACAAGAAACAATGGAAAGACTACAGAAGATTATTGCAGGAAGCGGAATCTGTTCCAGAAGAAAAGCCGAAGAACTGATACTGGAAGGGAAGGTAGCGGTCAACGGCAGGATCGTAACGGAGCTTGGGTTTAAAGCCAATCCTGAAGACGAGATTACGGTAGAAGGAAGACCTGTCAGAAAAGAAGAAAAGGTTGTCTACCTTTTGAATAAGCCGAAGAATGTGATTTCTTCTGTTTCCGATGATAAAGGAAGAAAAACGGTAGTTGATCTGATTGATTCGCCATGCCGTATCTTCCCGATCGGAAGACTGGATTTCGATTCCAGCGGTCTTCTGCTTTTAAGCAATGACGGGGAACTGATGCAGAAGATCATTCATCCGAAATACGAAGTTGAAAAGACTTATGAAGTAACGATCGACGGTCTGATCAGACAGGATGAGATGGAACAGCTGTGCAAGGGAGTCAAAGTAGAAGACTACATCACATCTCCCGCTCAGGTAAAGCTGATCAGAAAGAACGAGAACCGCTATACTTCATTCCTGGAAGTGACGATTCACGAAGGGAAGAACCGGGAAATCAGGAAGATGTTTGAATCGATCGGATACACCGTCATAAAGCTGCATCGAATCTCAGAAGCAGGTATCGAATTGGGCAACTTAAAAAGCGGTGAATACCGCCTGCTGAAACCGTACGAAGTCAAGAAACTGAAACAGTATCTAGATAACGCTGATCGTTAGATCCTTGTCTTTGATCGGATCGATATAGATCGTCTTATAGTTTTTAAAGGTGACGAAACCGGATTTCGCACCTTTTACTTTTTTCAGGTCTCTAACAAGACAGTAGTCGACCGGAACGGAAGAGGAGTAGCGTCCTTTTGAATAGTAGGCAGCCAGGTTGGCACAGATCCTGATGATCTTTTCGCTTGGCTTGTCCGTATTGACCGTGACATGGGAACCGTGAAACTGCTTGGCATGGAACCAGGTATCGTTGCTGCGGGCATATTCAAAAGACAGAAAGGAATTCTGAATGTTGTTCTTGCCGAAAGTGATTACATATCCGTCGACAGAAATCTGATAAAGATTGACTTTTTTCTTTTTCTTGTTTTTGGAGATGCTCTTTTTCAGATAGCCGTATCTTGACAGTTCTTCTCTGATATCCAAGGCATCCGCATAATCGGCAATCGAAAGCTGTTCGCTGATTGATTCAAAGTATTCCAGTTCGTTTTCGGCGATGCCGATCTGTTCCTCGATGTGACTTTTTCCTTTACGTTTCTTCTGATACAGAGAATAGTATCTGTTCGCATTGCCTTTGATCGATAGTCTCGGATCCAGGGAGATCTGTTTCATTTCTCCGTTGAAATCGCTGACTTCGATCTGTTTCAAGCCTTTCTGTTCCAGATTCTCACAAGTATAGAGAAGATCCCCGTTTTCTTTGTCTCCCTGCAGATTCAATGCTTCCTCAAGGGAAACGTTCAGCTTACGGATCTTGGTTTCGAAGTGTTTGATCTGTCTTCTGACGACCTTGAAAAGATCATCGGAGATATTCCTGATACGCTCTTTTTCATCATCCCGATAATACACTTCATCCAGTCCTTCCTGAATGTTCCATTGCACCGCTTCTTTTTCAAGATGTGTCAGAGGGATGACATGGAATTCATATTTGTCTGAAACCCCGGTCAGATACAGGTATCTGGATTCCTTTACCTGTTTCATGATCTCCTCATAAGTCAGGGAAGACATGCGGTAACGGACCTCGTTTTCCAGCAGCTTTGAAAAGCCCTGGATCTGATTGACCAGCGATTCATCGAAATTGATTTCTGATGGGCGGTAAGGATCCTGCTTGTCCTGTTTTTCCGGAAGAGAAAAAACAGCACCCGGAAGGATGGTTCTTCTGGTATTCTCATAAGGCGGTATCTTCTTCAAGGCATCGATGATCCTGTTCTCATCTGAAACCAGGATAAGATTGGCATACTTACCCATGAGTTCAACAGAAAGAACGTATTCCTTCTCATCGTAAAGCTCATTCCTTGCCCTGACGTGTAAAAGCAGATATCGGTCGTAGCCGAACTGTTCGATCCGGTAGATAATGCCGTTAAGCAGGTGTTTTCTTAAAACCATGACGAATGTCGAAGGATCGTTGTAGGTCGTATAATTCTTCTTGGAAAGGCAGATGTGGTTGTAGTTGGAATGCAGGGAAATGACCAGATTTGTCCTGACGTTATCCGCATGCACATTAAAGACGATTTCAGTAGCGCTGGTCTGTGAAATGCGGTTGATCCGGATCGGAAGATAGGCTTCCAGATCCTCTTTGATTTTGTTTATAATGATGCCATCTAAAGCCATACTAATATTATAAAATCTTTATTGCACATTTTTTAAGATATTTGTTATAATAATCAAGCGAATAGAAAAAACTATTCCTTGTCTAGCAATAGACCGTTAGTCCAGAAGGAGGTAAAAGAATGAAACAATATGAGACTATGTATATCATCAAGTCCAGTCTCGACGACGCTGCAAGAGCTGCATTGGTAGAGCAGATGCACGGCATCATCACCCAGCACGGCGGCACGATCGACAATGTTGACGACTGGGGCATGAGAGATTTTGCTTATGAAATCGATCATATGTCTAAGGGATATTACGTTGTAGTCACTTATACTGTTGATGTTGACGGATTAAACGAATTCAAGCGTTTAATGGGTATCAGCAATGACATCGTAAGACTGATGACGATCTCAACTGATGAGAAAAAAGGAAGCAAATAATGATCAATTTGAATCGGGTCGTACTGGTCGGTCGTCTGACAAAAGACATTGAACTGAGAAAAACCAATTCAAACGCTTCTGTATGCAGCTTTACGGTTGCCGTAGACAGGAGATTCCAGTCGCAGCAGCAGGCAGGACAGACAGCGGATTTCATTAACTGCATCGCCTGGAGACAGTCTGCCGACTTTCTCTCCAACTATGCGGCAAAAGGAACGATCGTATCCGTTGAAGGCAGGATACAGACCAGAAGCTATGACGGTCCGAATGGAAAGGTATACGTTACCGAAGTCGTAGCCGACAATGTACAGATCATATCCAACAGGACAGGAAACGGAATGTCTGTTTCCACAGGGAACAGCTATGCTCCGCAGAATCAGACTTTCACACCGGCTGCAGATCCCGGCTATCCTGATTCCATGGATGATGATTTCTCGAATACGCCTTCGCTGGATATTTCCAGTGATGATCTGCCGTTTTATTGATATTTAGAAAGGAATAAACCATGGCTTTCAGAAAACAAAGAGTAGGTTATAAAAAAGTCTGTTACTTTACCAAGAACAAGATCGAATATATCGATTACAAGGATGTCGAACTGTTAAAGAAGTTTATCTCTCCTAACGGAAAGATCACTCCAAGACGTGTTACAGGCACAAGCGCAAAGTATCAGAGAATGCTCTCTACCGCAATCAAAAGAGCGCGTCAGATGGCATTATTACCTTATATTGCCGATTAGTTTAATAAAGACCTCTCCATTCGGGAGGTTTTTTATTTTATAATAAAGTAGTATGAATAAAACAAAGAAACTGACACAAGGTGCCATGATGCTTGCCATCATCGGCGCAATGATCCTGATTGACAGAATGACGGCCTACTGGTTTACTGAACTCGTTGTGCTGATCGTTCCTATCGTAGTAATCCTTTACAGCGCCATGCATACGGTAAAAGACGGGCTGGTTCTTTCCGTAGGTCTGATCATCATCAGCTTTCTGCTGGGAAATTTTCAGTTTACCTATCTGATCTATGTTCCGGTTGGAATTCTGACGGGAATCGTCTATTCACTCGGGATGAAACGGAATCTGGATAAACAGACGCTGCTGTTTCTGGCGATCATGGTCTATGTTGTAGGAGAAATCATCGCTTCTTTTGTGGCCTATCCGCTTCTGGGTTTCCCGGTAGCGACGATGATCGCTCAGTATAAGACTGCCATGACCGAAGCCGGATCTATTTCCGGCATCAGCTATGAGACGATCTTCACTTCAGCGGGACTGGATTTTGATAAGATCCTGGTTGTCATCTACGTCTTTTCGACCATTGTCATGGGAGCGATGGAGGGCGTGCTGATCCATCTGCTAAGCGTGTTCCTACTGAAACGTTTCAAGATCGCCGATCTGGGCAGGGTCAACATCTGGGATCTCAAACCGAAC
>JAEEGL013398848.1_pt1 | contig 18933 bp, 15 predicted proteins | sample 9134231 | NCBI WGS metagenome assembly JAEEGL01 (sample SAMN16246548, study PRJNA631951) | gut metagenome | biome: gut microbiome; feature: rumen; material: fiber-attached | host: Bos | place: Iran: Karaj | collected 2018-10 | reverse complement strand
GCTCTGACTCGGCCATGTCATTCTGTATCCGTAACGAGCATTGGGAAGTGCAAAAGGTGCCATGGACATGTTCTCCATACCGCCTGCTACAACTACATCCGCATCACCTGCCATGATCATCTGAGCTGCCTGATTGACACAGTTAAGACCTGAACCGCAGACAACGTTGGTGGTAACTGCCGGTACTTCTATAGGAAGACCTGCCTTTAATGATGCCTGTCTTGCTACGTTCTGTCCGAGACCTGCCTGAATAACACAGCCCATGTATACATGCTCTACATCTGTAGGCTGAATACCTGCTCTCTTAATTGCCTCCTTGATAACGATTGCTCCGAGCTCTGCTGCGGGAGTTGTGCTGAGCGATCCGCCCATTGTGCCGATGGCTGTACGACATGCACTTGCGATAACTACTTTCTTTGCCATTCTCATGACTCCTTTCGTTAAAGAAAATTAAATGTACGAATTGATCTAATAATCTGAATAAACCGCCTGTTTTCACGGCTTGTGTTAGATTGTTATTTTTTTATCATAGTCGTGCTCTATTATTCTATCACAGCCAATTTGTTTTTTCAATGAAAAAGATGAGCGATCTGCATATATATAAATATATGCGATACACCCATCCTTAAATGATCCATCATATACCGTAATGATCACACAGGTCTGTCTCCCATGCCGGGAATGATCATATGAATCTGTATCCGTACCTGCGTAATGACTATGAAAGCTGTCCTCTTCTGTTGCCCGCAAGAATGAACTTGCCATCCCTAACCATATCTCTGATCTTGTTCTTGTCTACTCCGGTCGCTTCCTCGATCTGAACCAGCGATGCCGCCGGATACTCTTCCACGAACTTTCGCACCTTGCCATAATCATCGTAGACATTCTCATTGCAGTTCGAACAGAAATACTCTCCAAGCCCCTTATACTCCAAGGAATGGCCGCATACGGGGCAACCTTTCAGTCTGCTGTTCCTGTACAGTTCTTCCAAATCTTTCATAAATATTTATCTCCCGAAGTTCCTGTTTAGATTATTTTACCACTAAAACACTACATGCACAATAACGTAGACACTCCGACACAATATATGATAAAATATACTTACATCAGGCAGCACCTGTCCGACCGGATATTGTGGTATAGGCCTGATGAATCTGAATAAGAAGGGACTGATCAGTATGAAATTTATCATTAGCGGTAAGAACATCGATGTAACGGATGGTCTTAGAAGTGCAGTTCAGGACAAGATAGGGAAGTTAGAGAAGTATTTTACACCGGAGACAGAGGTCCATGTGACCTTAAGCGTTGAGAAGGATCGTCAGAAGATAGAGGTGACCATTCCCGTCAAGGGCACTGTCATCAGATCCGAGCAGGTCAGCAACGATATGTATGTATCCATCGACCTTGTTGAAGAGATCATCGAGAGACAGCTTAAGAAGTACAAGAACAAGATAGTTGACAGACATCAGAGCGGCGACTACTTCAAGCAGGATTTCATCGAGAAGGATTTCGTCGACGAAGAAGAAGTACAGATAGTTCGTACCAAGAAGTTCGATATCAAGCCTATGTATGCTGAGGATGCATGTATCCAGATGGAGCTTACAGGCCACAATTTCTATGTATTTGTCAATGCTGAGACAGATCAGGTCAATGTGGTGTATAAGCGTAAAGGCAATACCTACGGTCTTATAGAGCCCGAGTATTGATCCTTATAAGTCAGATCAGTGATTAATCAATGTCCTGCCGCCGTATCGGCGACAGGACATTCTGTTATGAAAGAGCCCTTATGAACATTATATTATGGACAGTTACATTATCAGCCCTCTTACTTGAGACATATATGCTCGGCCGCAGATACGCGATCAGATACTACGATTCGGTTCCGATCACTGCTTCCGGGCTTATTCTTACTCTTTATGTGCTCGGTTTTTTTAAAGTCATGAACTTCATCTGGATCCCCGCATCCGCTCTTCTTATCTTTAATGTCATAAGACTGGTAAAAACAGACCGAGATAAAGATACGAAAAAACTCCCCGGTCACATTAATGAAGATCTTATTATGACCGTTTTCTTTCTAATACTGTGCACGATCGTATCATTAATGTCCTCAGCTCATGTTGTCAAATGGTGGGATGATCTTAATTTCTGGGCCACGGATGCCAAAGCACTGTATTTTTTAAACGGCTTTACCGGTCGCTACGGCAATGTGGCACCTGAATTCGGTGATTACCCTCCGGCCATACAGATAGCAAAATGGTGTACACTCAAACTTTCTGCCGGATACAACGAGGGCCTTGCTTTTTACGGCTATTACTTACTCAATATGATCTTACTGCTTCCTCTTATGAGGGCCGCGGATGCGATCACAAAACGCAAACTACCATCAGGCATTATGGCCTCTTTAACTGCCGGTATCCCCATAAAAGCAATATGGATGATCGTTATCATGCTCATCCCCGGAATCTTCAATGACGTATGGAGTTTTGGTTCATGCTCGGATGTCACCATGGGTATAGCCTACGGCGCCATGCTTTTGTCGATATTCGAATCAACAATCCCGGATCCGGCCTCTGATGCATCAGATCATACCCGTTTAAAGACTTTTACATATATCAAGACAGCTCTCTATGGTTCGATCACGATTTTGTGCAAGAACACAGGGTTCATGTGGGTCGCTTTTGCATCCGTTCTGTTTATCATTCTTACCGTCAGCACTCACAGTCACCGCAAAGATGATGCGGGCAGCCAAAAAAGTGATATAGCAAAAACGCTTGCATCTTTGGTATTCATCTGGGTGCTGCAGGCTTCATGGTGGATATACTGCATATCTCACAGAAGGCTTGCCAAACTTACCGGTGCACTGGCCCGCAATGCTACAGGAGGCAACATCACTTTACCGGATGATGCCGCCACAAAACTCAAAGTATATATCGGAGGCTTTGTCTACGAGCCGATGCACACTTCCCACACTCCGGTGCTTGATCTTTCAGCGATGTGGATGTTCATGATCCTGCTTGTTGTCATGATATTCATCTTTTTGACCCTCATGGTCAACGGTGCAAAACGCGGAGTTTCGCCTTCACAGAATGTGATATCCCGAGCATCTGTTCTGATACTGCTCTTATATACTTTCATCACAGGGATCATCATATATTCAGTCATACTGTACAGTCACTTAAGCCTGTTTGCCACGGAGACTCAATATGGAAGCACGGATGTCATGGCCATTTCCATATCAAGGTACGGAGCGCCTTTTACCATAGGCACATTCATGCTTTCGATCACTGTTTTGACATATGTATTGGCAGAACTTAATGGATTGGAAGGAGGCAAGAGTCTTCTTCCATACATCACTTTTGCCGGAATATGTCTATTTATACTGCTTACTACGGATTATCCCGCTTATTCATATATGCTTAAAGGATACAGAGCAGATATCGCTGATGATATTCAATCCCGCAATGATATGATTGACCCGGAAGGTCGAAGATTCCTGGAATACATTGATAATATGCAGACAAATGGGTATTCTGAAGAAAGTAGCGACATAAGTTATGACGATATAATCAATCACAGAGTCCTGTTTTTTAGGGATGACAGTCAGATACATTGGGTTAAGAACACTTATATCAACTACGAAGTCTCTCCCGTAGCTGTGGTATATTCGGATTACAATAAGGATATGTCTTCAGACGAGATTGACACCGCAATCGATACACTTCATGCAGATTACATATATCGTGACGGATATGGCATTGAAAAAGCCGATAAGTATTCAATGCCCTAGACGGTTCAGTCCTTGGAAGCAAATATTATGCGCTTTTGGATCTGATAACTGATGCAGAATAAAAATGAATCAACAAGCACCTTCACATAGGTCTCTTTGATCGGAATCACCTTATGGAGTAGGATGACCAGTCCGGCAGATGCAGCCATCTGACAGATGCACAGGGTGTAATATCCTGCGGCTGTCTTTACATTATTACCTTCCTTGATGAATACTACCGTCTTGTTCATAAGAAAATTATAGACAGAAGACAGCACTCTGGCTGTAGCGGTAGCAAGCATAATGCTCGTAGCTTCCGAGAATCCCGAAAATACCGCAAGAAACATTCTAAACAGCAGTATATCCAATACAAACGAACTTAATGAAGCGATCAGATACTTGAAAAATGTACCGAAAAGTATCCTGTATACAGAGATACTGTCACGTACAGCCCTGAAATGAGTCTGCTCATTATTATTCTCATATATTGTCTCTATAGGCACTTCAATAACAGGGATATTCGTTCTCGCTGCTATTACGAGCATATCAAGCTCGTACTCAAATCTGTTGCCTTTTCCTTTAATAAGACGATCAAGAATATCCACAGGTATACCGCGTAAGCCCGTCTGTGTGTCCGAAAGTTCAAGCCTGTGCAGGAGTTTAAAGAGTCTGCGCGTGATCTTATTGCCGTTGCGGCTCTTAAATGGCACATTGTCATTATCAAAATCTCTTGCTCCCAGTACAAGGGCATTACCCTGCTTCAGAGCACACTCTCCTACCTTAAGAACATCATCCACCGCATGCTGACCGTCCGAATCTGCAGTCACTATGACTTTTATCTGTTTAAGACTATCCTTCCACTTATCAAGAACAGTTTCTTCACATATAACAGTATCCGTGCATACGCCTGACATGATCAGTTTGAATGCATCTTTAAGAGCACGTCCCTTTCCCAGATTATACGGGTGCCTTAGCACAAAGCATCTGTCCGCAAGCTCGGCAAATACAGATGCGTGTTCTTCATCCGATCCGTCATCAACTAAGATCACAGTCTCTATGCCGGATGTGATCAGTCTGTCACAGTATTCAATAAGGTCTCTGCCCGGATCAAGCGCCGGGATCAATACCGCAATGTCTCTCATACGTTCACTATTGTACCATATATATTCGTCAATGTAAGCGCCTGATTATTTTCTGACAATTTGTTTAAATTATCTCTTTTTTCTATCTTTCACTTATCCGGTTTTTAATGTGGATTTTCCAAAAATTGTGCATCTATGCCAAAACAGGTGTTCGCAAGTTTACCATAATTATCCACTTTATTCACCGATTTTTCTGTGTATAATGTGGATAACTTGGCGAATAAGTGCAAAAATTCATTAATTGTTTATAAATCGATGTGGATAACCACCCCGCTCATTGACCGATTGACTATTACAGTCTATTCACTTTTTCGTCAAAATCAATAACGGAGTTTCTGTCAACACTTACTTTTAAAAATCCTAATGTCTGACATTTTAAACAAAATCTGTGTGCAACGGGTATAAAGCCGGCATCACACTCCCGCGAAAAAGAGCCGTTCTGAATCGAACGGCTCTTACTCATTATATGCTTTATTAACTTAGAATATTCTTCTTATACAAAGCGGTGTACGATATGTTGCACTCGATACTATGATACCTGTTCTGGCAGTTGATGCATGTACTATCTGACCACCGCCTATATAGATACCCACATGACCTGAGTAACATACAATATCACCGGGCTGGGCATTCTCTATACCACCGACATCATATCCGACTTTTCTGTCCGCAGCCGATGAATGAGGAAGTCCTACACCGAAGTTGGCGTATACGCTCATTACGAAGCCTGAACAGTCGGTACCGTGTGTAAGTGACGATCCGCCGTATACGTAAGGATTGCCGACAAACTGAAGAGCGTAATTACATATCGCTGCTCCTGATCCGCTGCCCTCTACGTGAGTAACAGGACTTGAACTTGCCACGTATGTGTTCGTATTATCCTGATTGTTTCTGGCTGCTCTTGCGGCTGCGTTCGCCTTGTCTCTCTCGTCCTTCTCCTTGGCCAGTCGTATCTCTTCCTGCTCCTTGGATTCGGCTCTGACAAACTCGGTATGGAGATCTACATATTCGTCGGACACATATCCGAAACCTTCCTCTATGTCGACCTTGACCCATCCGTCAAGCTTCTCAACAACCAAAAGCTCATCATCTATGGGAACAAGTCCTAAGACTGTACTCTCAAGTCCGGGCTCTTCTCTAACCTTAAGTGTAGTCGTATTGACCTTGGCAAGCAGTGTTCCGACTTCCTTGGCCAGTTCTACCGCTGCATCTCCGGTCACACAATACTCACCCTTGACCCATCCTGTGCAACTTCCGGATTCGATCTTGTACCAACCGTCCTTCTCTTCAAGGAACTCACCCACCGACTTATTGTATAACTTGCCGACTATCTCGCCTTCTTTCTCATCGGGGATATCACGCACATTGACGTAATTGGTAACCTGGGCAATAACAAGATTGCTGAAATCCTCCTTGGCCTCTTCGACTATCTCATCTGCGGAACTCTCGGAGATCTTAACAGTCTCAACAACCTCTTTATCAAAATCTATTGTATTTTCTACTGTTGCTTGGTTGGCCTCAGCCGTCTCAGTGATCTCAGTCTGCTTATCTGACTTGTCGGAGGATTCCTCACTCTCCACACCGGGAGTGATCACTATGTTCTTGACCTCGTCCTTAACATCCTTAACAGATGTACTCTCTTCTACTGCAAGTGAAAAACCTGCACCCGGAAGACTTCCGGACAAAGTCACCGCATATGCCGGGAAACTGCTTGATAACATCGCTGTCGCAACCATCCCTATAACGGCTTTTCTGACCATTCTTTTCTTCTTAATGTTCATACATCCTGTAGTCTGTCCACGCATAAATGCGAGTCAGAATATATTTGTTACAAATCCTTAACAAATATACCACTATATGAACATTCTGTCAACCACTACATCTAGCACGTTATGTATACCAAAAAGTGCAGATAATGTATTATGTCGCCTTATTTATGTTAACTCAAATGTTAAGCTTTCTACACAAATCCGCCATCCATCGTTATGATCTGCCCTGTGAGATATGCAGGAGCCACAGCCAGCATGTATGCAAGTTCAGCCACTTCCTCGGGAGTACCGTATCGTCCGGCAGGGATCTGAGAAGTAAGTTCCTCTCGCTCTTCCTCTGTGAGGTGACTGTTCATATCCGTGTCTATGACTCCGCACGCGATAGCATTGACCTGAATATTACTTGGCGAAAGCTCCTTGGCCAGGGCCTTCGTAAATGCATTCATACCACCCTTGGAAGCCGAATAGGCAACTTCCATCGACGCACCTACATTGCCCCACATCGAAGAAATATTGATAATACGGCCTTCGTGCACATACAGCATACGTTTGATCGCCTGCTTTGAGGTAAGGAAAATGCTGTCGAGATTGGTCGACATAACTCTATGCCATTCGTCCGCTTCCATATCCTGCAGCAATCCCACATATGATATTCCCGCATTGTTCACCAGCACATCCACACCGTCAATACTGTCAAAAATGTGAGCCACTGTCTCCTCATCCCCCATGTCTCCCTTAAAGCATTTCACGGACACATGGTTATTCGCCGAAAGCTCAGCGCCCAAGGCCTCCATCCTGTCTATGTTGTTGATACACGTGAGCACCAGATCAAAGCCTGCTGCCGCAAATCTCCTGGCAATCGCTTCACCTATTCCTCTCGAAGCTCCCGTTATCATAGCCACTTTACTCATATATATCCTCGCCTAAGCATCAAAACTTTCCGCGACCGACATGTCCATGCTTATGGCCATCCGCCGTTTTATTTCCACCCTTGCTGTGACCATCAAGGATCAGCTTGTCATCGGTAGGCGCATCAGTCACATCAGCAATTGTCTCTTCACCAAAGTGTCCGTGACCGGCATGTCCGTGCGTACTCGTGCCTGCATCGACATTGCCTCCCACGCTGTGGCCGTCAAGGATCAATTTATCGTCGGTAATAACACCAGTCGAATCGGTAATAGTCTCTTCGCTTAAGTTGCCGCCACCGCCAAATTTGTACTCAATATTATATCCGCCTGCGCTTCCCTTCATGGTAGGTACGCTTCCCTGCGCATCCGCCGAGAAGCCTACGCCTGCGCTTACTGTACGAGTATGTCCGCCTCCCTGACCGGCTGACGAATAGCCTGCTCCTGAACTTACTGTCCTCGTATGTCCGCCTCCCTGACCGGATGACGGAGTAAGGTTAATATCCACGGAACCCTGGTCGCCGTTGTTCGCGCTTTCTACTGCCCATTTAATTCCGTTGTCTGCCAGATCCAACGCTGACCCAACGTCGCCATGGAAGCTGTTGATATTATCCAGAGCTTTACCTACCTTCTTGATATCGGTCAGATCAGCAGCTTTCTCTATTCCGGTAATATTCTTCACGCTCTTTATAAAGTCATCCGTATTACCATTCACGCCTGCCTGTGCCAGATCAATTGCCTTTCCAATGTCACCTGAGAAGTTATCTATATTCTCCCCAATCTTCGCACCGACATCTTTTATACTGTTTATTTTTCCGGCTTCATCAAGTCCGCAGATACTGCACCCAATTCCTAAAGCACCCCAAGACAGTTCACCTATGGCTTCGCTCGTATTGCCAAGGGCCAGATCTGCCAGACCATATCCTACATCTCTGCTGCCTTCCAGTATGCCGACTACATTACCCACCACCGGTATAAATCCAATTGCCGTGTCAATCAGAGTAGCTTTGAATGCGGCTTCCGCATCATCAGCAAATTCGCTCTTGCCTCCAAGCAAAAGATTGGCCGCAACTTTATAATTATCACCCTGGGCTGCCAGTGCACCTGCTCCAAGGGCTGCAGCTCCTGCTCCGATTGCAACCGCAGCACCGCTGATCGCAACGGGTAAGAAAGCTGCTGTCAGTACCACTACTGCTGCTGCTGCAAGGCTGATACCAAGGATATAGGGGAATCCTTCATTATGTAAGAGTCCCCAGAAATCTCCGGATTCTGTAATGCCGCCATCATCTGCAAGCAACAAACCGTAATACGATGCGGCAACCATAAGAGATGTTCCTACCGTAAACAAAAGATACAGAACTATCTTTACTGCGTTCTTGCCGTTTTTACCTGTCATCACAAGTTTAACGATCGCAAATATCACAAGTATCAAAGCAAGCACGATACGTACAACCGGCTTAAAATCAAAGGCATACCACACAATGATATTGATCACGGTATTGATGAGCATTCCATATCCTACATTCAAAATGGATAATTGGATATGCGAATACATGGGCATCTTCTTCCTGCCCTCATTGACCTTCTTATACCGTGAAGCACATGAAAATACCATGCAGGTCCCGGCCAGCGCCCCTTCATCGCCCTTCATGCACGATACTATGAGCATCACAGCAAGCACAAAAGAAGTGGCCGGATTATATAGGATTACATTAAGTATCGCGGATATCAGCAGACCTGCAAAAAAGAAAAATCCGGCATCATAAAGGGAAGCTTCCATATACGCCCTTTTCTTCTTGCCAAATGAGAAAAAGGAAGCAAATACTTTGCCTATCCTTCCCGATGCTATGTCCGCAATAAGTCCCCTGATCGCCACAACGATCAGGATATATACTCCCGATACTAAAAAGATCGAATTGGGTTGTACTCTGTTTTGATTAAAAAATACCGACAGGCCCTTGCTCTTGTCAGCAATCCGTCCAAACAAAAGATAGGGAGTCAAGCCGTTAAATACGGAATGTTCGGTCCTGAGTTTAAAAGTATCATTCAGATAGCAGTTGGCATACATGTTCCAAAGAGCAAGAACCAACATGGTCACTACATATATGATCGCATTCTTAATAATGGTCTTTTTGTTAAATGAAGCCTTTAAAGACCCAAACATCGCCTTTAGCAGCTCACCGGTACTCTTGGGAAATGAAGCCGCCGATGTCAGCTTGGTAAAACTGTACATGCTGAAGTCTTCAGGATCTTCTATTGATGCACCTCCTACACCTGCTGCCGATCCGGTCAGCGCAGAAGTTCCTTCAGCCCCTGAAGCACCAATACCATCCGTACCTCCACCATTACCGTCAGGCCCGTCATCTGCCGGACCGTCATCATTATCTGCAGGACAATTGTTGATTATATAATTACATACGTCCTTCTCAAGTTCGGATACATGTCTGCGTCCTTCTACTTTGAGTTCAGGCCTAACCGTCACATATTCATACTCATCCTTCTGTACGTGTATGAGCACTTCTTTTTCAAGACTCTTACCCGTTCCGTTAGACGTAGTGCATAAAAAGAGCCTATTCTCTGCTTTAAATTCAAACTTGTCCGAACCCTCTGCAAAGGTAAGCGTCTTATTGGCCTTTTTCAGATTGAAGTTCTTATCTGTATCCTTCTTTTCCAGTTCATCCTTTACGTAGGTATAGAGCTTATGTACATCGTCATCCGCAAGACATACCGCCTTATCACTCCTGCTGTCCGTGATAAGACATACAAACACGTCACCGGAGCGGCCGAACGAAATAAGCCTTGCATTCTTATATGAAGGCTTGTCAACGGATACTATATTGGCAGAGGTCACATATTTTTCGATAAATCCACGCAGTATGGGATCTATCCTGTAGCCGGCATTATCATTGCCGTAGAATACACCCTTTTTGATGGCATGGTCGACCACGGCGCGCATCTGTTCCTCTGTGACCTTGCCCATAAGCATGGGAGACTCTGTAAGTCCGGTCACATGATGCATCCCTTTATCAATCATGAACTGCTTGGTCGCAAGCAAAAAGTCATTATATGAATATTCCAAACATACCTTGGGTTTATAGACGTTTTTCTTCATGCCACTACCTCTCAATGTATTCTGCCGGTACAAGGGTAAGTCCGTACTTGGTACCAAACCAGTAGTTGTTTCCTGCTTTTATTATGCACTTAACCTCGTTACTTGACAATCCGTTCTCTTCATTAATATATATACCCGACGAGAAATCAGGTTCAAGGAATGCTCCCGAATTTAGCATAATAGCTACCACTCCGTCAGATTCCGTGGTAATGACGGCAATATTTCCACCTGTAAAAACAGCCCGGACTTTCTCTCCCGGCAATCCGTCATCCTTGTAATATGTCGACCGGATCAAATATGAGTCGCCCGATTTTTTCAGTACAGCCAAACCACCGTCACTCATATAACCGCATCCGACCAGTACTTCATCCCCTGCCGTCAGAGCCGCCGATGTCACATAAGGATGCGGCAGTCCCTGCTCTTTTCCTATATATTCTGTTCTTCCATCCGAATAAAGTAACGTCAGTCCGCCATTACGGTTATCAAGATATGAGCCAATTAAAAGATCATCTCCAAGCGGCAGAATGACATTGACCGAATCACACTTAAGGCCGTCATCCGCAGTCATCACTTTATCAGCCGCCCAGTCACCGCCCGTCGTTCTCTTAAGCCTCGCTGCTCCGTTATATGTGCCGCACCATATATATTCACCATCATAAACCACCGTGTTCACGCGTCCCTTGGGTATATCCGGTGCCATATAATCAGTCCTTGTTCCGTCAGGGCCGATACGCGTCAATCCCTTCTCATGACCGATAAATATGCTTCCGTCATCCGTGCCCGCTATTCCCGCCGAATAGATAAGGCTTAAGTCTTCTATCCTGTCTACAGGTGCAAAATTGTCCGCATCATAGATTATGACACCTTTGTCAGTTCCCACATATACCAGGCCGTCATGTGCATACAGGGCCGATATCTCTCTGTCAGCTTCAAGTACTGTAAGATCATAGCGCTGCACACTCTCTGTCCCGTCATCTCTGAATATGAAGGACATTATGACTATGGCCGCTATCGTGGCAGCAATAAATATGCAATTAATGACTGTTCCCGCTTTATTCCTCATAATCTTAATATGTCACATCCCAAAGCCTTAAGTTCCGCTTCGCTGTGAGATACATAGATAAGTCCTTTACCCTTAAGTTTCTCATTTTTCAAAAAATCCAGGATCTTTACCTTAGTCTCCTCATCTATATTGGAAAGCGGTTCATCAAGCAGGATATACTTCTTATCTGCGGCAAGCGCCCTGGCCAGTGCCACTCTTTTTGCCTGACCTCCGGATATCTGTTCAGGAAATTTATCGAGTATATCTTCGATCCCAAGCCGTAAAGCCAGATCTTTAACATATTCTCTGTCATTAACTGACATACCGTATGCTATGTTATCCTTTACTTTCATGTGATTCCACAGAGTCGGATCCTGGAAAACCATAGAGGCATTGCGTTCATACGGAGCCATTGTATCTTTCATAACAACGTCATCTATTATGATCTCACCGCCATCTGCTTTTTCCAAACCCGCAATGATGCGCAGTATGGTAGTCTTACCGCATCCGCTCGGACCGAACAGTCCGATCCTGGTCCCCATATCCACTGTAAAAGAAACATCATTAAATATCTCTCTGCCACAAAAAGCTTTACTGATCTTATCAACTTTTAACATAATCATCTCCATTGACCAATACGGTCAAACAATGCCCCCGTCCTATTTACGCATCCCTACGACAATCAATCGGTATATGGCAAGAGCCGTCAATTCAATCACCGCAATAACTCCGACTGAAATAAGACAAAATGCCGATACATACTCCGACGCCCCGTAATGCAGATAGTTGTATATCTTCACCGTGATCGCTTCAAGTCCGGGCGCCATCAGTACAAGCATGATCCCTTCTTCCGCATATGTCATAAAAAAGGCAAGCATAAAGGCGATCATAAGTCCCGGCAATATCAGCCTGCATTCCATTAAGAATGCCTTCTTCCTCTTATCCGCAAGTATCCACGCGATCTCCGTCAAATGCCTGTCCGTGTATCTTCTGTATATACATATGATCAGCACCATAAACGGCGCGATCTTAATACCGCATCCGATCGCACTTAATATAACGGAATCTCCAAGTACATACAGAAAAGAACGGTTAACAACCTTAAGTAAGCCCATGGCTCCTATCGCTCCCGGAATGGCTACCGGAAGCATGGATACGGTTCCAAGTACTCCGTTATCCGAGTCAGCTATCATAACAGCCGGAAAGAAAGCAATGATCGTCCCGAATATGGCCGCGAGCAAGGACACTGTAATCGACACCAAAAGTTCTTCTTTTACCGAAGAAAAAGCATCCGCAAATACCCTGACACTGCCCGTGTTAATAATAAATGTGATCACCGGTATCAGAATCTGTATGATACATACTGCAAATGCAAGACCGGAAACAACGCGCATCCACCCGTTTAGATGTATTCCCATCTTAAGTCGTCCCGATTTTACGGTACCAAACTTCCTCATGCCGCCAAGCAGCCACGAAAGCGGAACGAGCATGAGCAGTATGACAGGCAGTGTCTTAAGATAGACAAGCGTTACGTTGCCTGTTCTGCCGTATACCGAGAAAAGATCAAGCGTATATGTATTGTATTGAAACATGGAAGGTACTGAGAAATCAGTAACTGACAGGATCACGATAAGTCCTGTCGCCGCATACAGATACGGAGCGATCTCCTTAAGCACTATATCGCGTACCACGATGACAGGCCTCTTATATACTGAAGCGGCTTCGATATCAGACGCACTTATGCTCTCCATTCCTATAAGAGCAAGTAAAAGCGCCAGGGGGAAGTATTCAAGCACCTCTACGTACAGACATGCCCCGAACCCTTTAAGCGAATACTTAAGAAGCGCCGGAAAAGGAATTGAAAACATCCTGATAAAATATATCCAACTGAGCGCATATGTGTAGAAAGGTATCGGAAGAAACAGAATAAAAAAATACCTGTACCACTTATCGGCCATAAATCCTGTTTTGATGTAAAGAGCCGCAAAAAAGCCAAGTGCGGTCGCTATAACCGCACTTAATAAAGCCAACTTCATGCTGTTTGTCAAAAGGCCGACATGTCTTAAATTAAATGACAGGTCTGTCATATTGACATAATCTCCGGCTCCAAGTATCGGAAGATACAGCATCAAAAGATATATTGCCGGAAATATCAAAAGCTTTTTGCTTTTCCACATGGCCGATCAACCTTACTTTGCATCGGAAAAAATCTTTTCCATGTCTGCCGCAGACACATCCATACAGTCATATATGTCTTCAAGCGGAACAGACATGCCCTTTATCGAGCCGTCCTTGCCGGCATCACGGATGGACAGATCATAAAAACCTGCCTCGACTAACTGTCTCTCGACTTTTTCAGACAGTATATAGTCTACGAACACCTTCGCATTGTCGGGATTGGGAGCGTCCTTTATCATGGCCACGGTACTCGGGGTAAGAAGCGTACCCATATCATCCGGCCCCTGGTCAGGATATACCATCGTTACATCAGCTCCGTCTTCTATGGCCTCACGTGCGTCATCCGAATCCGTAAAGCCAATTATCACCTGTCCGGTGGCAGCCATATCCTTGGTCACGGAATTGCCGTCCACTACATTGACGCCCTTGGCTTTGATCGTCTCAAAATACTGTCTTGCCTCATCCTCTCCCCATGCAGCATATAAAGCTGCTGCCATGGTCTTCGTGGTACCGAACATCGGATAAGCTATGGCAAGCTCGTCGCCTGTATATTCATCACTTACAAAATCTCTGACACTGCCGGGTGTCTTCTTACCTTCGATCCCTGCGTTATTTACAAGGAACACTCTCGCTCTTCCACCTTCTGCTGCCCATGTATGATCCGCAGCCTTATAGTAGTCGGGTATAGTGTCTGCAGAAGGTGATTCATAGCTTTCCAAAAGTCCGCTCTGTGCCAACTTTATAGTCTGCATAAATTCATTATTCCAGAATACATCACATACAGGATGAGCTTCTTCCGAAATGATGCGGTTCACAAGACCCGTCGTCTTATTGGCTTCGGAATCATACACAACTTTGACCTTGATACCGGTCTCCTGTTCAAAACCCTTGATGATATCTTCTGCAAAGACCTCATCAACCGCCGTGTATACCACCACTTCCTTACTCTTGCCGCATCCGGTCATGAAGATCATGGTTACGATCAACAGTAATACAGCCTGCACTGCTCTTTTCATTGTTTTTTTCATTTTTCTTTTCTCTTCTTATTTATTTTTTTTCATTATACGTCCCACAAGCGTGATCGCCGGACCAAGCAAAATAGCGATCAGAACTATTCCTATCGTCGGCCTGCCTCCGGCAAGTATTCCCGCAAGTATTGCCAGGAAATCATAGCATATCCTTAGGATAAAAAACGGGGCCTTGGGATGACGGGCTATTATAGCGTCCGATATGATCTTGGGCAAAGCATCGTAAGGCGAAAGGCCTGCGTCCGCGTTCATATAAGCCGCGGCAGATATAACAAAGCCCAGAATAACTACCACAAATATGATCACCCTGTAGGGCATATCCGTAAAGAAATATCCCGGAAAAAGCTTATTCCATGACCAGCAGAAAAAATCTGCGTAGTAACCCACAAGAACCATATTGAATATGGTACCAAGTCCTATAAGTTTACGGTTGAATATAACGGTGAGCATCACAAGTACGATATTGACTATAAGTTGGAGATTGCCAAGCGTCATGCCGAATCTCGCAGCCAGCGAACGGTTCATGAAAGTATAGGGATCGGTCCCATATCCTACAAGAATAAGAAATGAAAGGAAAAATCCCATTCCGAGTATTCCTATAAAGCTTATTATCCCACCTTTTATCAGTCTGTCTTTATTATCCTTTAAGTATTCTTTTATCATATTGAGTCTGACGTAAACCGAGACAGTATCCCCGGCAAGCGCCATATTCACTCCTTATAAACTGTTAATATATTCTGTCGCGGAGGTCACGGCGCATGCTCCGTCGGCAGCCGCCGTCACGATCTGCCTGAGTGCCTTGGTACGGACATCTCCGGCCGCATATACACCGGGCACATTGGTCCTACATGTCTCGTCAGCCCTTATGTATCCCTTCTCATCCATATCCACCACACCTTTAAGGTATTCCGTTACGGGATGAGTACCCACGGCAATAAACACACCGTCGACATCCAAAGTCTCAGTCGCATTCGTTTTTACATTATGTATATTCAGTCTCTCTACCGTATCAGTTCCTTCTATTGAATCCGGAACAGAGTCATAGATTATCTCAATATTTTCCGTAGCCTTCGCTATATCCGCAAGTTTCTTCGCACCTCGGAACTCATCTCTTCTGTGTATCAGGTATACCTTGCTGCAGGCTCTTGCCAAGAAAATGGCATCTTCAAGCGCCACATCACCGCCACCTATCACTGCAGTAACACGCTTCTTAAAAAACGCCCCGTCACAGGTCGCACAGTATGACACGCCCATGCCGCCAAGTTCTTCCTCACCCGGTATACCGAGATGATTATGGACTGCACCGGTTGCTATGATCACGGCCTTGGCTTCTATGGTCTCAGTCGAAGTGATGACTTTCTTGACTTTATCAGCAACCTCAAGACCCGTAACGGATGCTTCGATAAAATCAACACCCTCGGCCATTGCATGTTCATGCATCTTCGTACCGAGTTCCATGCCGCTTATGCCGGGCATTCCGGGGTAATTATCCACATCATAAGTGGTCAGCACCTGGCCGCCGCCGATGCCGCTTTCTTCTATAATAAGTGTGTCAAGTCCCGCTCTTTTTCCATATATACCTGCAGACAGGCCCGCGGGCCCCGCACCTATTATCACAAGATCTCTCATCTCAATCTCCCTTCCGCCATGTAATTAACGCCGGTTCTTCGGCCAATGCATGTCGGCCTTATCCGAACCGACTCATATATGCATAATATAATATATTAAGACTTCAGGTCAATGATAACAATAGTCATAAAGTATGGTATACTACAGTGTGTGTTGAATTTATACCGTTAAAAATTTTGTGATATATTTCTTCCCATACGTACTTTTTATCGTATAATTCAATGTAAGGGTGGTACGGACCACGGCCCGGTCGCCAATGATACATCAACATATATCATGTAAGAAATGGAGAGTTAACATGAATGACAATACACAGAACAATAAATTAAGTGACAGTTCTTTAAGGTTTGTTACCGGCGGCACCGGTTCAAGAAGCGGGGTGTGTCCATTGTGTGGTAAAACTGCAACTTTTACGGATATGCAGGGCGCCAGGCTCAAATGCAGCCAATGTGGAAAGGGATTCCCTGAGTCACAGTTAAAGTCAACTATCTGATGTAATCCCGCTCAGAGCATGAATACGTGATGCTTTCCACAGACCTTTAAGTCATCCGTTTTTTTTGTCCGGTCTTCCCTGAAGTATGGTAAGTATCCGTCCGAACACTGCTTTATTATTCTTCACTACTATGGCTATGCGATCCTTACCACGTGACAGTCCGTGAAAGAGATTGCGTACCACTGAATACTCTGTGATATCTTTACCTGCGACATCCGTCATGCCGGCCAAAGAGGTGCCGGCATTATTTATGCCCGATGCACTTCTTAGATATCCTTTCTCATCATAGGCAAATGATTCATCAATCAGCATCACTACACGGTCAAATTCCCGACATGTAGCTTCATTCACCTCAATCCCGAGTTCGCGCACTGACATTGTGCCTGTATCGCCACAGTCTTCATATATCTGCATCCCGTCATCATATATATATACATATCCCTGACTGATATGATCCTTTATGATCATGTCTGCCTGCTCATCATCGGATACCCACGCCAAAGATACTGAAGAAAAATCACGTCTGTGACTGCCCTCCGGATACATCAGGCCTGATATAAATGATGAAAGTTCACTGTTAAGTCTTATTCTGTTGGTCAGCTTATATCCGTGGAACCCTTCTATACTCTCTATCAGTTCAGATCCGTCATGATTGCGTTCCTCGTAAGCTATCGGATCTTCTCTGTCGTATGATATTATCACGGGAATGTCGCCGGTTTTTGCGATCCCCATGACATCCTTAAGATTCGATGCACTCAGTCTGTGCCCCTCATCGATAAGCAAAGCCCGATATTCATCTTTAAGCTCAAGCAAAGAATCACCGCTGCAATAGTAGAAATCGACCCTCTTTAAACGTTCATCAAGATGTTCCAGTTCTTTCTCATGTGATCCGAAATGAAGCACACATACTCTGGCAGAAGCCGACAACTGCATGGCTATGTCATACAAAAGTATGGTCTTGCCGGTACCCGGAAGTCCCGTGAATCCATGAACGGACAGTCTTTTTCTTATAACACCGGGTTTTTCGAGCACATCCTTAAGGATTAGATTGCGAATATCCTTCTGTTGTGCCGTAAGAAAATAATCGCCTCTAAGAAAACGCAAAGGGTCGGTAAGCGGAGATATCAGATATCTGTCTTCGCGAAAAAGTTCCTCTATATGTCCCTCGTAGATATCCTGCTGTTTATTAAGCGTAACAGCCAGCTCATCCCAGGAAGTCTCGATAAGCCTTCCCCCGCCGGAGAGTCTGACCAATCTGTCCGTCTCACTTATATACGTATACGAATATATGGCTCGATCCAATGTCGCCAGATAATATCTGTTATGATCAAGTTGCTTTTTTATCGCTTCATCGGATACATTGCCGCTTTTTAGTTCGATATTTACTATGCTGTCACTTCCGATACGGAGAAGATCAAATTCCTTGCCGAGCTTGGGCATGGTAAATGAATAGAAAAACTCAAGGGAGGTACCGTTTTCCATGACACCGCAGATTCTCTCGCTGAAGGTCCTAAGTCCCTTCATCTCCCATTCCTTGACCTTAAGGAAGCGGTTCCGTAAAGACATCTGGCGTTCAAGTCTCATCTGGTCGTATTCATCTTCAATTCTTGTGAGAATAAATATATTGATCGGTTTCATTACACTCTGTACATATGTGCCATATATCGGTGACGCTGCCGGGCGCAAGAACGCATCTTAAACGATCATTTGACGGCAGCGAGGCGCATTACCTTTCTGTAACTTAGCATAGCAAGCATAGCCACGATCAGTATCAGTATTGCCGCAAGCAGGTTATGATCGATCTTTGTTCCCGCCAATATGACCAAAAATACAAGCGCCATATCGATTATCATGTTCGGAAACATATAT
>JAEEGL012624844.1_pt1 | contig 18933 bp, 11 predicted proteins | sample 9134231 | NCBI WGS metagenome assembly JAEEGL01 (sample SAMN16246548, study PRJNA631951) | gut metagenome | biome: gut microbiome; feature: rumen; material: fiber-attached | host: Bos | place: Iran: Karaj | collected 2018-10 | reverse complement strand
TGATCATGGACGAGAATCAAGTACGCGTCGCCTTCCTTGATCTGGCCAGCGACGCCGACGACTACCTCGTCTTCGACAACCGCCGCCTCGCGGGGAATCTGCTGGTCAGCCGCTGCGGCGACAACGAAGCCGTCCTCGACTTCGACCTGCGCCTCCGCCTGGATGGATGGAAAGAACTGCATCTCCGCGACATCCTCGCCGTGACGCCGAACGGTGCCGCCGCCACCGACAGGGACCACCGCATCGCGGTGCAGATGATTCCACTTCGCGCCACCCCCGCCACGTGAAGCGTCCCGCCGCCATCCTGCTTCTCCTGCCGCTGTTCCTGGCCGCGGCTCCGCTGCGCCTCGCCCTCGTCGGCGAACCAGCCCCGCTGCTGGATCTGCTGCAGGCGGAACTCTCCAAAGAGCCGTCGGTCGCGCTTCTCGAACGCGCGCAAATCGCCCGAATCCTCCAGGAGCAGCGCCTGGATCCGCAACGGCTTTCCAAGACGATTCCGCACCTCGACCTCCTCGCCGTCTTCACCCGCGTTCCAGGGCGCATGGTCGTCTTCCATGCCCGCACAGGCGCGCGTCTCGCCGATTTCGCCTGGCAGGGCGAAGCCCTCGGCCACACCCGTGAACTCCTGCAGGAACTGCGCGCCGCCATCGCCAAGCACGACGCCCCCGCCCCGCACTGCCTCGCCTTCGCCCAAGTCCGCTCCATCCAAGTCGACTACCGCCAGCGTCCCCGCCTGGAAGCCTGGCTCGCCCGCTTCGAACGACAACTGCTTCAGCACGAATCCATCCGGTTGCTCGAACGGGCGGAACTCGGACGCGTCCTCGACGAACGATACCTGACCCATCTGCAATTCCCCCTTGACGCCTCCCACCATCTGCTCGCGCTGGAGTTCGAGACCGCTGGCGCGGAGGATGACATCCAATGCCGACTGCGCTGCACCGACAGCGCGGGCAAACTCCTTTTCCGCCTCGAGGCCCGCGACCTCCTGCACACCCCCGAGGCGCAGGCCGCCCTGCTCGCCGACGCCCTCGTCCGCTCGCTCCGCCTCGCAACGCTTTCCGCCCCGAACCGCCGGCAGGAGGCGGCACGCTTCTTTGACATCTCCCAGAATTCGCCCAATCCGCAGGAGCGCTCCCGCGCGCTCCGCGCCGCCGCCGCCCTCGCACCCGACAACGAAATCGTCCGATACCTCGAATTGACCGATGAGGTCTTGCGGCGCATCGCCTGCGAGCCAGGCACAGCCCAGTGGTTCGAGGGCGCATCCGCAATTCTGGCGTTCGCGCGCAAATTCCGCCAGGACTTCCCCGACACCCGCCTCGACTATCTGCCGAACTCCGCCTGGCATCACTTCGCGGTCGCCGCCCCACGCATCCGCGAACTCATCGCATTCCACGAAAAGCGCGGGCAGACCGAACAGGCCGACGAGTTGCGGCGCGCCATCCCGCGCCTGGAGACGCTCCTCCGCGAAGCCCGCGCCCTCCAGCATGCCGACTGCCGCAGAAACGCCCCCAAATACACCATCGACGGCAAGCCAGCCCAACTGCGCCGCGATTGGAACTCAGGCAACACCTGCCTCGACACCATCTACTTCCAATACGGCCTCTACCTTGATGAGACGGAGCGCCTCGACGCATATCTCGACGAACTCGAAAAATGCCTCGCGCCAGACGCCACGGACCGCCCCATCCGCTACGGCCAGCCCCCCATCCTCTTCCATCTTCCGTGGGGTGCCCTGCTCGCGCCGGAACGCGTGCCGCATTTTCTGCGCGCCCTGGAACGCCATCCGCGGTTGCCCGCCCTGCTCGCGGCCTCGCCGGACCGCACGGCGCGCCACACGGCACGCCTCCTTGCCTTCACGCGGCGCGCCCTGGAGGCCACGCCGCCCGCCCCCGTCCAGGATTGGTGCCGGGAGTTCCTCGTGGAGGATGAACTGCCGCAGCGCTACCGACAAGCGTCAGCCAGCCGGCGCAATTTCATCCAGCGCACGCTGACCCTTCCGCCCTATCGGCAGATCGCCGAACGCCACGCGCTTCCCGCCGACTTCGCCTGGCAATGCCTGCAGCGCGAATGCGCCGCCACCCCCTCCACTCTCCCCGAACTCCTCCACGCCGCCATTGCCGCCCCGCGCAATGAATCCACCCTCCGCGCACTGCGCGAATGCGTGCGCCAGGCAGACGCGCGCGGCCAGCGCCCGCGCGAAAAGGCGCGGGAAGAAATCCCAGGCCTCTGGCACGATCTCGCCACCGCCATCTGGGATTGGACAAACCGCACCGAAGAGGCGCCGTTGCTCACCCCGGCGCAGGATGCCCTTTTCCGCGAGGTCAACCGCCCCTTCCGTTTGGAATACGGCGACCTCCAAAGCCTGCTCCAAACCCACGGTCGGCTCCTGCTCTGCCAGGCCTGCCGTGATGGCGACGGCATCCTGCTGCTGCTGGGGCGCATGCAGCCGTTCGTCGCCAATGACGAGATGCTCCTCGCCTCCATCCACCGGGATGGCACCGTGTCCATTCTCCTCGACCCCATCCCCTTCCCGGACGAGGGCCACGCGCCGCACTTCCGCCATGGCCGCGCGGTCTTCAGCGTCTTCTCCCTCGCCTGCACGAAGGAGTTCATCGTCTTCGGCGGCCGGGGCTACTACTACCTCCTCGACCGCCACGCCGCCCGCATCCGCGCGACCATCCGAATTCCCACCCCCGCGCAACCGGAAATCGCCATCACCGCCAGCCGCCTCTTCTTCCTCCAGCCCGGCGGCCTCCTCTCCACCGACCTAGACGGCAAGGATCGGCGCGTGCATTTCGATCAGCAGCGCCTCGACCGCCGCACTCCCCTCGACCACGGCGGCTACGCCACTGGCCTCCACGCCCTCCCCGACGGCGGCGTCTGCTTCCTCGTGCGCACTCCCCGGCAACGGCGCGACCAGGAAAACCCCGCCGTCGGCGAAGTCTGGCGCTGCGACGCCACCGGCGCCCTCGAATGCGTCCTCTCCATCCGGGGCTTCGACGCCGCCCACACCTTCTTTGACGCAGGAGACGGACCGCTGCTTGCCGCGCGCCGAAACCGCGAAATCGTCATCTTCCGCCTGGACACCGCCGCCTGGCGGCTTCAGGAACTCGCCCGCGTGCCCGCCCCGCCGCCCTTCCGCCATTCGCTGCATCTCTTCGGCGGAGGCATCCAGTCCTCGTCGGAGCTACGGCAATTCGCCCTCTCGCCCCGGCGCCTCTGGATCGGCGGCACCGCTCCCGCCTGCCAGGATCTCCGCAATGCGGAAAACTCCCCAATGCTCTGGCTCCCCCTGACCCACACGCTTCTCCGCGCCGGCGACCGCCTCTATTTCCTCCGCCATGACGCGTGGTTCGCCATCCCCCTTGCCGACAAGAAACCATGAAACTCTCCCTCCTGCCATTGCTGCTGCCGGTCCTGCTCGCGGCCGCCACGCTTCCAACGCATGACCTCTGGTCAGGACGCGCGCAGACGCTCCCCTTCCAGGCGCGCTCCTCCTGGCGGCTGCTCTCCGGACACGGACGCCGCCTCGCGGGCGACGGGCCAGGCCCCGTCCGTCTGGAACTTCCGCCCATCCAAGGCAAGGAGACCGCCACCCTCGAAGTCGACGGGCGCCTTGTCGCCCGCCTCCGCATCCATCCCGAACGCCCCCTCGAAGGCATCGCCGCCGACCTCGGATGCCATAAGGCGGAACTCCGCGCGCTCGGTCTCTCCCATCAGTCGAATGCGACCGTCCGCATCGCCCGCGATCCAGCCGCCCTCGACGAACTGCTCCGACGCCCAGCCCCCGCACGCCTCGTTCTCTTCACCGAGAAGTGGCTCTTCCCGCTTGCTCTCAACAAGGCCTGGACCGCCGTCACCCTCCTCACCGCCCCCACACCCGGCACCCTCGCGGTCTTCTGCCAAGATGGCGCACCGCACCTCGACCTCGCCCCCGGCGGCATCGCCGCCGTCCGCCTGGAGGACGACGCAGGCCATGCCGCGCTCCTCCTCCCGCCCGACTTCGACTTCAACACCATCAACCAAATTCTGCTGCTGCAAAAGGAACTCACCCGATGAAACACAACGCCCTCTGCCTCGCCGCCCTGCTCATTGTCCTCGGCCACGCCGTCCTCGCCCAGCCCGCCGCGCTCAAACCGCCCGCGCCCGAGAGCCTGGTCGTGCCCACCGCCGCCGTCCTCCCGTTCGACACCCGGAAGCGCGACGCCGAATACAACAAGGCCGGCAAGACCGTCGCCGAACTCCTCTTCGTCAAGTTGCTTGAAAGCGGCGCCGTCGACCTCGTCGAGCGCGCCGAACTCGACAAGGCGCTGGACGAACTGCACCTCTCCGCCGTCGGCATGACCGCCCCCGAATCCCGCCTGAAGGTCGGGCAGATCGTCGGCGCCAAGCTCCTCATCACCGGCTCCGTCTTCGAGGTCGGCGAGCAGAAATACGCGGTCGCCAAGGTCATCGGCACCGAGACCAGCCGCGTCCTCGGCTGCAGCGTCACCGGCACCGGCGAATTCGCCGACCTCGTGCCGCCGCTCGCCGAAAAGGTGGTCGCCATCCTCACCAAGGACGCCGCGCGCCTCCTCCCCCGCAAGGCCACCGTCTTCTCCGCCGCCGACCGCCTCTCCGCCATCCAGGGCAAGGGCCGCAAAGTCCATCTGACCATCAAGGAGACCATCCAGTCGCAGTCCCCCGACCCCGCCGCCGCCATCGCCCTCCAGAAACTCCTCCTCGCCCTCGACTTCCAGGTCGTCCAGAAACGCGCCGACGCCGACTTCGCCATCACTTGCGAGGCCATCGCCTCCCCCGCCGGCTCCTACCAGAAATTCAGCAGCGCCGCCGCGCGCGTCGAACTCTCCGTGACGCGCGTCAAGGACAACCGCCTCCTCTCCGCCAACGCCCGCAAGGAAACCATCGCCGGCGCCACCTACCTCATCGCCGCCAAGGACGCCATCCAGCAGGCCACCCTCAAACTCGCCGCCGACACCCTGAACTGCTTGAAGTGAGGAAATGCGGCCGTCTCCATTGGCCCCTCCCCCATGCCGACTCGTCTGCTGCTCATCCTATTCTGCGGGCTGCTGTCCCTGCCGCTGCCGGCGGCGGTGCGCGTCGCACTCATCGCCCTCGATGAGGCGGGGCGCGCGCAGGCCGACTTGGCGCTGGCGGAACTCTCCCAAGACTCCGGCCTCGTCTTCCTGGAGCGCGCGGAACTCGCGAAAATCGAGAAGGAACTGCGCCTGTCCTCCATCGGGGATCTCACCATCGACCCGCACCTCTTGCAGAACACCCAGCTCTTCCTCATCGTCCAGAAGGATCGTCTCATCGCCTTCGACGGCGCCACCGGCGTCCGCCTCAAGGACTGCGACACGGACAAGCGCCTCGCCGCCGCCATCCGCGCCGCCGTCGCGAAGCAGCGCGACTTCGCCGCCGGCGCCTCGCGTCGCATTTCCGCGATGCCGCTGGTCCCCGTGAACCTATCCGAAGCGCAGGAGAAATTTGCGCGCCATGCGGAGACGCGGCTGCTGCGCCATCTCTGCAATCGCCCGGGCCTCGTTCTTCTGGAGCGCCGCCATCTGCTCCATCTGCTCAACGAGCCCAACGCCGCCACCAGCGACCTCACCGGGAAACTCTTCGCGGGCGCGCTCGTCCTGCGCCCCACCGCCCGTGCCAACGGCAAGGAGGTCCTCCTCCATCTGCAATTCTATTCCCCCGACGGCAAGCGCCTCCTCGCCGAAACCCAGACCGCCCTCACCGACGACAAAGCCCTCGACCGCTTCCTCGCCGCCCTCCGCCTCCCCGACGCCACCGCCGAGGACAAGCGCGGCGAAGCCCGAAACTTCATCTACGAGGCCTGGTTCGCCGTCTCGCACGGCCTCCCCTCCGACGCCATCGCATCCGGCGCCAGCGCCGTCGCCCTCGACCGCGAATACCGCGAGGAGCTCTCCCGCATCGCCTTTCTCGCCGCCAGCCGTCTGCTCGGCTCGTCGTATTACCGCCACAACGACGCCAACTGGGACCTTGCCCTCGCCGACCTCCGCCTCGCCCTCCGCCTGACCGAGGAGCTCGGCGGCTACACCCGCGACAGCCGCTTCTTCGCCGCGAGGGCCCTCCAATCGGTCTTCCCGCACACCTTCCAGCCCCTCGACGCCGCCCGCCAGCAAACGCTACGCGAACTCGCCGGACAACTCATTCTCCTCCGCATGCGCCAGCTCGACCGCGAGGTCCTGCCGCTGGCCGACCGCAACGCCCCGCGCTGGCCCGACGCGATCTTCTGCCTGGAGGCCCGCTACAACTACGTGACGGGACTCGACCGCTTCTGCAACCTCTCCTGGGACTACCGCTGGTGGCGCGAACTCGTCTATCCCGCCCTCCTCAAGTTGCTGGAGGACTTCCAGGACCTCCGCCCGGAACTCGAGCGCTTCGCCAGCCTCTCCTCCGGGGAGCGCATTCGAATCGTCTCCCGCCCCGACCTCAAGCGCCAGCGCCTGCCGATGAACCGTCAGAAGGCCTATCTCGAGTTGCAGAACGGCATCAGCTTCTTCCACTTCAATCCCCGCACCATCACTCCCGACGAGCGCGCCTTCTTCCAGGACGCCTTCCGGCGCATGGCCGATTCGCCCTTCATCCCCATCGCCCTCTCCGGCCTCGACGGCCTCATGCGCCTCCGCACCGGCCTCGATCAGCGCCCTCGGGACATGGCCACCACCCACCGAAAAGACCTCCGATTCCTCTACGCCCAGCTACTCCGCATCTACCGCACCGGCTTCCATCCCGATCCCAATGCGACCACCCTCTGGACATTCGGCGACGACCCGGAGTTCCTCCCCCAGAAACTCGAACTCATGGACCTCGCCGTCCACCGCTTCCGGCAACCGCGCATCGCCGGCGATATGCTGCTCCGGGGACACGAACGCTGGGACGCCGACACCGCACGCCGCGTCTACGACCGCCTCGCCGCCTGGCGCCGCGAAACCGCAGAAACCACTCCCGCCGACAAAATCGCCGCCAACCACCAAAAAAGCCAGCTCGAAGACCTGCGCCGATACCAGCGCCCCCTCGAAAAGCGTTTCGGTTTCGTCCCCGCCGACGTCGCCCGCCTCCCCGTCGCCTCGCCCTTCGGCCAGTGCTGGACGCCCTTCCCCGGACAGCGCAACGTCAACGTCGTCGGCCACGAGGGCACCCGCCTCTATGTGCAGACCCACGAGAAGGGCCACACCATCCTGTGGCGCATCGACACCGCCGTCTCGATGACGCCCGTCGAAGTCCGCCGCATCCCGCCCCGGGGCGCCGACATCAACGCCCGCTTCGGCACCATCCTCGACCGAACTTTCACCGCCTCCGATGGCCGTACGCTGCAACTCTTCCCGCGCGACGGCGCGCCCCCCGAACGCCTCGACCTCTCCAGCCTCGGCATCCACGACTACCGCTGGATGACCGGCGCCGGCGACCGCCTCTTCTTCGTCTGCGGCGGCTATTCCCACAAGGGCAGCGCCATCCTCGAACTCCACCTGCCGACCCGCCGCGTGCGTACCATCGCCTCCACCATCGACCGCACCGTCGCCTGGCCGCTCCAGGGCATCAACCGCCCCTACGAGTTCTACCAACTCCGCTGCGACGCCCCCCGGCACCGCCTGCTCATGCTCCTGAACGAGGCCCCGCCCCCGGAGGGCCGCGCCACCTACAATGTCCGCCTCTTCGCCTACGACTGGGAACGCCAGAGCTGGTCCGCCCTCTCCCGGTTGCTTCCCATCCACGCCCCCTCCCCCGTCAACCGCTTCGTCCTCCACGATGGCGCCTTCTGGCTCGCCATCGACGACGGCTTCGGCCCCATCAACGCCAACGGCGACTGGCAGCCGCTCTTCCTGCTCGACTTCGCAGGGCATCCCGTCACCCGGCCCCCCAATCGCCTCAGCGACTCCTGGAAGAAAGTCGTCTTCGACCTCTCCCGTCTCCGCCCCCCGCCCCCCGGCGCCGACGACCTCCAGTCCTTCGACCTTCACCTCGCCGCCTTCAATGGCGACTATTATTTCGGCCGACGCGCCTACTTCGTCCCCGCCACCGGCGCATTCTACCGATACGCCGACGACTTCACCGTCGCGGGCTGCCTCGGCGACCGCTATTGCCACGGCCAGACCGCCAACGGCGAATGGCAGATTCGCGAATGTCTGCCCACACGCTAATCCTGCTCCGCCTCCTGCGCCGTCATCTCCCAAAAGGCCTCGGAAACCTGCGCATAACTCAAGCCTCCAAGCGCCTTGATCTGCCGATTCGGATCGCACCCCAGCGAAATCAGCAGCTCCTCCAGTCGACGAAGCGAGGGCCGCACGTCTCCATAAACTTGAATGCATGCACTCCGTAGAAGATGCAACAGCGCGTCTGCCCCTTGGCTGTCACGGGCGTACTTCACCACGCCCGGGAAGGTCTGCTCCAAACTGCGGATGGCCGTTATGCATACGTCGGCACATGGACCTTGGGTGATGATCCGTTTCAAGCGGGCGCTCCGCCACAGACTCACGCCATCCAAAAGCTGAAACAGCAGTTTTTCCGGGGGACATACCTTGACGAACTCCTTTGTCTGACGAATGAGTTCCGACAGGATATTGTATTTTTCCTTCAACACCAGCGTCTGCACCATGCCTTTGGTGATCCGCCTCCCCTGCAAGGCCATCTCCACCATGAAGAGCGCGCCATCGTCGGCCTCGAACGCCTGACGCATGCGCGGCGTCTTTTCCAGCAAAAAGGAACGGTCTTTCACAGCCTCGGAAGTGTCCAGAAGAGGAATCCCCAAATTAGACAAGAGAAATACCGCCGCCTTTGCACGCAGTGGCGTGTCCGACACCGGACTCCCCTTCAGAAGATATTCCAAATCGACGTTCATGGCCGCCTTTACCAGCGGCCACTCCCATCCCGCCTCACGGAACATTCGAATGCTCTCCTCGTTCGAGAACAGTCGGCTCACTTCTGGTCTTAAGTTCTTTTTATGAAGTTCATCCATGCCAATGGAACTACGACACAAGTCCATGAGTCTTCTGGCATCCTCCATCCGCCCCGCCGCGCAATGGCCCCCCAACACCGAAAGGAAAACCATCAATGCGTCATTCCTTACCTCCAAATCCGACATTACCTCCCGCAACTGAATCATTTGAAAGTCAATGCTTGTAGCCCCGAGTCCCACTCCCAGATATTGACAGCCTTTTGGCACCGCCAGAATGTCTTTTCCATGACGAATCAGAAACTCCCCGAGGTCATCTTCACTTCGCTTCTCTTCCGCCATCGCGGCAAAGAGCAGTCCAAGCGTCCCCGCCTGCCATCGCAGCCTACTCAGATAAAACTCATTTTCAAATCCGAAGAGGTCATACGCCGTCTTCCGCACCAGCTCCTCTAACATCCCCAAAGGCGTCTCCACAACATCCACGGACCGGCCCATTTTCCGCTCCCAATCATCAACCGCAGTCGTCATCGCATCTCCTCCATTCGCTTTCATTGTCGCCCATCCTCCCGGCCGTGCCGCAGCCGGATGCAGCGTCCCCACTCCGCCGGTTTCCGTCCGTCTGCCGTCAGCACCCACAGCACGGGGAAGCGCGGCGGCTTGTCGGGGGCGTTCCCGTAGCCATCGGTCAGATAGATGAAGACATCCGGGCGCAGACTATGCTCGCGGACATACTCGAACGGCGGCACGAAACTGGTTCCGCCGTGCCCGAAACTCTCCCACCGGTAGTCGCGCGGGAAGCGCTTCTCGTCGGTGAAGGTCTCCGTGTGCTGGATCTGGCAATCGCACTGCAGCACGGTCAATTCATATTGCCCGAAGGAGTTCAGCAGACTGGACAACTCCGCGAAGAACTGCGGCAGATCCCCGGTGGTGCTGCCGCTGGTGTCGAGCGCAAGCACCGCCCGCAGGCGCTGCGACCGATACGAGGGAAGATACAGTTTCCGGAAGACATGGCGGCGCTCTGGCGGCAGCCAGCGCCGCGAGCCGCCGTATGCGCTCGTCACAAACTGCCGCAACAGTTCCTGCCACGGTAGCTCCGGCTTGCGCAGCTTCTCCACAATGCCCTGGATGTGCGCGGGCAGATGCCCCTGCGTGCGCTCCACCACCTGCGCCGCCTGAATGACAATCCGACGGATCTTCTCCGCCAAAACCGACCTGTCCTGCTCGGTCTGCGGGGCATCGCCCCCGCCGAAGTCATGCTGGTCGAAGCCCTCCCCATTCTCCCCATGGATATGCGCCGATTCGCGCCCCGCCTCCTCGTCCGAATTGCCCTGCGATGCCCCGGAAGATCCGGAAACTCCGGGAGATCCGGAAGCCTCCTTCTTGCGATGATGTCGCAGTCGCTCGTAGATCTCCTCGGCGGAGAGCCGTGCCCATTCTTTCTTGTGCGGCAGCACGAACGGCTCCTTCATCTTCTCCTGTTCCAGGATGAAGTGGATCTCCAGATCGGTGGCGATATTGAAGTCGCGCGGGTCGCGCGTCTGCTGTCGCACAAGGTGCATCAGCACGCAGTGCCAGGCCTCGTGCGCCAGCACAAACAGCCGCTCCTCCAGATCCAGCGTCGCGTAGAAGGACATCCCCATCATAATCCGCTCGCCGTCCGTGCAGGCGGTCTTCACCTTGTTTCCCGGCACCGGAATCAGTTCGAGACTCATCAGGACCATCCCGATGAACGGCTGGCGGGTCAGCAACCGCAGCCGGTCCTGCTGCAGGCTTTTCAGCGCCGCCGCGACTTTGCGGTCAACCGCTGCGTCCATCACGCCATCTCCTTGCGGTTCATCCGCGCCCGCATCGCCTTGCCGTGCTTCTCTGCCCACGCCGCATAGCCCTTGTGGCGATAGAGCTTGTTCGCGAACAGCCCCGGGTCGTCGCTCTTGCGGTTACCGGTCAGCGCGTCGATCATCAGCATCGTCGCGAAGTCGCTCGGCAGCGCCATCGCGATCCGGTAGAAGCCGTCCAGCAGCGACTGCTCCTCCTCCTCGCTTTTGCCGCGCCACAGATGATAGGCCACCGCCGCGCAGAAGGCGTAGCACTGGTCCGGCTTCTCCGGCACCGTGATCTTCCGGTTGGGATTCGTCATCAACTCGTAGGTGTCGTCGAACTGCGCGGCGATCGCCCGGAACGCCGCGAATTCGACCCCCGCCTGGTTGCCGATCAGCCCATAGATCAACTTGTCCAGCAGAGCGGGATGCCCCTCCGACCGGAAATGGTGCAGCAACGTGCTCACGCGCTCCCACGACCGCGGCGTAGGCCAGCCGCGCTCCAGATTCTCATTCTCCTGACGAAACAGCAGATCCGGACGGAACCGGATGAAGCCCAGCACCGCAGGATGGATGTCGTTCCGCTGGCCCCAGCGCACCCACTCCGACGCCGACTCCCGCAGTTCCACATGCATGAAGCGGTTGGCCAGCGCGGAACTCATCGTCATCGACACCGCCATGTCCTCCTCGCGGTTGCCTGCCGCCACGATGTACCACCCGTCCGGCAGATGATACAGATCCCCCAGACGACGATCCAGGATGATCTCGTACGCCGCCACCTGCAGCGACCGGTCCGCCGCCGTCAGCTCGTCAAACAGCAGAATCCCCCGGCTCCCCGCCTCCCGCGGCCAGTCCGACGAGATCAGCCAGCTCACCCGATCCTCCATCGGCACCGGCAGCCCCCGGATGTCCACCGGCTCCCGCTGCGCCAGACGGATGTCGATGAACCCGATCCCCGCCTCCCGCGCGACATTTCGCAGAATCGTCGACTTCCCCACCCCCGGACCGCCCCACACCATCAGCGGCGGCAACGACGGCGCCAACTCCGGCGAACGGCCAATCAACTCCACCTGATGCCGCACGATCTCCGCCAACTCCTCCGGCGAAATCTTGTTCCTCATATCCAGAAGCTCTTCCGACTTCATCCGCATTGCTCCTTCATCCGTTGAATTCCAGTCCCCGCTCTATTATTTAGCATGCGCCATGCCAACGCAAAGTCCAGCGTGGCGCGCAAAATGCTCCCTTCCCGCATCGCCCCCGTCCATCAAATATCTTCCACCATGTGCGCAAATTAAGCCACCATCTCAGTTCCCCAAGCCGACTATGCCGGCTTCCCCCGGCCATGCCGACCATGTCGGCTATGCCGGCGGCGCGTGATTGCACGCGGTTCCGCTCACCCAGGGGCCACGGCGGGGACGCCGTGGCAACACTCCCGATGACCATGCCGACCATGCCGGCTTCCCCCGGCCATGCCGGTCCGCCGCCAAAAGAAAAGCCCTGCCCCGCGTGGTAGAATGGGAAATTGGTATTACCTTTTGGTGAATTCCTTTTCCTCCCACCATCAACCCCAAGGAGCCTTGCCCTATGCTTTCAAAACGCCTCATGGTCGCCATCCCGCTGATTATCGTGCTGGTGCTGATTTTCGCCGCTCCCGTCCAATACGGCGGCTGGCTCTTCACCCTGCTCGCCATCGCCGTCATGGGAGCCGCCATCCACGAGGGACATGAGATGATGGAGGGAAAGAAACTCGACGCCTTTGAACTCCTGCTCTTTGCGCTGGGGCTGTGCCTGGTTGCCATCCCCGTCGGAATGGTCTCCGCCAAACAGGGAGCCGCATCCCGCATCTATCTGTGGGACGCCGCCGCGCTCTTCGCCGCGCTCTTCGCGGGCTTCGGCATCGTGATGCGAATGGGGCCGACCCGCGAGAACCTGACCCGTCTCGCCTCCACCGTCTTCAACGCCGTCTTCATCGTCTGGAGCCTCTCGTTCCTCGTGAAACTCTATTTCCTGCCCTCGGGCCCCCTGCTGCTGGCATTTCTCGTCCTTGTGACCAAGATGGCCGACATCGGCGCCTACTTCATCGGAACCGCGGCCTCCCGCCGCGAACAGGGGTCGCACAAACTCGCGCCTGAGGTCAGCCCGCACAAGTGCTGGGAGGGCGTCGGCGGCGGCGCGCTCTTCTCCGTGGTCGGCGCGCTGCTCTTCTGGGCCATCGCGCGCCACAACACCGGCTTCATCAGTTTCGGCGGCGCCCTGCTGATGGGACTCATCTCTCCCCTCGCCGGACTGCTCGGCGACCTCGCCGAATCGGTGATGAAGCGCGCCGCCGACGCCAAGGACTCCGGGCACATCCCCGGCCTCGGCGGAATCCTCGACATGCTCGACAGCCTGCTGCCGATGGGCGTGATCTTCCACCTCGCCCTCACCCTCTGCCGATAAGCCATGCCCGAACTGCACGCCATCGCCGTCTACTGCGGCGCCACTCTGCCCCCGTCTCCCCGCTTCCGCGAGGCCGCCGTCGAACTGGGCGCCTGCATTGCGCGGCGCGGCCACGGCCTCGTCTTCGGAGGCTCCAACGAGGGCACCATGTCGCTGATGGCGGGCGCCGCACTCGAAAACGGCGCCCATGTCACCGGGGTCTTCCCCGACAACCTCCCCGACAGCATGCTGATGCCCGGCCTCCACGAGGTCGTGCGCGTCCACGGCCTCGCCCAGCGAAAGGCCGAAATGCTGCGCCGCGCCGACGCCGTCATCGCCCTTCCCGGCTCCTTCGGCACCTGGGACGAACTCTTCGACGCCCTCGCCCAGCGCAAAATCCCGCACGGTACCGTCCGCCAGCCCATCGGCGTGCTCAACATCGACGGCTTCTACGACCACCTCCTCGCCTTCATCGAGCACAGCTACCAGACCGGCTTCACCACCGCCGAATGGCGGCACCTCCTCCTCGCCGCCGGCACCCCCGACACGCTGATCGATCTGCTTGAACAGGAAATCCAGCGGTAATCGGCAATCCGGCACCATCTCTGTCCCGCGCCGCGCGCGAAAGCGCGCGGTCTGTTTTGCGCCGCGCGCGAAAGCGCGCGGAAGTCTGTCCCGCGCCGCGCGCGAAAGCGCGCGGAAAAGGAAACTCCTAACTCATAACTGGCCCATGTCCCTAATTGACTTTTCCGCCTACCGCGCCCGCTACGAGCGCACCCTGACCGAGGATGTCATCCCCTTCTGGCAGAACCACTGCATCGACAAGAAATACGGCGGATACTTCACAAGCCTTGACCGTGACGGCACGCCCTACGACACCATCAAATGGATGTGGATGCAGTGGCGCATCGTCTACCAGTTCGCCGCCTTCTACTCCAGCCGCTTCAGCCGTCCCGAATACCTGAAGATCGCGCAGGACGGCTATGAGTTCCTCTATCGGTACGGTCGCACCGAATCCGGCGCCTACTATTTCGCGCTGAACCGCGACGGCTCGCCGATGCTCGCCCCCTACCAGGTCTTCTCGGACTGCTTCGCCGCGATGGGCGCCGCCGAACTCTACCGCGCCACCGGCGAACAGCGCTATGCGGACGAGGCGAACTCCGCGATGCAGAGCTACCTCAGGCGCGTCGAAAGCGGCAATCCGGCCGGTGCCTGGAACAAATCGATGCCGGCACGCCCCGCCTACCAGTCCTTCGGCCACTGGATGATGATCGCCAACCTCGCCCTCGTCATGAAGCATTGCCTCAAATGCGACGACTACCAGAAGGACGCGGACAAGGCGGTCGAACTCGTCCTCTCCCGCTTCTGGAACCCCGAACTCCGCCTGATGTTCGAGAACGTCCTCCCTGACGGCACCTTCGACCTGGAGAGTTGCCAGGGCCGCATGCTCAATCCCGGCCACACCCTCGAGGCCATGGGATTCCTCCTCAACTATCTGCGCGAGGCGGGACGCACCGAGCACAACGAGCAGATCCTCGCCATCATTCGCCGCACCCTCGACTTCGGCTGGGACCGCGAACACGACGGCATCTTCTACTTCATGGACGCCCTCGGCAAGCCCCACCTCGAACTCCAGTGGGACATGAAACTCTGGTGGGTCCACAACGAGGCCCTCACCACCACCATCCTCGCCTATCAACTGACCCGCGACCCGCGCTATCTCGAATGGTTCCAGCGCCTCGACGAATACAGTTTCAAGCACTTCGGAGACCCCCTCTACGGCGAGTGGTTCGGCTATCTGAACCGCCAGGGTCAGCCCACCCACCTCCTCAAGGGCGGCAAATGGAAGACCTTCTTCCATCTGCCGCGCTGCCTCATGAGCGTCGCCGACATCCTCAAGGACCTCGAAGCATAACCCGTTCCGCAGGAGAAGCCCATGATCCTCTTCGACGAAGACTCCGATTCCCGCTACTACCGCGTGGAGGCGGGCACCATGACCACCGCCGACCTCGATCCGCTGGTCGACCGCCTCGCCGGAGGACACACCGGCGTCTTCGTCATCGGAGTCAACGCCCAGCGCGCATGCTTTCCCAGCAAAGTCTGCGAAAGCTACCTCGACGGCTTCGACATGGCGGGCGGCGTCACCCAGCCCTGGATGGAGGGCTTCTCAAAGGACCTCTGGAGCTACCGCCGCAGCGCGAACATGAAGGTGCTCGAAAAGCAGGGCATCGACTCCAGCCGCTATCTCATCGACAAGGCGCGCGCCGCAGGCATGCAGGCCTGGTGCACCATCCGCATGAACGACCAGCACTGTACCTACTTCCAGCGCCACCCAATCCACACCAACTACTGGATGGACCACCCCGAACTCCGCGTCCAGTCCCTCGCCCCGGAGGGCGGCTTCGACTACGCCCACGCCTGCGTCCGCAACCACTTCGCCGACTTCGTCTGCGAGGTCATCGACTACTATGACGCCGACGGCTTCGTCATCGACTGGCTCCGCCAGCTCATCTACTTCGACGAGGGACAGGGCGAGGCGCACATCCACGACATCAACGCCATGATGGAGCGCTTCCGCAGGCACGCCGATGTCGTCGGCGCGCGCCGCGGCAAGCGCATCGAAATCATCGGGCGCGTCCCCACAACCATCCGCATGAGTCGTTTCCACGGCTTCGACGGCGTCGAATGGGCGAAGCGCGGCTGGGTCGACCGCCTCGTCCTCTCGCCGCGATACATCCGCGACTACGACATCGACCCGCGCCCGTGGAAGGCGGCCATCGGCAACCAGGACTTCCCTGTCAGCGTCTGCATCGAGCACGCCTACCAGCCCTATCCCGGCTTCCCGCCCGACAAGGAGCAGGGCGTCTGGCTCGACGAACCCTATGACGAACGCCAAATCCCCTTCGTGCGCGGCGCCTGCCGCGCCGCCCTCGCACGAGGCTCCGACGGCGTCTACCTCTTCAATTTCATGGCGCCCCGCAACAAGCCCGGCTTCGAGTGCCTCTTCCGCGAGTGCGGCGACTTCAACACCCTCGTCGGCAAGGAATGCGCGTTCGACATCACCTATGACGACGCCGACATGCGCGAGGCCGACTTCCTCAACGGCTGGCGCGCAGGAACCACCGACGCCTTCTTCGCGGGCTGGCGCGCCGCCCGCCGCGCCGCCGGGAACTATCCCTACCAACTGCCGCTGCCTCTCCTTCCCGGCGAATCTGGCACGCTCCGCTTCAACACCGGCCCTGTTCCGGAAAAGAATCCCCAGGTCGTCGTCCGCCTTTGCGGCGCGCTGCCGGGCACGCAGGTCACCTGCGGCGGCCTCCAAGGCAGCCCCTGCGGCGACGAGGAGTGGAGCATTCCCGCCGACGCGCTCACCACAGAGACCGCGACCGTTTCCATCACCAACGGCAGCCACTCCCAATACGCCATCCGCCGCGCCTCGCTCTTCCTGCGGCCGCAGTAATGCCAAGGCTGTCCATCCCGAAGGGAGATGACGGCATCCCCCCTCGTCCGCCTCGCGTCTCATGACCTCGCCTTAGCAGGTCCCGATTCCGGCCCACTTGGAAACAGAGCAATATGCGAAATAAACTGACCGCCCTCCTCCTCGTCCTTTCGTCCCTCCTCCTGGCCGCCGTCATGGATCCCGGCGGGATCTCGGTGGACCTCTCCAAATGCGCGATTCCGGCGGAGACCGGCGCGGGACCGAACCTGTTCGTGAACCCGGAGTTCGCGCCTGTCTCCTATAATCTCGAAAAACTCCGCTTCGAGGGCGGATGGTATCTCAGCGTTGCCCAGTTGGGCAAGGACGCCGCCGAATCCGCGCGCCTCCGCAAGGAGTGCCAGACCATTGAGTTCCTGCCCAAGGGCGACGCCCGCGAACTCCACTTCGCCCAGCGCGAACCCGCAGACGCCAACGCCACGCGCAAATACGGCGTGCTCGCCATCCGCCAGTTCGTGCGTCCCGTCCTCCCCGGCGACTACGCGATCACCTTCCATGCCCGAGGACATGTCCGCAACGCCTACGGACGCCGCAGTTTCGTGCGCCTCACGGGAAACTTCTACGGGGCCGACCGCAAGCGCATCACGCAACTCTACAAGGATGTGGCCGTCGGGGACGCGGAGCAGCTCTACAGCGTCGTCTTCACCGCCCCGGCGGGCTGCGCCTATGCGGAACTGACCATCGGGCTGTATGGCCTGGGCGAACTGTGGCTGCGCGCGCCAAGCTGCCGCGCCAACGCCGATTCCCGAGGCCCCATCGCGGAACTCTATCCGTTCGCCTTCATGGACCGGCAGTTCGTGCTTGCCCAAGGGCAGCCCTGCATGATGTATTTCTGCGCCCGCAATCCCTCCGGCGCAAAACTGGACCGGCCGGAACTGCTGCTGACGCTTCCGCCTGAGGTCGAACTGGTCGCCGCCTCCCAGATGCTCAAGGTCGAGCGCGAACCCGGCGCGCCCAACGCCTGGCGGCTGAGCCTCCCCGCCAATGTCCGCGTCTTCCCGCAATACACCCACAAGCAATCGACCCTGCCCCCCGTCATCCTCGCCACCAACGCGCCGTCCGGCTCCAAGCGCTATCCGGCCTCGGTCGCTTTCCGCAACGGCGGAAAACTCTCCGCGCCCTCCGAGTTCTCCATCGTCGTCGCGCCGCCCATCCCGAAGGCCCGCCGTCCCCAACGCTACGGCCTCGGCTTCAACCCCATCTATATGGAGCGCTTTGCGCTCGCCCCCGCCACCCGCCTCGGCAAGTTCTACGCCGACTGCGGCTTCACCTTCGCCTCCGGCGCCCCCACGGCGGAAATGGGCAAGGCCTTCCATGCGGCGGGCCTCAAGGTCTGGGGTTCCACAGGACCGCATGACGGCACCCGGTTCTCCCCCAAGCCACAGCCCGAATCGGTCTGGTTCCTCGACCTCGAGGGCAAGCCCATCCCCTCCCACTACAACATGGGCTACGCCGTCTGCCCCGTCGCCGTCTATAAGCGCAGCGACTACTACGTCCGGCAGGCCCTCCCCCTCATCCTTCGCACCATCGCGGAGCGCGACCTCGACGGCTCCCTCAACAACTGGGAGCCCCAGGAGGGCATGAAGGGCTGCTACTGCGAAAAATGCCGCGAGGAGTTCATCCGCTTCGCCAAACTCCCCGCCGCCGAGGTCCGCGCCGCCTGGCCCAAGGCCGCCCTGCAGCGCTGGCGCGCGGAACTCGTCCGCTTCCGCAGCTGGCAGTCCGCACAGGTCCTCGCCACCGTCAGCCATGACGTGACCGAAGCCGCGCGCACGCTCTATGGTCGCGAGATCCCCTGGCTCTCGTGGATGACCTCGCAGGTCCTCTCGGAGGACACCTACCAGCGCTATTCCACTTACCTCTCCACCGACTTCCTCGGCAAACTGCCCTGGATCGGCCTCTTCGGTCCCTACAACTACCGCGAGATGAGCCAGCCCTACGTCCACAACAACGCGCTCTTCCTCCCCTCCTGGCACATCGCCAAAGGCGCACGGCTCTTCCTCGACCGACATCTCCCCAAGGGCGCGCCGCGCCCGAAACTCTTCGCCGCCCCCATCGGCATCATGATGTTCTCCTGCGTCACCTGCCCCGAGGCCATCGCCATGGAATCCTGCGGGTTCTTCCTCAACCAATGGCATGCCAACAACTTCTACCTCTTCCCATGGGGCCTCGACCACCGCTATTTCCGCCCCCTCGCGCGCCTCGCCGACGACATCGCCGACGCCGAGAAGTTCGTCTTCGACGGCAAACTCGCCGAACAGGCCTCTGCCACCCCCGAG
>JAEEGL011761412.1_pt1 | contig 18933 bp, 22 predicted proteins | sample 9134231 | NCBI WGS metagenome assembly JAEEGL01 (sample SAMN16246548, study PRJNA631951) | gut metagenome | biome: gut microbiome; feature: rumen; material: fiber-attached | host: Bos | place: Iran: Karaj | collected 2018-10 | reverse complement strand
TATGGTTATCTCGCCTTCGTCGAAGTTCATTATTCCGGCTACGGCCTTAAGCGTTGTGGTCTTTCCTGCGCCGTTGTGGCCTATGAATCCGTAGATCTCGCCCGGCTGGATGTGAAGGCTCAGGTCGTCGACTGCGGCCTTTTCGCCGTACTTCTTAGTAAAATGTTCGATCTTAAGCATGTTTATCTCCTTAAAACTAGTAATCGATCTCTTCGCCGCAGTAAGGGCAGCGTCCGGCTCTTAAGGCGGAATCGCTGAGCCTGTGGAAGTGCGCTCCGCAGTGAGGGCACTTTACGAACAGGACCATTACAAGGATCAGTATAGCAAGCGCGGCAAGAAAACCGTACATTGCTATGTAGTTATACGTAAGTCTGTAGACTATTGCCAGGACCACCGCCAAAACGGCCGAGATCCTTGTTATCGTCTTTGCGGTGCGGAGCTTCATGGCATTCCTCCTGTATCAACGGCTAGAACCTTCTTTTGTTCTTCTTTTCCCTGATGCCTACTATTATTGCGCCTAAAGCGATGAGCGTCATGAACGTGTAGATCTCCTTGCGGCGCTCGGTCTCCGGGTCTGTCTGCCCGCCGTCCTCCGAGTTGCCGTTATCGCTGCCGTCCATGGTCGCGCTCTGCTCGCCGGTGTTTTCGGTGCTGCTGCCGGTCGGGGAGTCCGCGCCTATGGTGGTGACGGGTTCCGTCGAAGTATCGCCGTCGCCGCTCTTGGCAAGGTAAGTGCCGCTGCTCTTTGCGAAAGTAACAAAGCCGTCTCCGCTCTTCGCGAAAGCGGAAACAGCGCACGCGAATACCAGAAGCACGGCAAGCGCCAGCGCCAGGATCTTCGGCAGCATGCGTCTTGCGGCAGTGTTTACATGCCCGCCCGGGGCGGCCTTGCTTATGCGGCGCATCACATCTTACCTCCGATAACAAGTATCAGATAATAGGCAATGCCCAGCACCATTATGGCAGCCAGCGCTATGCAGAATATCCTTACTGCCAGGGTGCGGCTGCTCGTTTTTTTAACGGGCGCGTACGTATATTTCTTTACTGTCTTTTTATTGGACATGTATATCGTTCTCCTCTAAAAGGATGTCAGCCGGTATCTCGAAAATGTCCGCGGCCGGCACCGCCTCTATTCCGGACCGGAGCGCTTCCGCGCCGGTCTGCAGGATCTCGATCTCCAGCTGCTTGTTGGCGTCGAACAGCCCCTTGAAGCAAATGGAATAATCAATGGAAAGACTCCCCGACGTCTGGGCAAAGCCGCCCAGGCCGGAGATCTTGTTGGTCAGGATCTCTACGCCGAAACTGCCGTAAGGCGTGGAGTAGAAACCGTTCAGCCGGCGCCCCTTCTCGAAGACCATCTCCGTGGGGATCTCCATGCCGCTTCCCGTCCTCTTCACCCTTACGCGCTTGGGCGTTATGGTGAGGCTCGTGGAGCAGCCTTCCATGCCGGACATTACGGTCTCGTCGTACTGGATGAGGGTTGTGTTTCCTCTGCTGTAGAGGCGTCCTTCCGTTACGAACTCGATCCCGTCGTCACTTTTGATTTTCAGCATTATATCTTTCATAGCCGAGTTCTATAATTCTCTCCACTATCTCCGTGTAGGTAAGCCCCGTAGCCATGAAGAGCATGGGGAACATGCTTATCTTAGTAAATCCGGGTATGGAGTTTATCTCGTTAAGGTAAATTTCCTGTGAATCTTTGTCCACAAGGAAGTCCACGCGGGCAAAACCGCTGCAGTTGCAAGCAAGGTAGGCCTTTATGGCTTCCGCGCGGATCTCGTCCGAAAGCTCCTTGGGAAGGTCCGCCGGTACCACGGTGCGGCTTGCGCTGCTGTGATACTTGGCTTCGTAGTCGTAGAAGTCCGCTTCGGTAAGGACTTCTCCGACGGCTCCAGCCACGGGCTCCAGATTACCCATTACCGCGGTCTCCAGTTCTCTGGCGTTTACGCCCTGCTCCACGACTATGCGTATGTCGTACTTTGCGGCTTCCTTAAGCGCTGCTTCCAGACCGCTCGGATCGTGGACCTTGGAGATGCCCACGGAAGATCCCATGTTGGCGGGCTTTATGAACAGCGGATAGACCAGAGTGTCGTTTATCTTTTTCTCTATCTCCGGGCCGATCTCCGTGGAGTTGAGCGCCACGTAGGGGACCTGCTTAATTCCCGCGGACTTGAATACGTCCTTGGCGGCTATCTTGTCCATCGTAAGGGCGCATCCCAGAACTCCGCTTGCCGCGAAGGGGATGTCCAGAAGCTTGAGGACGCCCTGGACCGTGCCGTCCTCGCCGTTGGGGCCGTGCAGCACCGGGAAAACGAAGTCGCATATATCCTTAAGACCTTTGCCGCCGCAGCCCAGGATGGTTATCCCGAAGTGTTCCGGGTCCGCAGCCAGGTCGGCTTTTGCCTTGGCCTCCCAGGTATCGCTCTCGATGTTCTCGATGGGGCCTTCGTAGAGCAGCCACTCGCCTTTCTTGGTGATGCCTATGGTTATGATGTCGTATTTTTCCTTGTCCACCGCCTTTATGACCGATGTAGCGGAAATGCAGCTGATCTCGTGTTCTCCGGACTTTCCGCCGAAGAGGACTGCCAGTCTTGTCTTTGCCATGGTTCACCTCCAGGGAACTGTAATAATTTCGTTCTTACTATTATATCACAGAATGACGGCTCCAGGCCGTTTTATGCTGTTAAAGTGGCGCGCCGCGCGAATAATTTGCGTGTCTGACGCTATTTTACGACGGTGCGGTATCTTCCTGTTTCCGACAGGGTAAAATACGTGGGGCCGGCGCCGCAGAGCGTTGCGTTTGCGGGGATCGCGGGGGTCTTGTCCGCTGCGTCTGCGGGGATCGCGGAGTCGGCGGCGGATCTGTTTACAGCGTCGTCTTTTGTGCAACCGTAATTCAGTTGCTTTGTTTTAAGGATCAGCCGCTCAGCAGGGGCCTGCAGATGGTTGCCGGTCAAGCGCTTTCTTCCCTCAAGGCTCGAGGCATTCAGGAAGCTTTCTATGCTGAAGCGCTCCGCGCAGTCTTCTTCCTTAAGCTCCGCGTATACCGCGGCGGTCTTGTTCGGTATCGTTACGTCCGAAAAGTACAGGTCCACGCCGCAGTCGACGGGCCGGACGAACTCCAGATCGGTACCGCGTCCGCGGGCTATCGCGGCGGGATGTCCCAGCTGCGCGGCAACGCAGAACGGAACATCGGAGCCGAGCTTGGCGCCCAGGGGAAGCAGAGTTTCCAGCAGTTCATCCGTGCAGTTTTCCAGCAGCCCGCTCGCGCTGGTTTTTTCCGGACCGTCCGCGTTCTTCCCCTGCAGCCAGAGTCTTCCAAGGCCTGTAAGTACGGCGGCCGCGTCGGAAGAGCCGCCTGCAAGACCTGCAGCGGCCGGAATATGCTTTTCTATCTCAATGTGTACGCCTTTTACCCCGGGGGCATACTCCAGACCGTTCTCGTCCAGCGCGGTCGCAACAAGTTCCGGGCGGAAGGTCTCAGCCATAAGCAGGGCGGCCTTGTACGCCAGGTCGCTTGTTCCGTACTCGAAATCCTGCGGCCCGAGCAGAGCGTCGCTGCCGCACATGTCTGCCGCGCCGGAAGCGTCGGAGGTCTTTACGGTGACCACGTCGCAGAGCGAGACGGCCTGCATCAGCATCTCCACCTCGTGGTAGCCGTCGGGCCGCGTTCCCAGAACGTTCAGTATGAGGTTTATCTTCGCGTAAGCGTCTATCTTCATGCGTCCATTATACCATACGAGCCCGCGCAAATGACAAACAGCTGCAAAAGGTGTATCATATTCATGCCGTAACAAGTACAGAACGCAAAGGAGGAAAACTCATGAAATACACATCCGCGGAAGCAAACAAGCTTATCAAAAAGATAGAGGAAAGGATAAGCAGGCTGGAGATAGCCGAAAACAAAGGCTCCACCTTCAACGCGGCGGCAGGCGAGGACGCGGAGGCGCTGCGTCCGGAGTACGACTTCGCGAAGACCCAGGCTCAGCTGGAAGAGCTGGAGGCCATGATGCGCAAGGTAAAGCACGCCATAAACTGCTTCAATACCACCCACAGCCTGCCCGGCTTCGATGACATTACCGTGGACCAGGCGCTGGTGCTGATCCCGCAGCTTAGGGCCAGGAAGATGACCCTCGGCACCATGGTCAGCCGTCTGCCCAGGGAAAGGGTGGAGGTCGGCATCCGCAGCAGCAACATCATAGACTACGTAATAACCAACTACGACATGGCGGAGGTGGAGCGAAAGTACAACGAGATCGTCGACAGGCTCTCCTCTCTGCAGGTGGCGCTGGACACCCTCAACACCACCGAGACCATGGAGATAGACGTTAAGCTGGACTGATAAGCTCTCCGGGCGCGCCGCATCTTTTTTTCTTTGAGGAACGGTCCAAGGTAATCGTTTTACGTTATTCTATCGAGTTATTTGTTATTGATGAACGTTCAGGGTAAAGCAGGATCGGTAATTCAGCGGAGCGCCGAAAACTTCCGCCGCGGAAGTTCGGTTTCAGGCGGCCGGGAGGCAGAGGAACTTTCCTCTGTCTCCCGTTTTTTATGATATAATCGTGCCGAAGGAGGCATGGCAATGAAAGAGATAACGATAACAGCAGAAAACTTCGCGGAAGAGGTGCTCCGCTCCGACAGACCGGTGCTGGTGGACTTCTGGGCGGCCTGGTGCGGCCCGTGCAGGATGCTGGCTCCGGCGGTGGCAAGGCTGGCGGAGGATCATCCGGAGATAAAGGTCTGCAAGGTGAACATAGACGAGCAGCCGGATCTGGCGGCGTACTTCGAGGTGGCTGCCGTACCCACGCTGTTCCTGTTCCGCGGCGGCGATGCCGTAAAGAAGACCATGGGATACATGCCTTACAGCGAGCTGGAGGCGTTCGTAGGATAATTGTGCCTTAAGGGCCGGCAAAGGCGCTCTGCGGGCGCCACAGAGCCTTGCAGAGCCATGCGTAAGGCTTTAGCGCGAACGCACCGGGCAGACGGCCCCTAAACACGATGGGCGGCATTACCATTACAGAAAACGACACAAAACGGGACATAGCGCTGGCGGAAAAGATCGCGGAAAAAGCGCGTGCGGCGGGCGGAAGAGTCTTCTACGTCGGCGGCTGCGTCCGCGACAAGCTGCGCTGCGGCGGCGAGCTGCGCGGGGACATAGACATAGAAGTCCACGGCGTGGAGCCGGCCGTGCTTTGGGATGCCCTGGATTCCCTGGGCGAGCCTCTGCAGTACGGCAGCAGCTTCGGCATCTACGGACTTTCCGGAAGCGCGCTGGACATAGCGATCCCCCGAAAGGAACACGCTACCGGACGCGGACACAGGGATTTCGAGGTGTTTACGGATCCGTTCATAGGGGCGGAAGCGGCGGCCCGGCGCAGGGACTTTACGGTCAACGCGCTGATGGAGGACGTGCTTACCGGCGAGATAGTGGATCCCTACGGTGGACGCGAGGATCTGGAAAAGCGCGTGCTGCGCTGCGTGGATCCGGCAAGCTTCATAGAAGATCCGCTGCGAGTCTTAAGATGCGCAAGATTCGCGGCTGTGCTGGGATTCAGCGTGGATCCGGCGACCGTCGAACTCTGCTCCGGCATGGACCTTGCAACGCTGTCCAGAGAAAGAGTGGAGGGCGAACTTAAGAAAGCGCTGATGGCAAGCGAAAAACCGTCCGTGTTCTTCGAGACGCTGAGGCAGATGCGCCGGCTCTCGCCGTGGTTCGCGGAGCTTGAACAGACCGTCGGCCTGGAGCAGGATCCGGAGTACCACCCGGAGGGCGACGTATGGACACACACTATGGAAGTCCTGGACCGCGCCGCGGGCTACCGCGGCAAAGCAGAGCAGCCGTATCCGTTCATGATGCTGGCGCTGACGCACGACCTGGGCAAGATAACCACTACGGAGTTCGTAAAGGGGCGCATCCACGCCTACGGCCACGAAGCGGCCGGGCTGCCCATAATAGAGACCTTCCTGAGGCGGCTTACGGACGAGGCCGCGCTTACCGGCTACGTGCTGAACATGGCGGAGCTCCACATGAAGCCCAACATGATGGCCTTCAACAAGTCTCCGGTCAAGGCCACCAATAAGATGTTCGACCAGGCCGCGTCCGCGCAGGACCTTATCAACATGTCCATGGCGGACCATCCGGTGAAGTCCGGCGACACACCTTTCTCCGGCGACGCGGGCTTCCTGTTCGAGCGGCTTGAAAGATACAGGGAGACGATGGCGCAGCCCTACGTAATGGGCCGCGACCTTATAGCGGCGGGGCTGGAGCCGGGCGAGAACTTCGGCGAACTGCTGGAATACGCCCACAAGCTGCGGCTGGCCGGAATAGACAAACAGACGGCGCTTAAGCAGGTGCTGGCGATGGCAAGGAAACAACAGTAGCGCAATTACAGCCGCCGGAAAACTGCGCAAAGACAGAGAAGGGCCTATAAAGGTTGAAATAACAAGCGCTCCCGGGGTTCGGGAGCGCTTTTGCATTGATGTTTATGTTGTTGCAACTATTAAATGGTTACAATTCGTTCGGGTCGAACTTCTCGAAGATGTTAATGTATCCCAGGCGTTCGGATTCCTTGAAATCTTCCGGAGTGCGTATGGTCCAGGCTACGCCCTGGATGCCCTTGCGGACAGCCTTCTTGAATGCGGGGTTGTCGCGGAACTGGAAGTTGTAGGCCACGAAGTCCGGTCTGGACAGGAAGTCCATCTTAAGGTTCGTAAGGATCCAGCGGGTGTTCTTGGGCGATGTGCCGGGCTCCTGCACGAAATCCGAAGACAGCTGCCCGCGGACTATCTCCGGACGCAGCTTCCTTACGGCCTTTATGGCGCGCGGATCGAAGCTCTCTATGCAGAACAGCCCCTTGTAGCTGTCCAGGCGCTCGCAGACGGCCTTCGCAAGTTCGTTGTAGTTGCCGCCCACCACCTTAAGCTCGATTATGAGCGGAAAACCGCTGTCCTCGAACAGAGTCAGAACTTCGTTGAACAGAGGCACCTTTTCGTCCGTGCCTTCCAGACGCAGCTCGCGGACTTCCTCCAGCGTGCGCTCCTCCAGCGTGCCCGGCTGACCGGTGGTGCGGTCCGTGGTGTCGTCGTGGAATACCACAAGATGACCGTCCTTGGTAAGATGGACGTCAAGTTCCGCGCCGAACTTGTTGCGTATGGCCCTTATGAACGCTGCCAGCGAGTTCTCCGGGATCTGTGGCTTGTCGTGGAAGCCCCTGTGCGCGTATTTGAATTTCCTGAGCTCTTCCAGCTTAGGGTGGCCTGTGCGGCCTGTAAAGAATTCTCTCATGATCTCTTCTTTCCCATGATGTATCCGGACACAGCGCCGACTATGCCGCCGACTATGTGGGCCATGTTCGATATATTGTCCTTTACGAATAATCCATCGTACACCTGCTGTCCAAGATAGACTATCGCCACCAGGATGAAGGTTATCGGGATCTCGCCTTTCTTAAAGCTTGTAAAGGACGTCATCAGTATGAACGCGAACACCACGCCGCTTGCGCCGCAGATCGCCACGCGCGGGAAAAAGATGAAGTTCACCAGTCCGGTTATAAGTGCGGTAAGCGCTATCACTCCCAGCAGCTTCTTTGCGCCGTACTTCTCCTCCAGCATGGGTCCGAGCAGCAGGATGTAGGTCATGTTGCCTATGTAATGCTGCCAGCCGGCGTGCCCCAGTACGTGCCCGAAGAAGCGCACGTAGGTAAGCGGGTTCGCCAGCGAGCTGCGGTAGGTCATGAACACCAGGCGGTTGCTTGCGCCAGCGGTCAGTATATTCAGGATCATTGCCGCCAGGCTCAGGAACACGAATCCCAGGATCAGCGGCGAGTTGAATTTGATCTTCATAAGTCGTTTAAAAGGGACGCTTCCGAAGATACTTCGGAAACGCCCCCGTCGTTTACTAGTCGTCCATGTCCTCGTAGGCTTCCAGGCCCTTCTTGACCTCGGCCTTGGAGTCGCCGTGCTTTACGAAGCCCATCGTTACGAAGGACAGCGCGATGAAAACGGCTGCGTACGGGAAGAGCACTCTGTAGTCTATGCTCCTCATCAGCGTGCCGGCAACGGTCGGGGTAACTACCTGCGCCGCCATGGAAGCGGTGTAGTAGTAGCCGGTAAACTTGCCTATGTCGGAGCCCTTGCACATCTCCACGACCATCGGCAGGGAGTTAACGTTTATCGCCGCCCAGGCAAATCCTACCAGAACGAATACCACGTACATTATCGCGGTGACCTTGGTCATCGAAGTCGTGAGGAAGTAGCTGAGCGCGAAGCACACCGCAAGCAGTACGCAGCCCAGGCGTATGGTCTTCTTGCGCCCTACCTTGGACGCTATGATGCCGATCGGGATGTAGGAGACGATAGCGCCGCCGGTAGCTACCGTAAGCACCAGCGAGGCCTGCCCCAGGCTGAGGCCCATTACTTCCGCCGCGTAGGTGGTGAACCAGGTGGTAACGCCGTTGTAGCCTATGAACCACAGCGCTATGGATGCCAGCAGGAAGCCCAGGCTCTTCTTTACGGGAGCGGGAAGCGCCTCGTTTCCGGAGCCGTCGTCCTCCGCAAGGTTCCATTCGGGATGCTGTTCCTCCAGAGCCTTGTTCTCCGCGGTCAGTTTTGGCTCGTTGGTCGTAAGCTTAAGCACTACGACTGCTACGAGCATTATTGCCGCAACTATTATGAACAGCGGCTGGTAGTTTACGTGAGCAAGACCTTCGGTCTTGGACTTGGGGTACAATACGGAAGTGATCCCCAGATAGATTATTCCGCCCAGAGCGCCCATCAGGTTGATTATGGCGTTGGCTTTGGAGCGAAGCGGCTTGGGCGTTACGTCCGGCATAAGGGCTACGGCCGGAGATCTGTAGGTACCCATCGCTATGAGCAGAAGCCCCAGCAGTATTACGAACACCACTACCTTTCCGCTTGCGGGCGCCGCAGCGTAGCTGTTGTCCAGGATAGGCAGTATGTTCATAAGGACTATGGCGCAGGCGGTACCGAAGATTATGTAGGGCATGCGCTTGCCGATCTTGGTGTTGGTGCGGTCGGACAGAGATCCGAACAGCGGAAGCAGGAACAGAGCGAGAATGTTGTCCGCGCCCATTATGACGCCGGAGAGGGTCTCGTTCATGTGGAAGGTCCTTGTAAGGATCAGGGGCACTATGTTGTCGTACATCTGCCAGAACGCGCAGATGGACAGGAATGCCAGACCTACGAGAATGGTTCGTTTGTTGTTGAGCTTCATTTTCGACTCCTTTACGGTTCGTTTACGGATCGTTTTATAGCTTTTCTATTATATCATAAAATGGTGCCGCGGTTTACAGCAGGCCTTCTTTCAGCGCCGCCAGAACGTCGGCTATGTCGCGGAAGATATAGGTGGGCTTTACACCGTACTTTTCGCAATCCTCCACGGTGCCTTCGCCGGAAAGCACAAGGATGGTGTCGATGCCGGCGTTGTTTCCGCAGGCGATGTCCGTGTAGAGGCGGTCGCCGATCAGGACGGTCTCCTCCGGAGCGGCGCCGTACTTCTTAAGTGCGGAATATACCATCTGCGGCTGCGGTTTGCCGATTATGACAGGTTCGCGGCCGGTGCAGACCTTAAGCGAGTGTATGACCAGGCCTACGTCCGGCTCGTTGCCGTTTTCCGTGGGGCAGACCAGATCCAGGTGGGTGGACACGTAGTCCGCGCCCATGTCCAGAAGGCGAACGCAGTCGACCAGCTTTTCGTAGGTCAGTTCCGTGTCGTAGCCAAGAAGGACCACGGGTAGCGCAACTGAATTACAGTTGCCACACTCTCCCGCTTTCCGTCGGGCATCGAAAAAAGCCGAAAGTTCTTCTGCCGCAAGGACTTTCAGCCCCGCCGCTCGGAGCTGGCTCTTAAGGTTTTCCGTGCCGCAGACGTAATAAGCCGCGGGGGGATCGTTCTCTTTGCCCGGCGCGAAGGGCGCGTAGGTCTTCTTTAGATAGTCTATCGTTGCGTCCGTGGACGTAAGGAATCTGAACGCCTTCTGGGGTATCCCCAGGCGCTCCATCTTGGTCAGGTAGCCTTCTATCCCGCGCGAGCTGTTGTTCGTAAGGAAGGCGTATTGTCCGCCGCTTGCGCTCACCCACGTCAGAAACTCGGCGGTGCCTTCGAAAAGCTGATCGCCCAGGTACAACGTGCCGTCCATGTCCAGTAAAAACAGTTTCTTCATTAAAGTCCTCGTGTTAGTCGCTGCGGTGCTGCGGCGCCGTCAGCCCATGGCCTCGTATTCGCTGCGCAGTATGCTGTAGACGCTCAGGTCCATTAAGCCGGTGTTGTCCGTTGCAGCCTGGCGCAGGGTGCCCTCGTAGGTGAGGCCGCACTTTTTCATTACGCCGCCGGAGTTGGGGTTTTCGACGTTGTGGCGCGCTTCCAGACGGTTTACGCCTACTTCGTCGAACATGAAGCGTATCACCGCCTCGAAAGCTTCGCTGGTTATGCCCTGATGCCACCATTTGCGGCCTATGCAGTAGCCGATGCTTACGATGTCGCGCTCCTCGACTATTGCCACCACGGATATGGAGCCTATGGGCTCTCCGATCTCCTTGGGAACGATGGCCCAGGTATAGTTGGACGGGTCTTTGTATTCCTCGACCCACTGCTGGAGCTTCTTGCGCGTGCCCTCCGCGTTTTCGTAGGGCGGCCAGGTCATGAACCTGGTTACTTCCGGGTCGTTTGCCCAGTTTCTGTACATCGCCTCTGCGTCGTCCAGGGTGAACTGCCTCAGGATGAGACGCTCGGTCTCTAAAGTTTTAGTGCCTTTGTGGTTCATGATATTGAGCCTTCGTTTATTATATTAAACAAACCGATATTTTACTTAATCAATTATAGGTCTTGAGATCTGCTCCGGACATTCGTCTGCTACCCGGCAGGAGTTTGGCGCGTCAGAACTTCGGCTTTACTTCCGCGAAAGCCGCCATCAGCTTAGCCGCGGCTTCTATATCCTTAACGCTGCAGACTTCCTGAGGCGAATGCACGTAGCGTACGGGGATCGATACGCCGCCGGTCCTTACGCCGCCCGCGGTCTTGCGGATCTCCGCGCCGTCTGTGCCGCCTTCCTGAAGAACGTCGGCCTGCCACAGGATCTTCTTTTTATCCGCTATGGTCTTAAGCGTTTCCACAATCTCTGGGTGGCAGATGAAGGACTTGTCCATTATCTTTATCGCGGCGCCTTTGCCCGGGATGGCGGTGCCGGTGTGCTTCGTCCTGGGCGTATCGTCCGTGAGAGTAGCGTCGCAGACTATGCCGAACTGCGGATCCGTGCCGAACGCCGCCGGTTTGGCGCCTCTGCGGCCTACTTCTTCCTGCACCGTGAATACGAAATAGCAGTAGTAAGCCGGTTTCTTAAGCATTTCCAGCGCCAGAAGCTGAGCGACGACGCCAGCCCTGTTGTCCAGGTAGGGCGAGACTACGAAGTCGCCGGCCATAACCCGGGTCGGGGTGTCGTAGACTGCCATGTCGCCCTTCTGCACAAGCTTTTCGGCTTCTTTGCGGCTCGAGGCGCCTATGTCTATGAACATGCTGTCGAATTCCGGCTTCTCCGCTCCGCAGTCCCAGCCGACCGTGCCGACGGTCCCGTTCCCGAAACGCACGGGAGTGCCCTTAAGGGCGGCCGGATCCACCAGGCCCACGGCAGCGAAACGGAGCAGTCCGTTCTCTTCTATGTATGTTACGATCAGCCCCACCGAATCCATGTGGGCTGCGAACATCAGACGGGGCGCGTTGGGGATCTCGACGGTCATATTGTCGTCCGAGTGTCTGCGTGTCGTCCCGGCGTGCTTTACGGCGACCAGGTTGCCCATTACGTCCGTGTAGATCTCATCCGCGAAAGGCTCTGCCAGTTCCGCGATCTTATTCCGTATGTCTTCCTCGCAGCCGGACGGTCCGAAGCAAGCGTTGAGAGTTTTAATTGTTTCTATGATATCCATTCCAAGGTCCTTTCTGCCTCAGGAAGCGGTGTTTCACTGTTCGAAGCAGCGCTACTTTATCCTTCCGGACGCCACGGCGTCTATGAAGAGCTCCGCCAGCCTAAGTCCGGCTTTCATGTCCGAGATCTTAGCCACGCTGTTGGGGCAGTGGATGCTGCGGACAGGGGCCGCGATGCTTGCGACTCTTACGCCTGCAAGGCTTTTCTGCACTGCTGCAGCGTCAGTCCCGCCTGCTATCCTGCCCTTGATCTGCCATGGCAACTTGTTTTCAGTTGCAAGATCCCTCAGGGCTTCGAAGAGTCCTCTGTCGTAGATCGTTCCTGCGTCCATGAATCCCAGCACCGGTCCGTCGCCCAGGCGGGTCACTTTCTTGTGACCTTCGACTCCGGCAAGGTCCGCGGAGGTGGTTCCCTCCAGGATCAGCGCCATGTCCGGAGCAACGCTGTACGCAGCTGCGGTCGCCCCTCTTGTCCCGACCTCTTCCTGGACCGTAAACACGAAGGTAACGTCCATCGGAAGGTCCTTTTCGATAAGCTTAAGCATTACGGCGCAGCCGTAGCGGTCGTCTATGGCCTTGGCCTTTACGAAGCCGTCGCTCTTGCCAAACCGCACGAAATCGCTGTGGAAAGAGATGCTGTCGCCTATCTGCACCAGCGATTCGGCCTCCGCCCTGTCCTTTGCGCCTATGTCTATGTACATGGAGGGCCACTTGGGGATCTCCGTCCTTAGCTCCACGGGAGTCTGGTGCACAGCCTTAAGTCCGGTAACGCCGTTCAGTTTCTTTTCGCCCACGCAGACGCGTCTGTTGAACGCCACGCGCGGGTCTATGCCGCCTACCGGCGCGAATCCCAGGTAGCCTTTCTCCGTTACGCGCGTTACCATGAAGCCGACCTCGTCCATGTGGGCGGCTATCATCAGCTTCGGAAGTTTATTGCCGCATCGTTCGCTGTTCTGTTCCGGCGCCGGGCAGCAATTGTGTCCGGCAGTTGAGCAGCCATTTCCGGCTGCGTGCTTTACGACTATCAGGTTGCCCATGCGGTCCGTGCGCACGTCGTCCGTGTATTTAAGCGCGCGGGCCTTTATGTACTCGCGTACTTCGTCTTCGTTTCCGGAGATGCCGTTAAGAAGGCAGAGCGTTTTTAATGTTCTCAGCATTCCAGGGCCTCCTTTCCGGGGTCGAGCGCGTAAGCCGCAAGAAGCCTTGCGGTCAGTTCCACATCCCCGAAGTCCAGGCACTCCGTGGGGGAATGCATGTAGCGAAGCGGGAACTCCACTATCGCGGAAGCCACGCCGCCTTTTACTATGTGCATGAACCACGCGTCCGTTCCGGATCTTCCGGGTGTCGCGACGCGCTGCAGCGGTATTTGCTCTTTTTCCGCAAGGGCGGTAAGGCGTTTCTCAACGTGCTTTGTGAAGTTCGGCCCGACTTTAAGCAGAGGGCCTTTTCCGAGGTCCGCTATTACGTCCGGGCTCGAATCCGGTACCGCGGCCTGTCCTACGTCTATCGCGATGCAGACGTCCGCGTCCGTTTCGTAAGCCGCCGCGGGAGCGCCGCCTTCGGAACGCTCTTCGCCGCTACTGCCTATAAAGTACACGTCCCAGGGGAGCTTCTTGTCCTTTATAAGCTCCGCAACGCGAATGAGCGCGGCAAAGCTTGCGCGGTCGTCCAGAGTCTTGCTTACGTAGCGTCCGTTCAGAAGGTCGAAGCCTTCCGTGCGGTAGACCACCGGCGTGCCTATCGGTACTTCGCGTACGGCCTGTTCCTGCGTAAGGCCCACGTCTACGCGCAGGTCTTCCTGCTTTATGGCTTTGGACATGTCCTCCGCTTTAAGGACATGGGGAGGCTGCACGCAGACAACGCCCAGCATGGGCGGATCCGTAAGGACCAGAAGGTCCCTGTCAGGCAGAACGCGCGGATCAAGCCCGCCTATCTGCCCCACGCACAGGAAACCGTCCTCGTGGCCGGTGACCACAAGGCCCACCTCGTCCAGATGCGCCGCGAGCAGCAGCTTGTGAGCGTCCGGAACGCCGCAGTGCTTAACAGCCACGACGTTTGCCAGCGTGTCGATGCTTACCTCGTCCGCAAACGGCGCTATGGCCTCCGCAGCCAAACGGGCCACCGGACGTTCGAATCCCGTGGGGCCGGAAGCCTCGCATAACAGTTTTATGTATTTCTTTATATCCATTATCTGATCTTTTGGCCTATTTGCCGAGAGGACCCGCTTAAAAAAGCGGGTCCGTCAATCTGCGTTTATTTCCAGAGGTCTGCGGGGTAGAGCCCTTCGTCCGTCATCTTCTGCATCTGCGCTACGACAACGGGGCGGTCCTCCTTATAGGTAACTCCGTACCAGCGGTCCGGAGCGTCCAGCACCTTTACCTTGGCCTTACCCTCGGCTACCAGGTCGCTCGTTACGATCGGGATGAAGAATTCGCCCTTCAGAGGGTTCTCCTTAAGGATCTTCTCCAGCGCCGCGGGGAACCTTTCCTTAAGCTCCGTCATGATGCTGGGGGTAAATCCGAAGAAGTTCATGGATACCGGCGTTCCGGGAGCTACTTCCGTCCAGGTCTTGCCGTCGTCCTCGGTGAAGACGATCTTTCCATTCTGCCACTGGATCTTAGTGCGCTCGTCCAGGTGCTCCAGATAGCCGTCCTTGGTAACGCATACGCCGCGTGCCACGCTGCCGTTTTCCGTAAGCGTATTCTCTATGTAATAGCCGGCCATGCAGTAGTCGTAGAACTCGCCGTCCTTTGCGTTTTTAAGGTAATTGTACATGTTTTTGAACACTTCGCGTCCGTAGTAGTCGTCCGCGTTTATGACCGCGAACGGTGCGTCGATCATGTCCCTTGCCGCCAGAATGGCGTGGCCGGTGCCCCAGGGCTTCTCGCGGCCTTCCGGGATCTCGAACCCTTCCGGAATGTCGGCTATGTCCTGATAAGCGTACTTGATGTTAAGGTGCTTTGCGGCGCCGCGCTCCATAAGGGCCTTAAAGTCTTCCTCTATGGAATGCTTGATGATGCAGATGACGGTCTCGAATCCGGCCGCCTTTGCGTCGTAGAGCGAGTAATCTATGATTATCTCTCCGGCCGGTCCTATGGGATCGATCTGCTTAAGTCCGCCGTAACGGCTTCCCATGCCGGCGGCCATTATAACGAGTATGGGTTTTTTCTTCATGTTGTGCCTCCATCGGTTTATATTTACAACACTTTATGATATACTAAACGCGATCTTTTTACAAGAAAGGCGGACCTAATGGAAGAAAATCTGCAGACTGTTCCTGCCAAAAGATTCGGCAGCGTAAGGATAATAAAGATAGCGCTCTCCGTAGCGGTCTTCGCGCTCATTACCTGGCTAATGATGACGGGAAGGATGGACGGCTTCGACGCCGCTGTCCAGAAGTTCTTCTTCAGCCTGCGGCGCGACTGGCTTACCAAGATACTGGTACCGTTCTCCTACAGCGGCAACTGGCCGGTACCCACGGTCATCTGCGCCATCCTGCTGCTTTTCCGCAAGACACGTTTCACCTTCGGAATACCGATGTCCTGCACCTGCCTGTTCTGCGTAGGCATATATCAGGGTCTTAAATACACGTTCTGCAGGCCCAGGCCGGACGTTTCAGTGCATCTGCTGATCCAGGACGGCTGGAGCTTCCCCAGCGGACATTCTCTTACCAGCCTTGTGGCGTGGACTTTCCTGATCCTGCTGTTCGCTTACTATTACAAGACCAAGGGCGCGTCGCTTCCGATCTACAGAAAGCACCCCAGACCCGCCGAGGCCTACATCCGCAGCAACGGCAAGCGCAAGCTGGTAAACACCCTGCTGATACTCTACATCGTGTTCATGGGGCTTTCCCGCATCTACGTGGGCGTCCACTGGCCCAGCGACGTTCTCAGCTCCTGGGTGCTCGGCATCGCGGTGATAGAGATAGTACAGGCGGTATTCCTGTGATGGATCTTAAAGACTGCAGAGACCGCATAGACGCGATAGACGATCAGCTTGCGTCGCTGTTTATGGAGCGCATGGAAGTTGTCGCGAAGGTGGCCGAATATAAGAAGGAGCACGATCTTCCGGTGACGGACTCCGCCCGCGAAAAGCAGATCCTTGAGGACCGCACCGCGGATGCCGGCGAGCTTAAGCCATATGTCCGCCGTTTCTTCAAACACTTAATGAAACTTTCCAAGGAGTACCAGAAGGAGCAGACCGGCAGGTTAAATGCTCTGGATAGATAAGAAACAAGGTCTCGTCCGGCAAACGAAAAGGTCCCGGAAAAATACGGAATAAGCAAATGACAAGCCCCTTGCTTTCAGGCAGGGGGTTTTCGTTTGGTAAAAACGGTACAGTCTTTTGGTTAAAACGGCACACTGATGTTCCGGATCCGTTGACTGTCCGCGAGGGATGTGCCATCATCTGCTTACAGATCGGCTCAATAAGGATAATTCAGGCAGGCATCCCCCAATCTGGTTCAAAAGCGCAAACAGAGCCGAAACTGAAAGACCGCACCTTAGCCGGGCAAAGGAAGCATCAGCTAAGATGCGGTCTTGATCATTGTTGCTTTGTAATAATGGACCTGCGCGGTCAGCAGCGCGGCCCGCCTGCAGGGGTCACATCCGCGGCATTACTTCTCTACCAGAGCTATGTACTGGATGGATGTTACAACGCCGTTCTCGAATATGATAAGCAGCTTGCAGTTCTCGGACTTGTAGGTGGCGCTGGTGGCGTCCTTCTCGAATTCGCCGTAGGCCTTCTTGACTGCGTCCGCGCTGGAACCGATGGCGATGCCTTCCGGGGTCTCCACGGTGTCGTCCCTGAGGACCACGCCGCTTACCAGATCCTTGCCGTTCTGCGTGTAGGTCATAAGATCGAATCCACCGTAGGAATAGATCTTGTCCATGCCGTCGAACGCGCAGCTGGGGGCTTCGTAGCTGTTCTTGTACGCGCCCAGAGCCTTAAGCAGAGGCTCCGCCTCGGCCTTCATTGCGATGGTTGTGCTGCCGCTCTTAAAAACAAAGTCCTTGGTGTTGCTGCCGCCGTTGCTCGGGGTCACACTGTTGCTTCCGCTTCCGCAGGCGCAGAGCGCAATGGCCAGCACCAGCACAAGGGCTATTACCGCTGAAATCTTTTTTCTCATTATCCTTTTCCTCCTTCGATCGGTCCGCGGACCGTGTAATTCGATTATCCTGCATCCCATTGCGCCGGCGGTCAGCCGCCTGCAGGGATGATCATTAACTGTTACTTATAACGCGTTACCGCGCCTTCTTCGCGAAGCTGCTTGTACTGAGCCTCTTTCATGAATTCGTAGAATTCTTCGCGCTCAGCCCACGCTGCTGCAAGAGCCGCGTCGGACCTTCTGTCCTCCACGCCGCACTTTTCCTTAAGATACTTTCCGAACCAGGCGGAAAGCTTTTCCGCGCCGGAAAGGTTAAGGTGCAGGCCTGCGTCGTATGTATCCGTATTGTAATCTATTCCGGTCTCGTCTGCAAGCGTATAGAAGTTAATGTACTCCAGACCGTACTTTGCGGCGTACTCAACCACCTGCTTGTCCCACTGGTCGTACCAGGCGGGGTAGAGCGACGGAGCCTTTATAAGCACCAGCTTTATGCCCTTCTGCTCGCAGGTCTCGCGTATCTTGTCCAGATACTCCCAGCACTTGGGACCTATGGTGTAGTCCGGAAGCGGCACGGGATCCGGCACCTGGCCGGCGGGCTTGGCGTCCACGCGCATCAGATAGCCGTTGTGCGACAGCTTTTCGGTCCTGAACAGGTAGTTTATGTCCTCGGAGGACAGCTCGTTCCAGCGGGAGTGGAAACGCAGCAGCGGGAAGATGTAGCTGGCAACGGTCTCTTCGTCCGTCATGGAAGCTTTTACGGCGTCCAGCTTGATCCTGGACCACTTCATGCCGTCCAGGGTAAGGCGGTTGTAAGCCTCGTTCTGCGGCTCGGCGTATTTCATGGCCAGCACGTTGAACACCACTACCTTGGGCGTTTCGTAGCGCAGGGTGTCCTCCAGCAGGTAGTAGGACTGCCAGGTAAGCTGCTGCGGAGTTCCGCGGATGTAGCTGGTAATGCCGTAGTCCCGCCACAGTTTTACCGGCGAGAAGTTGGTGTATACTTCGCAGTCCCCGATGAACAGCACGTCGTTGTTTCCGACGTTGGCGTAGTACTCGGAGGAGAGTATGCCTTCCTCGTTGGTGGTGGCGTACTTGGGCACCAGCAGTTTCTGCAGCAGGAACAGCGTGGCGGCAAGGAGGACGACGCATATTACGATCTTTACGATTCTTTTCTTCATGTCTCCTCCTTTCCTAGAACTGGTTGTATATGAACTGCGTGGCGTCGAAGCCTATGCCGTAGGCTCCGAACACCAGAATTACGATTATGAGTACCCAAACGATCAGATACCTTGGAACGAGCGGCTTTTCGGCCAGCTGCTCGGCCACGGGCTTCTTGCCCTGAAGTATCCCGACGATCAGGAAAATTACTATCGCTACTGCAACTATAATATAGTCGCGTACTTCCAGCCCGAATTTAAGCATGCCGCCGGAAAACATCTCGCTCCAGCCTTTGCTGCTGAAAATGGTGGGCACCATGCGGAATGTAAGCGGTACGTTGCGGTAAACGTCCAGCACGCGCAGGAACGCCATCAGCCAGAAGGTACGGAACATCTGGAAGACGTCCCAGCCCTTGGTATTGCTGAACGCGCACTTTTCGTGGAACTTTGCGTAGAGCGGCTCCAGCTCCTGCGAGATGATTATCACCAGGCAGTTGAGCAGTCCCCAGACCACGAAGTTCCAGGACGCGCCGTGCCATATGCCTGTGGCCAGCCACACCAGGATCGTGGACAGGTACACAGGCACTCTCTTGCCCAGCTGCGGCCCGAGCTTGGCCCTGGACCACTTGGACACCTTAAGCATCCATTTGCTTACGGACACCGGGTAGAAGATGTAGTCCTTGAACCACGTTCCCATGGTTATGTGCCAGCGTCTCCAGAATTCGGTGATGTTC
>JAEEGL016212856.1_pt1 | contig 18934 bp, 16 predicted proteins | sample 9134231 | NCBI WGS metagenome assembly JAEEGL01 (sample SAMN16246548, study PRJNA631951) | gut metagenome | biome: gut microbiome; feature: rumen; material: fiber-attached | host: Bos | place: Iran: Karaj | collected 2018-10 | reverse complement strand
TAAGCAGAGCCGCAAGAAAGCCGACGTCGAGATCACCTTCGAATACAGCAAAGATTTCTCCGGAACCTTTGAGATCAACATGGTCAAACAGGACGGAAAATGGCTGATCGATGACGTCGATCTTTCGAAGTGTATCGAGAGCGCGGTTTCGGGATTGATATCTAAGATCTTCTGATTAAGGCCAATGCTTTTCAAGAAGAACTGCCTGTAAGGGGCACAAGTGCTTTTCAAATAGAATATTATATAAGGAGGTCTCGGGATGCCGGGACCTCTTCTTTTTTGAGCCTTCGAAAACTGATGAGCAGATGACGGTTCTGTCACCGCTGCGTCACGTCAGAGTCATTTGCGATTTATAAAATGATCTTAACAATCATGTTGAGGCATTGGGAACTACTGAACATGATCGGAGGACACAAATGAAGAGATCAACACGTAATTTACTCGCCATGGCACTTGCAACACAGATGGTATTTTCCCTTACTGCTTGCGGATCGAAAAAGAAAGGAAACGAAGGAACGGAAGGCGTCGCCGGATCCGGAACGGGCACCGGCTCCGGCACGCAGTCCACATCGGGTCAGGCAGCAAAGACGGGATCGGGAAGCGGCCGGATCGTTGCCGAGACAGATCCTTACTACAATGTAGTTGCTTCGGATCTGAAAGCGGATATCGCGAAGGACAAGGAGATCCAGTACAGCGATATTTCCGAACACTTTATCGTCGGCGACAGGATCCTGGCAAATGTTTTCGTTTCATACAAGAAGCCGGCGAATGTCCAGGACGAGCTGGATAATCTTAATCTCAGCGATGACAAACAACTCGACAAATACCTGCAGATCGAAGCGCAGTACGAAGAAAGATCACTGCAGCTTTTCGATCTGAATGGTGAAGCAATCAAAAAGATCAAACTGGAAGACGAAAGCTCCTTTATCGGTGCTTTTGCCGGGAAAGACGGAGAGATCCTGATCGTTACCAGCAAGCTCGACCCGAAGAGCTGTATGGCAACTCCGAAGGTGTCGGTTCTTTCTTCTTCCGGTGACAAACTCAGAGATATCGATCTTCAGGTCAAGGATTCGCTCCAGGATGTCCGGATCTACGTACTTGAAAACGGAAACATGCTCCTGGCGAGCATCGGCAAATTCTGGCTGCTCGACGGAAACGGCAAGGTACTCTCCGAAGAAGCGGATCCGAACCTGAACGGAACGGTGCTTCATTCCGGCGGAAAGTGGTTCGCGCTAATGCCGACGTATACGGCGGACGGCGTCGATGTCAATGTTCAGGAGGTCGATACGGAAACCGGCAAGCTTATCGGAAAACCGATCAAGACCAGCGATGCGGTATTCTGGGTCAGACAGGGCGATCAGGACTGTTTCCTGCTGAACACAAATGGCATCGAAAAGTTTGACATAGCGACGCAGGAAACTACGAAGGTGCTGGACTGGAAAGACACCGACGTTAACTCCTCAACACTGCAGCTCGACGGCGCGCGGATCACATCAGAAAATGATATGGTTTTCTTTAAGTATAACGAAGTCGATGACGGCGGACGCAGCTCAATGGATCTGAAATCAAAGGGTGCATTATTAGTCTCTGTCGTACATCTTTCGAAGGCGGACAAGAATCCGCATGCAGGCAAGACGGTCCTGAAACTCGGTGTCAGCGGAGAAATCTCCGGAACATTCCTGCAGAAGGTCCTCGATTACAATCTGGATCCTCAGAACTCGACACGAATCGAGATCACAGACTATACTGCCGACGCAGTCAACGTGATGGATCAGGAAACGCTCGAAAAGACTCTTCTGGAAAGCACAAATCAACTGACGATGGATATGCTGTCGGGAAACGGTCCGGACATTCTGGTCGGATACTCCGATCTTTCGCAGTTTAATACCGATACGATGCTGGTCGATCTCAACCCGCTGATCGACGCGGACAGCACGGTCAAGCGTGAAGAATATTTCGACAATATCCTGCGTGCTTTTGAAGTGGACGGAAAACTCTATACGATCCCTCTCACCTATTCTCTGGAAGGTATGGTAATCGATACGCAGCATAGCGGAGCTAAGGAAAAATGGACATTCGCCGAGTTCGATCAGATGGCTTCCTCTCTTCCTGAGAAAATACAACCGCTTGCATCCAACGGGCCGGAAGATCTTCTGAAACAGTGGATGGAGAGCCTCTCATCCCACTTTATCGATACCACGAACAAGAAAGTCGACTTCGAGTCGGAAGAGTTCCGCACACTTCTTGAAACTATAAAGAAGTACGGAAAGAGCAGTAACATGCAAGCCGACGATATGGTTTTGCCGGCAAGATTCTCCGGAATTAACGATGACGTTGCTTTCATCCAGAACATGGTCGCGAGCGCTTATACCACGATCTCCGATCTTGAGATGTTTGCTTCCATGAGCAGAGAGAAAAACGGACGAAAGCCCGTCTTCTCCGGTGTTCCTTCTCTCTCGGGAATGGGCATGAGCGCCAGAGGTCATCTGTCTATGGCGGTCACCAGTTCCTGCGCTGATCAGAATCTCGCATGGCAGTTCATCCGTTCCTTCTTAAACGAAGACACACAGTACGAATTAAGCTTCAATTCAGATACGCTCCCGCTCAACCGAAATACATTCAAAAAGAACTGTCAGGAAGAGATGGAAGTCAGCAAGGAATACATCGAGGATCTGAAGAAGAACGCAAGTAAAATGTCGGCAGATGAGCTGGATAATGTCCTGGAACTCACGCAGGAGCATGCAGATAAACTGGAAGCACTTATCTCAAGTGTTGATTCTTCAATCTCCTGGGACAACGATGTCATGAACATCATTCTGGAAGAGGCGGCAGGATTCTTCGCCGGGCAGAGATCAGTTGAAGATGTCTGCAAGAATATTCAGAACCGCGCAACCCTTGTGGTGCAGGAAAGATAATCAGGATACTCAGAAAATGCGCGGCGCACCACGCCAGATCGGAAAGGAGATGTTGACGAACCCGAACTAACTACCACCACTTTTTTGCGGCGAATTTCACTAAATCACCGCAACCATGCTCTTACACTTTCAAGCGGGGGATCTGCAGAAGCATTCTGCGGGTCCCCTTTTCGGGTGCGGCGGGGATTTGTAAGTGTTGCGGGAGCTCGCGGCGGGCGGGGGATCGGGGCGCGGCGGGCGCGGCGGGCGAGTGCTTTTCGGGCGGAGGCGGATGGAAAAGATGGACGGGACTTGCAATTCTTCCCGTTTTCATATAGGCTTCTTTTTGTAATCCATGTCGCGCGCGTATATACGGAGCCGTTTCGGGCGGTCGGGCGCGGCGGCTGAAAACGAGGAGAATGAAGATGGATGTAGTTTGTCTGGATATGGAAGGCGTGCTGGTCCCTGAGATTTGGATCGCATTTTCTGAGGCGTCGGGAATTCCCGAGCTGCGCAGAACCACACGCGATGAGCCGGATTACAATAAGCTGATGAACTGGAGACTGGGGATCCTGAAGGAGAACGGTCTGGGTCTCAAGGAGATTCAGAATGTTATCGCTACGATCGATCCGCTGCCGGGCGCGAAAGAGTTTCTCGATGCACTCCGCGAGGAGGCGCAGGTCATCATCCTGAGCGATACTTTTACGCAGTTTGCGATGCCGCTGATGAAGAAGCTCGGTTATCCGACGCTCTTCTGCAATACTCTCGAGGTCGCGGAGTCCGGTGAGATCACAGGATTCAAGATGCGCATCGAGAATTCGAAGCTGACTACTGTTAAGCATCTTCAGGGGATGGGCTTTGATACGATTGCGGCGGGCGACAGCTTCAACGATCTTGCGATGATCCGTGCGAGCCGCGCAGGCTTCCTCTTCCGCTCGACGGACGCGATCAAGGCGAGCAATCCGGATCTGCCGGCGTTCGAGGATTTTGACGAGTTCCTCGCTGCGATCAAGGGCGCGCTGAAGAACTGAGCACGAGTGAGGCACCCAGGCCGCGGCGCGAGTGCTTTTCGGGCAGAAGTTAAAACAACAATTCTAAGAATTTGGGATCAAACAACACTGTTTGATCCCTTTTTTATGGAGCTCGAGGGTTCTCTTGGTTGTTACGCGAGTCGAAATCACAGGGAATCTCTAAAACGTCTTTTTTACGTGTCGATTTCAGAATGTCTCATCACGGGTTTTGCGAATTTTCGTGATTTCCCTTGTTGTTTTTTACGTGTTGCTTCAAGGGTTTCTTCGTCTATTGCGATTTCCCGTGAAGATTATCTCTCATTTCATCATGGGTTTTCTCAAAAATTACGCTTTCCCTCGATTGCACACTCGAAAATCAACACGTGAATCTTTGTTTTTTCTAATTTCCCGTGATAGCGCGCCCGAAAACCGACACGTGAAACTTCGTTTTCTTCATTTCCCCTTGAAAAGCACCCGCACCGCCGGCCTGATCCCCGCCCAAACAAAAAGGCAGCCCTTCGTGAGGCTGCCTTTCTGCTCTTTATTTGCGCAGTGCTACTTTTGCACTTTTGCTTACTCATTGTTGAAAAGCACTGCCGCTTACTCGTTTACGATCTTCTCCTGGTTGAACATGTAGCTTACGAGGTACAGGCAGAGGAGACCGAATGTGATGTTGACTCCGCAGGTAACGAGCATCTCCTTCATTTCGAAGCCGGTAAGCAGGATGTTCTTGGTAAGATAGGTTGCATTCCACATCGGAATAAAGTAGTGCTTGAATCCGAAGCTGGAGAGCACGTGCTCAAAGCTTGCGTTCGTTGTGATCATCGAACCGATGAAGAGGATCATCGCCGGAAGCATAGTGAGTGTCTGAGCAGCACGTGCTGTCTTTGCAAGTGTGGAGATGACGAGGATCAGGGAAACGAGTGCGAAGGTTACGCAGATGATGGTTACGAATACGAAGAAGTAATCGGACATCGCGTAGCTTACTGCCGCATCACCCATCATCTTCTGGAAATCTTTCATCAGGAATGAAAGACCGACGAAGGAGGAAACAGAACTGATCGCCGCTGCGGTCATAACAGCGAGGGCCTTACCGAGAGCGACACTCGTACGGGATACCGGAGTAATGAGTACGGTATTGAGGAATCCTGTTTCCTTATCGCCTGCGATGATGTTGCTTGCGAGGGCCATGATGCCGTATACGATGGTCAGGAGCAGGAGTCCCGGAACCATGCTGGCGATAAAGTTCTTGGCCTGATAATCTTCATCACCGAGATCGTATGTCTTCGCTGTATCTGCATTTATCGTGAACACAACAGGACGTAATGTATCGAGCAGTGCGGACAGTCTCTCACGTGCAAGGAGAGAATCCGTGCGTGAAGAATTGTAGTACACTTCGATGTTGGAAACAGCAGATCCGTCTGCTGCGATCTTGAAGTCTTCCGGGAATACCGCAAGGATATCCGCGTTCTTGTTCTTGATGTCTCCAAGGACTTTATCAACATTCACATTCTCATCGGAAAAACCGATCGACTTGAGTCCGTCCTTGATTTCAGCCGGTGCATTTACAACGTATGCGTTGAAGGTCTTCTCTTCTGTTGTGTCGACGCTCATTGCGGACATGAGTTTACCTTCACCGAACATGAAGATAAACGGAAGAAGTACGCACATGAACAGAACAGTCTTATCTTTTAAGATCGACTTGATCTCTTTTCTATAAACGGTCAATGTATCTCTAAACATGTTTCTCACCCTTCCCCCTTACTGTCCTTTGTACTGCTGGTAGATCTCATAGAACGAATCCTCGAGGGACTTGCCGTTCATGAGGTTCGGCAGTGTGTCGTTGACGACGATCTTACCGTCGACGATCATTGCGGCGCGGTCACAGATCTTCTCAACGAGATCGAAAAGATGCGTCGAAAGGATGATGCATTTTCCTTCCTGCTTCATGCGCAGGATGAACTCACGGACTTCTCTTGATGCGATGATGTCGAGGCCGTTTGTCGGCTCATCGAAGATGATGAAATCCGGGTTATGAATAACGGAGATAACGAGTGAAACTTTCTGGCGCTGGCCCTGGGAAAGTTTACTGATCTTCTGGTCTGCAAATGGATGGATTCCGAATGTATCGAAGAACTCCTTTTTTCTTGCAGCGACTTCTTCCTTCGGTACGTGATGAAGTGCGGCGAAATAATCGAACATGTCATTCGCGGTCGACTTCTTATCGAGCTGGAGATCGGTCGTCAGGAATGCGAATCTGCTCTTGATCTCGATCGGTTTTTCCTTGATGCTGACACCATCATAAAGTACGTCGCCGCTGTCCGGCTTGATGAGTGTCGCGAGCATACGCATGGTCGTTGTCTTACCTGCGCCGTTCGGTCCTAAAAGTCCGAAGATCTCTCCGGCATGTGCAGTAAAGCTGACGTCGCTGACCGCTACTTTCTTGCGGTCTGTAAGATCCTGCGCACGTCTCTGCGCTTCACTGATCTTAAATGTCTTACTTAGATTCTTAGCCTCTATCGTGTGCATAAGTACCCTCCCTGTTTCTTGCTTGCATATTACATTCTAACCATCGAGAGTAAAGAAATCGCTAACGTTTCTCTCACATTTCTAAAGAATATATAAAGAAAGCACGCCGATTAAGAATACCATTAACACGCATTTTCGAAAAGCACTTGTCCGCCTCTTCTGTTTTCTGATTCACATCTGTTCGAACATAAAGAACCGGCTGCCATTTCTGACAGCCGGTTCTTGTTTAATCGATGTATATATCAGATTAGAAAAGCTCTACAGCCTTGCCCTCTGTATCGAAGATCTTCTTCTCAGCAGCTACTACATAAACGTCGCCACCAAGCTTTGCAGCCTTCTTCTCGATAGCCTTGATGTCGATCTGCTGACCATCAAACTCGAAGATGATCTTGCCGAGCTTCTTAGCCGGAGCCTTCTTAGCAGCAGCCTTCTTTGCAGGAGCTTTCTTAGCAGCAGCCTTCTTTGCAGGAGCAGCCTTCTTAGCCGGAGCAGCTTTCTTAGCAGCAGCCTTCGGAGCAGCCTTCTTTGCAGCCGGCTTCTTAGCAGCAGCCTTCTTTGCCGGAGCCTTCTTAGCAGCAGCCTTCGGAGCTTCCTTCTTAACTTCTACCTTCTTTGCAGCCTCAACCGGCTTAACCTCAGCAACAGCTTTAACTGCATCTTTGTTTGCACTCTCTTTTACCATTTTGAGAATCCTCCATAAATGTAATTATGATATAAAATCACGCAATCATTATCTGCACCGGTTTCCTGATGCGACTTCATTATAACATAGTCAGATTTTTTTAACTATGTACAAAGTGCCGATAATTTGTATATCTTTCGTTAAGTTCGTGACGTATTTTCTACTACAAAAGCACTGGTTTCCGCGTTTTTCATTTTACAATTTAAAATAGTTAGCAGATGCTAACCGTTTTGATCTGCGTATATTTTTTATCCGCGGATAACACGTTCTAATTCTGATGATGTAAGCATCGCACACGAAGGATCGTTCACTTTTTTCACACTGTAAATATAGATAACCGATAAGAAATACTCTGCGGTTTTTCCTGCATCACCCTTTTCAAAAGCACCGTCTTTCTGACCGCTTTTGATGATACTCTTCATCAATTCAAAAAGCGGATTTTCATCTTTATTCTTTCCCTTCGCAATACCTTCCAGCGCGAGGATCATGTAGTTCACATACGACTTATCCGCATCAAGTTTTTTCAAAATCAGATCAGAAACATAGCGCAGTTTTCTTACCGGCGGAACATCCATCTCCCCGATATTAAGAAGATCATCTGTTGCGATTTTCTCCATCGAAAATTTCGTCAGCTCACGATACAGATCTTCCTTCGAATCGAAGTAAATATAAAGTGCACCCTGTGAAATTCTGATGCCTTTTGTAAGGTCACCGATCTTCGTTCCTTCGACTCCGTTTTTCGCAAAATACGGAACGGATTTCGTCAGAATATTTGTCTTCGATTCTTCTCTGATCCTATCGTTTTCTTCTCTCGATCTCGGCATAACCCTACCTCCTGTAACCACTGACATAAGCGTATCACACGTTGACTGAATGATTGTTCATGTTCAGAATAGCACGCCGTTCCACATCGCGCAACAGCGCCTGCAACATGTAGTAAAAACGTAACAGTATAAATGATGTACCGAAGGAAAAAACACGAGTGCTTTTCGATGAAAACGTATACTTCTGTTCTATAGTTTTTGCGTGAAATGAGAAGTAAAATAGAAGAAGAAAAAGGATGTTTTTCATGCGAGGTTTATCATGCAGATATTTACACTTTCTTCAACAGAAAATCCGGAATACTGGCTCAATGAAATCGGCAAAAGCACTTGGGTCGCGGCGCCGTATCTTGTGAGTCTGGTTCGCGATAACAAACTGAAAGAATTGTATGGTGAAAGATCGGAAGTTTTTCTTCTTACCGAAGGAGAAAAACTGATTTCGTTCTGCACATATTCTGACATGGATGAGATCACGGATCCGGAGATCACACCCTGGGCAGGATTCGTTTTTACGTTCCCGGAATACCGCGGGCAGAGGAGAATCGGAAAGCTTCTCGAGCATGTATATGCGCTTGCGAAAAGAGACGGATTTAAAACGCTTTACATTTCTACTGAAGAAGAAGGACTTTATGAGAAATACGGTTTTTCTTTCTGGCAGGTCATGAATGAGGATCGCACCGGCGGACCGACGCGCGTGTACAGAAAAGAAATCGTGGATATGGATTACAGTGATGTGATCGGCAAGCTTGTCAGCGGTACGATCGACCGTCCGCTCAATTCCGCGCATCCGCGCCACCCCGAGATGATCTATCCGATCAACTACGGATACGTTGATGGTGTTCTCGGTGGTGACGGCGCGGAGCAGGATGTATATGTTTTCGGAATTGAAAAACCGATCAGTACTTACACCGGAAAAGTTGTCGGCGTCATCCATCGTCTCAACGATAACGAAGATAAATGGATCGTCAGTTTAAGCGGTGCGGAGATCCCGCGCGAAGAGATCTTAAAGCGCACCGAATTCCAGGAGCAGTACTTCATGTCCGAACTTTATCTTTAAGATCCGGTGAAGTCGTACTTTCTTACGCCCAGCATCCAGAACTTGTAGCTCAGGTAGAAGAACAGCACACCGAGCGCGGGCGCGCACCAGGTCAGGACCGGGATGTCGTTGGACTCGAGGATCGCAAGGCTCGGATAGTATGCCACGAACGCGATCGGGATCACGAAGGTAAAGAGGATCCTGAAGATGCCGTGGAAGATATTCGACGGATACTTCGCGAAGTCCTTGAAGCGGAACATGATGACCATGACATATCCCGAACCGACGATCCAGAAACATGTCGCTGCCGCTGCATTCATGATCGCAATCATGAAGAGCGATGCTGTCAGGAGAAACAGCACGAGCTTAAGTATCACGACCGGTGTCACCGGGATTCCGATGTTGACCCACGCATAGATGAGCGTGCCGATACCGAATGCTAACTGCCCCAGTCCTTTTACATCGAAAACTTCCGACATGAAGTAGAAGAACACGTTGATCGGGCGGAAGCAGTACTTGATAAAGTCGCCGCTCTGCACCTGGAATCGCAGGTTCCAGTTGTTGTCGAAAAAGCACTGGACCGGCGTCAGCGCGATCAGTGAAAATCCGTAGAGGAACAGCATGTGATGGTAGTCCCAGCCGTTGATCGTCGGGAAGTTTTTGAAGAGGATGAGGAATGTAACGAAGCCCGAAAGATTCGTCATGATCATGCCGATCGTGGAGATGATAAAGTCCGCACGATAACTCATCTTACTCTTTAAGTCCTGCACGAGGATCTTCCTGTATATTCTTAAGTAGAAGCCGAAGCCTCTCCTGTGCTTTTGTGTTGTCATAACGTTTTCCATATCAGCCTCCGTTAACGGTGATTTTCCTGACGGAATAGTTCCAGAAAAGAGTTCCCGCGAGTGTCAGGATCAGCGCCCACGCGAGCTGCAGTCCGAACATCGGAAGAAGTCCACTGATCGTATTCGTGTCGTTCTTTTCGAGAAGTATCGTCAGCGGGATGTCGTAGACCGCGCGGAACGGGAGGTACTGTACGACTTGCCGCAGCGCCTCCGGGAAGAAGGCCAGGGGGATCGACGCACCGGAAAGGAGGAGGACGATGGTTTCCTTTACGATGTTGATGCCCCAGGTCGACTCCGTGTAGAGGCAGATCGTCGCAACGATCATTTCCATGCTGAAGTTAACGACGAGTGCAATCACAGTTGATAATGCGAACCACAGAAGGTTTATCCCCATCGGGATCGCGCCGTGGGTGACGATCAGTACGACGATGAATGTCGGTACGAATGTCAGCGTGAAAAGCACTACATGTGATCCGGAGTAGCTCCAGAATGTGTACTCTCGAAAATTCATTGGCTTCAGAAGATCGAGTATGATCTTTCCGGACTGGATCGACCGGCTCATATCCCACACGACGAACATCTCGAGGAAGTTGAAGAGTGCGGTTGCCAGGATCAGGTAGATCATGGTGTCGGTAAACGTCATGCCGTTGACGACGTCCGTGCCGGACGATGCGTAGATCGCCTTCCACAGGTAGTACACGAGTACGAGATATATCAAGTTGGCAAAGAGCGTGACTGCGGTGCCGAGGCGGTACTGGAGAGACTCCATGATGCCCGCGCGCGTCAGCGCCAGATGTCTTCTCAGATTCATGGTTTATGCCTCCCCTTTCGCGTTCTTGTCATCTTCAGCAGAAGCCGCCGGCACAGGTGCTTTTGAAGCGGAACTGCCTTCGTAGATCTTCTTGATGACCTCTTCCGTCGAGATCTCCTGGAGCTGGATATCCTTGATCTTATGCTCCTTCTGCTTTTCGAGGATGACCTGCATAACGTCTTCCTTCGTCTCGTCGATGACGCGCTCTTCCCATGTGTCATCGCTGAGGCGCATGCGGAGCGTCCGGTAGGAACCGAAGTAGGACTTCAGGTGCTCGATGTCATTGTCGTAGATCTTCTTTCCTTCGTCGATGATGACGATCCTCTTGCAGAGCGCATCGACGTCGCCCATGTCGTGCGTCGTCAGGATAACAGTCGTGCCCTTCTCCTTGTTGAGTCCCTTGATGAGGTCACGGATCTTCGACTTCATCGAGACGTCGAGTCCGATGGTCGGCTCGTCGAGGAAGACGATCGCCGGGTTGTGGAGGAAGGCCGCCAGGATATCGCTCAGCGTTCTCTGTCCGAGCGACATCTGACGGACGGGCTTATGGAGGATCGGCTCGATATCCACGAGCGAACGGTAAAGCTCCAGCATGTCTTCGTAGTCCTTCTTCGGCACCATGTAGATGTCGCGGAGAAGGCGGAAGGATTCGATCAGCGGGAGCGACCACCACAGCTGGCTTCTCTGTCCGAAAACAACACCGATGTGCTCGGAGTTCTTCGTGCGTTCCTTATACGGCACGACGCCGTTGACGAGGATGTCGCCGGATGTCGGCTCGAGGACTCCGGTCATCATCTTGATGGTCGTGGACTTGCCTGCACCGTTCGGTCCGAGATATCCGATGATCTCGCCGCGGCCGATCTCAAGAGATACGTCCTTAACCGCGGAGATCGTCTTGTAGTCACGCGAGAAAAGGTCGCGGATGCTGCCCTTCAGGCCTTCGTGACGGTTGAGGATCTTGAAATCCTTGCAGACATTCTTCATAACAATTGCGTTTTCCATTTGTGTTTGCATTTGTGTTTCCCCTTATCTTTTTACTCTTGTTTATGTATTTATCTCTCTGCATTGGCTTTATGCAGATCCGTTAATATTTATGCGGTTTTTACTGCTGTTTTCTGTGGTTTCTTCCGGCGCCATCACGTGTTTTTTCGAAAAACGTGATTTCCCTTGATGGCTTTTTTCGACATCGTCAAGGGTTTTCCCGGAAACTGTTGTTTCCCGTGACAGTTCTTTTCCCGAAGAAGCGGGATCCGTCTTCATTTTATGTAAATTGAAGTGATTATATGCGATTCATATTCAAAAGCACTGTTCCGCGTCAAGGTTTTTTCATGATTCTTCATTTTCACGTGACATGCAACGTCTCAACTCGTCAGGTGCTTTTCCCAAAATCGTGGTTTCCCTTGATGTCCATCCGCATCACAGCATCTTTTCCATATATCCGCAGGTGAACGGGAAGAAATCGAACTTCTTTGTGCCGAGATGCATGAAGCCTTTCGACTCGTACCATTTTCGCAGGCGCACGTTCTCTTCCACGATTCCGATATTGAGTTTCGCCGCGCCGAGTTCACGGGCACGCTTGAAAGCATCCTGCAGGAGCATGTCGCCGATCCCGTCGTGGCGGTGCTCCGGGAGCACGCAGAGGTTGTTGAGTTCCCACTCGGTATCGCTCTGCTTTGCGAGGGAGTAATAGCCCAGCATCTTTCCTGAGCCGGATCCCGCGTTATCGTCGGAACCATCGTCGGATCCTTCGTCGGAGAAGAAACCGTACATCGGCCGTTTCTCAACTTCCATCTGATACATAAGGCGGTCTTCCGTTGTCGCGAAAGCAGTGAATCGCGGTGCGTTTTCTGCTGTAAATCCCAGCTCGTCAGCAACTGTCATGAAGCTCTCCGTAATCACGCGCACGCTCTCTCTTATTTCTTCTTTAGTAATTTCACGGATCATGTTTCTTCTCCTTTCTTTTTCCTTTTTTTCTGCTCGAAAAGCACTTGTCCCTGTTTTTGTTCCCCCTCACCGGCGCCGGTGTATCTTGGGTGAAATGGGGCTTGCTTTTCTTTACAATTGCAAGTATATTGTATGTAAAAGTGCTTTTCTACATGGAATTTAGCCTAATTTTATAACTATCTTCCACGATTTTGGAATATAGTTATAATTCGTTGGAATATCAGAGTATAAACGAAGAATAAACGAGGTAATTTATGAACCGCGACATCATGGGATTGATCGTTAAGCGCGAAGATGGTTCGGAAATCGTCAATTACGACGACCCCCAATTCCCTTCCTATATTTTTGAAGGCTGGGTCAAGCCGAATGTCACGTGGGAGCGCGTCCCGCATTTTCATGAGGACATCGAGATGTGTACTGTCACGTCGGGCAAGATGGCGTACTCCGTCAACGGTAAGACCATCATGCTCCACGAGGGCGACACGATCTTCATCAACTCCAATCAGATACACTACAGTATGGCGATCGACAACACGACCGCGCGGTACATCATCTTCATCGCGCACCCGGCGATCCTGCATTCGTCGGTGGCTGTCGAGATGCAGGCGATCCGCGCGATCACCGATAATAAGGACATCCCGTATCTTCGTTTCCGCGACATCGACGAGATGACCGAGGAGATGTACCGGCTCATGCACACGCTGCCGGCAAGCCGCCACTGTCCTTTTGAGATCACGAAGCAGTTCTTCCAGATATGGGACCTGGTCATCAAGAGATCCGAGATCATCGGCATCCTCGGACCTGAGGAAGCGCCGGACTCGAGGATGCAGACCTTTAAGAATATGATGCACTTCATCTCGAATAACTATCAGCGGACGATCACGCTCGATGAGATCGCCTCCTCCGCGAACATCAGCAAATCGCTCTGCAACCTTCTTTTCAAGCAGTTCGTCAACGAATCGCCGATCAGTTATCTCATGCATCTTCGCGCGAGAAAGGTTGCCGAGTATCTCCGTTCCAGTTCACTGAGCATGACCGAGATCGCCTCTCTTTCGGGCTTTACCGGTGTCAGCTACATGAGCGAGACCTTCAAGAAATTCTTCGACTCCACGCCTCGTGATTACCGGAAGATATGGCAGCAGAATTCCGCCGAGCAGATTGAAGCGCTCGACGCCATCAACGCACCTTCGGCGAAATAATCCGGCAGCAGATGGGAATACGGGTGTGTATTTGGCAGATGCGGACGATGAAAATGAGTGTTGTTGAAGTATAATTGTACGTATATTGAGTATATTCTGAACATAAATCAGACATAATAAGGAAGGTTTTCACCAATGGCAACTTTATGTAAGAACTGCGCCACACCGCTTCTTTTCGATCCGACGAAGCAGAAGGTCGTCTGCCCGAATTGCGGCGGCGCCTGGGACGCGGAGGAAGTCGAGTCCACCGAGAAGAAGTATAAGGAGAATGAGCGTGCAGTCTCTGCGGCTGAAGTCTATGGCGTCGACCCGGGCACGGCCCAGGAGTTTTTCGACTGCTATATCTACACCTGCGGATCCTGCGGCGGCGAGATTTCAATCAACGGCACCGAGGCTTCTACGAGGTGCATTTACTGCGGCAGCTCGAGCGTAGTTTTTAACCGTATATCTAAGGAAAAAGCACCGGAATTCATCCTTCCGTTCTCGATCAGTAAGGAGCAGGCGGTAGAGCTCGTGAAGAACAGATTCAAGCACGGCATTTTCATTCCGAAGGAGGTCAAGAACTTCCAGCCGTCGGAGGTCCGCGGCATCTATGTTCCCTACTGGATCGCCAACGCATATCACGTAGAAGCCGCTGTTTTTTCCGGTGAGGTAAAGAGCGGTAAGCATACCGTTACCAAGTACTGGGAACGTTCGGGAAAGATGATGGTCAACAATCTTCCCGTAGACGGATCGCAGATGCTCTCGGACGAGAGCTCCCAGCGTCTGGAACCCTACGATTTCTCGCAACTGAAGCTTTTCGATGAGGATTATCTCCTCGGCTTCTACTCCAATGTTTCCGACATTTCCAATGCGGATCTGACGGAGGTCGTCACGCTCCGCGCACGCGAAGCATTTAACGAGAAAGCCGCAAAGACTTTCCACGCTTCCGATAAAAAGGTCGAGTCGGAGCGCTCTTCCACGCTGATCGACCGCGATGTACGATACGCGATGCTTCCCGTATGGTTCGTCTGCTACGAATTTGAGGGCAAGCACAACACCATTATGGTAAACGGTCAGACCGGCAAGGTCGTATGCGGTATTCCGTGGAACAAGAAGCTTTTCACGGGATGTGTCGCAGGGCTCTCCACTCTCTTCACCGTATTCCTGACATGGTTCTTCGGAAGTGCCTTCCTGCCGGCAATGTTCGAATCCTACACAAATAAAAGAAGATACAGATCTTCTTCCAGCAACAACAATCCGGTCAGCATTATCGTTGCCGGGTTCATGGTCGCAGCCGCCGTATTCCTTGTCGGATTTGCGGTGTATAAGAAAGTCGTGAAGCAGCTGCAGCTGACGCAGTCGAAATCGATCTTCAACTTCATGAAGAAGAGACAGGGGTGATATAGATGGATGGATTAATCTGGATACTTGCACTTATCATGGGCGCATCCATCGGCATCGGTCTTGCCTTTCTGATCTGCGCACTCATGCTGAACAAATCGAACAACAAGGGCGACAGCCGTCTGAAGCCTGAGGACTACAGCACGGATATCATTTCGTTCTCTGACGAGGACAACATGAAACACAACCGTCAGCAGTTCAACTATCTCGTGGATGTAAACATCGAGACAATGTGCAAAAGCAATGAATACATGCTTCGCCATTCAAAGGCTCTGCCGTTCGGGTCCACGGAACCTGTCACCCGCTACATTCCCGACAGCAAAAATGATGCGGCCTTCGAGGCAGCCAATGCGATGAGAGAGCCTGTCATCTTCTCATCGGATTCCCTGAGCGCTAGTGCTTTTCACAAAGGACTCGTACTCGGCTTCGGCACCTCGATCACGACCAGCAAGTTCGGTTCTTACCGCACACTTTCCGGAAGGGATGCGACAGCAGCTGCGTATAATTCCCTGTCCGGCTCCAGCGCAACAACAAATTACGCTGCGGCCACGACGATAGCTTCCCCGGCCTCTGCGCCGATGGGTGGCGTGGCTCCCGCGGCTCCGATGGGAGGTGTGGCTCCCGCTACTCCAATGGGTGGCGTAACTCCCGCGGCTCCGATGGGAGGAATGCCGGCATCTTCTCCTGCTGCCATGCCCGGAACCACCGCGGCTATCGGCGGTATTCCCGTTTCTGCTCTTGTCAGCGGCGTGATGGTCGAGAGCTCCTGGGCGGCGGCCAGAAGACAGAACATGGGCATCGACGGAAGGACGGCGGGCCGGGTCAAGGAAGTCAAGATCGACCCGGCTGCCGGTAACAAGCAGGGCCGCACGATGACGCAGGAAGAGATCGATGCTTTCTGGAACGGCGGAAGCACACCTGCACCGAAGGCCGACAACACAAGCACAAATGGCGGAGCGGCAGCCCCAGTGGCAGTTGCGGCAGCCATGCCCACGGCGCCTGCAGCTCCTGTGGCACCTGCAGCACCGATGCCGCCTGTCGCACCTACGGCACCTGCCATGCCAGATCCGATCTACGAAGCACCGACAGCTACCCGCCCGCTTTGGGAAAACTCGGACAGCAGCGATGACTTCAGCGACTTCAGTGATCTGATGTGATCCTGATATAATCCTTGCCTAAGAGAAAGCTTTTACAAACACAAATAAGGAGCTATCCCATTGGAATAGCTCCTTTCTTTTACATTATTATCCGTTGATGCCGGTCTTTGCCTCTTTCCTCACACCTCAAACTGATGCACGATGTACGGCTTTTTCTGGTCCGTCTCCTTGGCAGCGACAAGCTCCTCCACGAGGATGTCCTTATTGAAATCGGCGTGCCACATGAAGTTGTACTTCGAGGAGCCGTCAAAGCTGATCTTGTCCTTGTAATAGTTGACCTTACCGTCCTCGCCGATGTAAACATCCTCGACATACGCCATAATGTACACATCCCTGTCTAGTTCCGCGTCTGATTGAGGTGCATTGTTCACGCCATGCATCGGGAGCACGATCAGCATGTAGAGATAGTTCCCGTCTTCGCGGGTGGCCAGATAGTACTCGCTCACATACGGCTCGCCCGTGCGGTTCCAGATGTAGAGACCATCATCCTGGGAATCGAAGACAGAACCGTCGTGGTCCTTCTTGACGCCCTCGATCGCCTCTTTCGAGACTTCTTCGAGAAAAGCACTGCAGTTCTTCAGTTCGGACGGAGTGATACGGTAGTTCTTCTCCACATACGTCGGCGGCGCAGCATTCTGCGACTTTTTCTGCTTATTTCCGCCACCATATTTCACCGCAAGGAAGATCAAAAGTACGACGACCGCGAAGGCGACGATCAGAGAAATCGCGACCTGACGGATCGCACGCCTGCTTGCCCGCTTCCGGATCTCGCGCATCTGCTCTTCCATCCGCTGCTTTCTCTTTCTCTCTTCCTCGATCTCCGCCGCTTCCTTGACGCGCATGAACTGCTCAAGTGCTTTTTTATCCGACTCGATGGAAGCTTCTGCTTCTTCGAGAGACTTCTGGATATGCTCCATCTTCTGTGACTCGACGCTGACATCCATATCAAAGGATGAACCGCATACAGAACAGTGAAGCCTGCCGTTCTCCTCGCGGAGCGGGTTTCCGCAGTTTTTACAGTTTAAACTCTTAAGTTGCATAAGTTCCCTCCGGGACTTTTCAGCCTTACTTGACCAGATCCGCGGTCAGATCCTCAAAGTTTCCGCCTCTGCCGAGCACGACTTCACGATACAGCTGATCTTTGTCTGCGTATGCCGAGTACGAAAGATCCATTCCCGTACCGTAATCCATCTTCACATTGTAATCGCTTGCGATCTTCCCCGCGTCGTTTCTTGAAATACCGGAAAGGTAGCATGAGAAGTACATGGTCTTCGTGCGGTCGATATCCTGATCGTAGCCGAAGGTCAGCTCATACACCATGATGAAGTAGGTTGTATCCGCCTCGATAAAATACACATTTACCAGTTTCGGCTCGCCGGAAAGCGTCGCCTGCGGGACCATGGACAGATTCAGTTCCGACTTAAGATCGAAGTCATTAACAAAGCCGGAGTGCTTGGTCTTGGAGAACGAAACACCGGAAGCCAGAGCATTCTCGACGAAAGACTGATCGTTCAGGATGGTGTCTTTGGTGAGAGCGGGCTCGGTCGGCTTTGAGGTCGCGACTGAGCTTGTTTTCGTTGTAGAATTCAGAAAGCTGGTTGATTTTTTGCTTACGTTTCTGGCGATAACACCAAAGAAGATAAACGAGCAGATGCTTCCGACAAACATAAGGATGATCGGGATCAGGAGGAACTTGAGCACACCGCCGCCAAGCTGCTTTCTGGTACGCTCGGCGCGTCTGATCTGCGCTTCTTCCTCGAGACGCATCTTCGTCGCCATGAGCTCCTTCTCACGCTCGATGCGGATACGCTCGCGCTCTGCCTCGGTCTTGAGCTTCTCATGCTCGACATCGGACTCGTCGTAATCGATGGCAAAAGCACTGCCGCACATTGTGCAGATGAGCTTGTCGCCTTCTTCACGGAGCTGGCCGTTGCAGTTTGGGCAATTGATGCTTGTAAGTTTCATAAGTATACCCTCTCTTTTCCCTCTTTTGAGAAAAGCACTTCCGCCCGTTCATTCGGGGCACCTTTTCTCAAATTCCTCTGTCATTATACCATGCTATGGAACACAGGGAAAAGAAGCCTGATGTCTGTGCCGCGCATCGGTAATTTGTGCCCGGGGCAGAAATAAAATGCAGGATTTCGTGTTCAGAGTTGCATTTTTACACTGAGGATTTGAACAGGCGTATCCGCGGAGTGCGGTGCTTTCCATATAGAAAAAAGCTGCCCCCGGCACAAGTGCTTTTCGCATAGAAAAAAGGACTGTCCCCGAAGGAACAGTCCCTTTAATTCGTGTTAACTTAAGAACTCTTAAGCAGTGCGGTTATTAGCCGAGCTCTGCGAAGTACTTGATTGTACGAACCATCTGAGATGTGTAGGAGTTCTCGTTGTCGTACCAGGATACTACCTGAACGAGGTTGTCAGCGCCAACCATTGTCTGTGTAGCATCGAAGATAGAACCGTATGTAGAACCAACGATATCAGAAGAAACGATCTCGTCCTCGTTGTAACCGAAGGACTCGTTGGAAGCAGCCTTCATAGCAGCGTTGATCTCTTCCTTAGTAACGGACTTCTCAACTGTAGCTACGAGAATTGTTGTAGAACCTGTCGGTGTCGGAACACGC
>JAEEGL014609734.1_pt1 | contig 18934 bp, 11 predicted proteins | sample 9134231 | NCBI WGS metagenome assembly JAEEGL01 (sample SAMN16246548, study PRJNA631951) | gut metagenome | biome: gut microbiome; feature: rumen; material: fiber-attached | host: Bos | place: Iran: Karaj | collected 2018-10 | reverse complement strand
GTTGGGCGGTGGCGCGTGTGCTGGCGAGCCTGATCGCCAGTGGTGGCGGAGCCCACCTGCGGGCAAGCCCGCAGGCACACGCCGAGCAGATGCGGGGGCGGGGTGAGTTGGGCGGTGGCGCGTGTGCTGGCGAGCCTGCTCGCCAGTGGTGGCGGAGCCCACCTGCGGGCAAGCCCGCAGGCACACGCGGGGCAGATGCGTGGTCGGGGTGAGTCGGGACTGGGTCAGCGGTAGTATTGGGTGAGGAGGGGGAACTCGTCGGGATGGTCGGCGATGGCCTTTTCGACGAGAGCGATGATTTCGTCATCGGTGAGGTTGCTCTGGGCGATTTCAGCCTGCCGCGCTTCGTCCTTGAGGCGGGTGAGCTGAGCTTGGATGGCGGATTGATCCGCGGCGGTCAGGAGTTTGTCGGTGAGGTCGCTGATCGCTGCTCTGCGGGCGGCGAGCGGGTCGGTGTACTGGGCAAGGCGGATGGCCTCCTTCATCAGTTTTTCGCGCAGGCCCTTGTTGGCGGGGATGATGAAGCCGTCGGCGGTATGGAGATTTTCCCGAAGGAAGGGGAATCTCTTCGGGTCAAGTTCTCCGACGCGGTAGTAGTCGAGGGAATCGGCGGATTTGAGGAGATAGCCCTCGATGGTGCGGTGGCTGTCGGCGTTGGGGCCATGCCCTGCGGCGATATTGGCGCCGACGGCGTTTTTCCAGGCATCGCCTGCGGCGCCGGGGTAGAGGCGTTCGACGGCGGCGGCGGTATTCGTGGCGGAGGCCTGTTCGGACTGGGGGGTGTCGGCGCCATTGGCGGTGCGCCCGGTGTCGTGTCCCGCGAGGCCGACGGCGACGGCGTTCAGGTCGACGGAGACACCCTTGTTACGGAGGATGTTGGCCATGACGGTGCCGAGGACGAAGGCGCGGGTGGCGTGGGTTCGGCCATGGTAGTTGGTGCCGGCGTCGAAGCCCTGCTCATGGGCATGGTAGAGGGGGAGCATCTCCTTGAGGAAGGCCTTGCGCTGGGCGAGGGTGGCAGGCATGGCGGCGGGCTGCGCGGGCGCGGCGATCTTCGGGAAGGCTACATTGTCGGCGGGCTTGTAGGGGGAGTGGGTCGCATGGTGCTGGATCTGCCCACGGTTGATCTGCTGGAGCAGATTGCGCGTCGCCGGCGGCACGCTGGCGAACTCCACTTTGTCGAGATCCTGGGGATAGGCGACAGGGAGGCCGAACTTGCTGGGAAGGCGCTGGAAGAAGGTGTCGAGGAAATGCCCGAAGAGGGGGATGGAGCCCTGGGAGACGTCATCCGTCATGGCGGCGCCGCAGGTCGTGGCGGCGGTGTGGAGCTGGCGCATCTCGGGGGTGTTGAGCACGTCGGCGAGTTTCTGCAACTGCTCGGGCGTGGAGCGCGCGGCGATGCGGCTCAAGGCCACGGAAGTGGCGCGCACGACGGCGGTGTTGCGGTCGTCGGTGCCGTAGTCGCCATGGTGGAGGGGTGCCTCCAATTCCATGAAATTCAGACAAGTGGGGAAGAATCCGAGGAAGGCGTCGATGAGATCCTGGGCGGCGAGGGGGGCGGGGCTTTGGAGTTTGGCGCAGATGGCGTCGGCGATCAAGCCGCTGGTCGTGTAGACGCCCTTGAGCTCCTCGGGGGCCTTGAGTTTGCCTGCGCTGGTGGCCCAGCCGAGGAACGCGTTGCGGTCCTCGTTGCTGGCGAAGTCCCAGTTGGCGTGGAGGGAGAGGAGTCTCATCTTGGGCTCGAGGACGGGGGCGACGACCTGGGTGCGCAACGTGGCGAGCAGGGCGTCCCGCGTGTAGTTGGCGGCTTGGAAGTTTTCTTTGCCCAGCCCGTCGAGGAAGCCGCGGCATTTCGCCTCGACGGCGGCGCGGAGGTTGGCGTAGGCGAGTCCGCTGACGGGGGGCTGTCCGTTGAAGGCAAGGGGGGCGATTACGTCGGCGTTGGGGAGGGCGGCGATGGTGTCTGCCATGAGCTGGTCGAAGTGGCCCAGGGCCTCGCGGGTGGCGAGGTGGCATTGGATGAACTGGGGTGCGCGCTCGGCCTTGAGCTGGATGGTCGTGGCCTGCTTGAGGATTTGCTCGCGCTCGACTGGATCGTCGATGCCCGCCGTGTCCATGGCGTCCATGACGGCGGCGAGGCGTTTGAGCGCCAACTTGGCGGAGTCCAGGATGGCGCTTTCGACGCGGGTCTGGTCGACGAGGGTGACTTCCTTCTGGCGGCCGATGCTGGCGATGACTTTCCTGCCTTCGTCGACGAGGGTGCGGACGACCCAGTCGGGGACGTTTTCAAGGTTTGCGCCCCAGTTCGCCTGAAGGGGGGCGAGGCTGGCTTGGCTGACGTTCGCAAACGCGGATGCCTTGAACACGTCGGTCTTGCCGAGGAGATCCTCGCCGAAGTCGATGAGTTCCTGCTTGACCCTGTCGATGGTCTCCTGGCGGATTGCCTGGTTGGAGGCCTTGAGGCGGGAGGCTTCGGGGCTATACGTCTCGGCGGAGTCGTAGAAGGTGATCTTGTAGGGGGCGTCCTGGTGTTCCTGGAGGAGTTTTGCCTGGAACTGCGCGGCCTGCTGGGCGGCCCAGGCCAGCTTGCGCTTGTAAGGATTGGCGCCGAGGGCGGGGTCGCCCTGGATGCGCTGGCGTTCGGCCTGGGGAAGCTGGTCGAACGCCTCCTCGAAATGCTCGGTCATCTCGGAGACGTCGATGCGGATTTCGGCGACGTCGCGGTCGAGGATGACGGGGCCGTGGAGCTGGGCCTCGATGTAGGTGACTCCCTCGAAGGAGCAGGGCGTGTCGGGATTGGTCTGGCGGCGCATGGTGGCGACGCCCATGTTGACGGCGGTGAAGTCGCCCTGGCGGGCGAGGAGGTTTTCGATGTTGTCGAAGGAGGCGGTGGCGCCCTGGTCGTTCACGCCGAGGATGGTGAGAATCTGCCCCTGGAGGGTGAATTGGTCGACCTGCGGGGCGCCGTCCTTTAGGTTTTCATTGATGAATGACGACAGCAGGGTGCTGAGGGACATGGCGTTCTGGAGGGAAGTGATCTGGCCGCCGAAGGAATTGTAGAAGTCGTCGAGGGCTTCGCGGATGCAGGGCTTGTCGGGGGCGGTGCGCCCTCCGCGGAGGCGGTCGGCGGTGCCGTCCTTGAGTTGCTCGGCATAGAGGGCGAGGAGGGAATCCTCGAGTTCCTGTCGGCGGGCGGGGTTGGCGTCGATGCGCGCGGCGAAGAAGGTGTCGTCGAGGGTGTAGGTGGCCTGTTCCTTGACGTGCTGCTTGAGGACGATGCAGACTTTGCCGTAGGAGGACATGGCGGAGTCGGCGCCGCCGCCCGTGGTCTGCTTGGTGTTGAAGGCGGCGTAGAGGGGGCGCTCATGGCCCGAGAGGGGGACGGAGGAATATTCGGGGAAGAAGTGTTTTTCGACCTCGTCGCGTTGGACGAGATAGCCGTCGCTGAGCAGTCCCTTTCCCTGGGCTTCCTTGGATGCGAAGGTGTTGCGCAAGGCGGCGCCGGGGGTGGAGAGGGGCGGGTGGGGGTCGGTGCTGCCGTCGCGCCGCCAGCCGACGAGGGCGCCGAGGTGGACGTTGATGGTGAGGTCGTTGGCGCGGATCATGTCGCCGATGGCGTGGGCGTCGACATCGGGGAGGCCGTGGGTCTGGATGCGCTGGTCGATGGCGGGGACGGCGGTCTGGGCGGTGATGGAATCGAGCGCGGCGGTCTTGGAGAGGATGGCGAGGTTGGTGGCGGACATGTCCGTTCCCTGGCCGTGGACGGTTTGGGAGGCGGTGCCTGTGTATCGCTCCATGAGGGAGGGGAAGTTCTGCTTTTCGGCGGGGCTGGCATGTTCGTATGCCATGCGGCGGGAGATCTCGGAGACGACCATGGCCTCGATGCGGGAGAGGTCGGTGAAGGTCTGCTTGCAGAGCGTCTTGAGGCTGGGGTCTGCGTCGGGGTGGTTGAGGATGCGGGAGATTTCGTCCTTGAGGTCGGCGGTTTCGCGGGAGATGAGGCCCTGGTAGACGGAGGAGAGCTGGGTGTTGTCCATCGAATCGACGGCGCGGCAGAGGGCGGCCTCGAGGAGGCGGACGTCGGCGGTGGCGAGGGAGGTGCCCTGCGGGACGGCGCCGAGCTGGACGCTGTTGAAGACGTGGGCGTGGAGGGTGTTGAGGTGACGGAGCATGGCGGTGAAGTCGACCTTGCCGCCTTCTCCGCGCTGGAATGCGGCGAGGGTGTCGAGGGCGCTCTGGTTGGCGCCCGCCTCCGCGCGCTGAAGCTTGGTGTTCTTTCGGAAGCCCTGGAAGGGGATCGTGTCGGTGCCGATCTTGGCCAGGTCGATGGTGAGGCCGCCGACCTTGGCGGTGGTGCCGCCGAGCGCCTTGTCGGAGGCGAAGTTGATGAGGCGGCGGACGACGCTGGCGGAGAGGGGCTTGCCCGCGTTGTCGTCCTGTTCGAGGAAGCGCCGTGCGGCGTCGCCGATGGCGGCGCCGTAGTGCCGGGTGTAGGCGCGGAGGAAGGCGTCGGTGGCGGCGGCGAAGGCGGTCTGCTTGCTGGCGGAGGCGCTGCCAGTGGATTTGAGCTGGTCGCCCTGCAGATAGATGAGTTTCCCGCCGTCGAGGTTGGCGGTCATGGAGCGGAAGGCATCGAAATCGAGAGGCATAAGTCAACTCCTTTTGGGTGCTTGGCGAAAAAAACGCTTCGTCTATAATCTACCCCGCTTTTGGAAATGTTACAAGCGGAGATCCGAAAACCAGTGGCGGCATCCCGCCAAATGGCGGGAAACAGGCTGGCGAGACCTGAAGCGCCAGCCATTTTTGCATTATAGTAAAGGCGCCGAAAGTCCAGCGGGTGCTGGAGGATGGATGAAAACTGCAAGTCAGGAGAACGCCGATGGCGAAGTTTTCGGAGTATATGGAGGCGATGGCGATTGCGCTGGGGCAGAAACTGCCGGATTGCGACGGGGGGCGCACCGCCTTTCTGATTGACGATTTGCCCTACGAGTTCCGCTGGGACGAGGCGGGCGCGCAGTTGTTCGTCTTCTGCGTGCTGGGGGCGGTGCCGCAAGGGGAGGAGGCGCGCTCGCGGCTCTGCGAGGCGCTGCTGCATGCGCAGTTCTGCTTCTGCGAGTCAGGCGGGTTCAGTTTCGGGCTGAGCCACGACAACACCTATCTGCTGCTCCAGCAGCTCTTTGCGCCGTCGCTGGGCGGCGAGGACGTCTTTGTGCGGCGCATGGATACCTTTGTGAAGACGGCGAACGTCTGGCGGCGGCGTCTGGCGGAACTGCTGGAGGAGACGGAAAACGAGGGCGAAGCCCCCGCGCCCGAGTCGCCGTCGCTGTTCACGATGCGGGTGTGAGGAGTCCGTCGGCGGCGCGTTCGAGGCGGAGGCCGAAGGGGGCGGAGAGTTCGTTCAGGAGGTCGTGGATGGCCTTGGCCTCGGCGTCGTCGGCGACGACGGGGAGGCCGTTCAGGTCGTCCTTGCGCTCGAAGTTGAGGGCGACGGGCAGGAGGGACATGCTGGTCATGCGGCCGTCCTCGAACTCCAGCCTCGGCAGGACGGTCTGGTAGTTCTTGCGGTTGCAGTGGAGGCCGACGGTGTTGCCTCGGGAGCGGGCGTAGAGTGCCTGTTCGGCGGTGCTGTAGATGTCGATGCCGTATTTTTCCATGAAGTCGGCGGGGAGGAACTCGATTTTGAGGCCCTGGTAGATGAAGTCGCCGAGGGAATAGAAGACGGGGCAGCCGTGGTAGAGTTCGATGCCGCGGAGGCGGTGGCAGCCGCCGCCGAAGATGGCCGAGGCGCCTGCGTCGATGCAGGCGTGCGCGAACTCGATGAGATAGGCGGGGGGATTCTCGACGCGGACATTGTCGTCGTCGTGGCAGTGGACCAGGACGAAGACAAGCTCATATTGCGACCTGGCCTCCCGGATGGCGTCGGTGAGGCGGGTCTTGTCCTGGGCGTTGCAGGAGGTCCTGGGGACGCCCGGGCGGGTGGTGTATTTCTGCTGGCCGAAGTAGTAGATGCCGTCGGGGGCGGGGGTCAGGAAGCCCGTGGCGACGCTGAAGTCGCGCTTGTGGTTGACGCCCGTCTTGGCGGCGATGGCCTTGAGATGGCCGAGTTCCTCCTCGGAGATGGTGTAGATGGTATCGTGGCGCAGGAAGTTGACGCCTGGGCGGGCGATGAGGTCGTGCGTGGCGCGGCCCGCGGGGAGGGGCGGTTCCAGGGAGGCGTCGACGGCGAAGACGGCGGCCTTCCGGCCTCGGGCCTCCAGGATGGCGGGGCGGGCGGCCTCCTCCAGGCTGCGGCCCGTGCCTGAGTGGGCGGCGCCGTGTCGGTCAAGGGTGTCGAGGGTGGAGAGGAGCCCGTCGAAGCCGTAGTCCATGCAGTGGTTGTTGGCGGTGCCGAAATAGTTGAAGCCGTAGCGGAAGAGTTCGGTGAGCAGTTCGCGGCGCGTGTTCAGCCAGGTGCCGCCGCTGTAGGCGTTCGGGAAATACTCGAAGTCGGAGAGGTTGGTCTCCAGGTTGGTGAGGCGGAAGTCGCACCCTTGGATGAACGACGCGATGCCGCGCAGCCCTCCCTGCGTGTACTCTTCGGGAAAGCGGGCGAGGAAGAGGGAGTCGCCCGTGCCGGTGACGGATAACGTGTTGCGGGACATGGTCTGGTCTCCTTGGAAAACGGTTTCGGTGCCGCCCATACTGTAATCCCTGCCAGGCAACCTACCGAACAGGAACGGGGATTTGATCCCGGTTGACGATGCCGACGCTGCGCTTCAGCGCAAAAAAGTGCGTTATATTATAAGAGTTTTGTATCAAATTGTGAGCAATTACCAGACAAGGAGGCATCCATTCCATGGGACGGCGTAAGCGCGAAGTGGCGGAGGCTCCGGTGACGGAGCGGAATCTGGGCACCCAGTTGCATTATTTTCGGCGGAAGCTGTATTTGCGGCAGCCAGAGATGGCGGAGCGGCTGGGGATGTCGCTGAGCCTGTACTCGAAGTTGGAGGCGAATCGGGTTTCGACGCCGTTGCGGACGATTGCGCGGATCGCGCGGATTCTGAACACGAGCGTGGAGTTTCTGCAGGACGGGAGCGGGGTGGAGGATCTTGGGCCGCGGCAGCGCTCCCCTGAGGAGATAGAACTGGCGTCGGCGACGGAGGAGCAGATTCTGGCGGTGGTGTCGCTGGCGACGCGGGAGGACTTGCGGCGCCTGGCGGAGCAGGTCTCGGGGAACCTCGGCGTGAGCAAAGAGCATGCGCTGGCGATGATCATTCGGACGATGCTGCTGGGGGGCGGCGTGCCGTCGGATGAGTGACCTCCTGGAACAGTTGCGGCGCTGGTTCGGCTTTGCGGGGTTCCAGGGGATTCAGGAGGATGTGATATCGCGGATTCTGGCGGGGGAGGAACTGTGCGTGGTGATGCCGACGGGGGCGGGCAAGTCGCTGTGCTACCAGTTGCCGATTTTGATGCGCCCCGGCTACGGGCTGGTGGTCTCGCCGCTGATCTCGCTGATGCGCGACCAGGTGGAGGCGCTGCGGCAGCGCGGGATCGGCGCGGCCTGCGTGAACAGCCTGCAGGGCTTCGCGGAACAGGCCGAGGCGCTCGACGGCGCCGCGGACGGGCGCGTCAAACTGCTCTATGTCGCGCCCGAGCGCTTCCGTGCGCCGTCGTTCCAGCGGCTGCTGGAGCGCAATCCGCCGAGCCTGGTGGCGGTGGACGAGGCGCACTGCATCAGCCAGTGGGGGCATGACTTCCGCCCCGCGTATCAGCGCATCTGGGGAAGCACGCCGCAGCTGGAGACGCTGCAGTTGTGCGCGTTCACGGCGACGGCGACGCCGCGGGTGCGGGACGACATACGGGCGCAGTTGCGGCGTCCAGGCATGGTGGATGTGGTGTCGGGGTTTCGGCGCCCGAACCTGTCGTTCAGCGTGGAGACGCTGAGCCGTCGCGCGGACAAGGTGGAGCGGCTGCGTGAGTTGCTGTCGGAGGCGTGTCCGACGATCATCTACACGGCGTCGCGGAAGGACGCGGAGTTCCTGGGGGCGGAGTTCGGGGTGCGGGTCTATCACGCGGGGATGAAGGGGGGCGAGCGGGCGTCGGCGCAGGAGTATTTCCAGCAGGACGCGTGTCCAGTGCTGGCGGCGACGAATGCGTTCGGGATGGGGATCGACCGCCATGACATCCGTCGGGTCATCCATTTCAGCATTCCAGGTTCGATCGAGGCCTATTACCAGGAGGCGGGGCGCGCGGGGCGGGACGGGCGGCCGGCGCAGTGCATTCTCTTCAACAGTTTCCAGGATCGGCGCATCCAGGAATATCTGCTGTCGGTGAACAATCCGCCTGCGGAGGCGGTGATGCGCCTGGAGCAGGCACTCCGCCAGGCGGGCGAGGCGCTCCCCGACGGGATGCCGTTTCGGTGCGACGCGAGTGAACTGCACGCGGCCCTCCCGCAGTTCGAGAACGAGGCGCAGTGCGAGAGCACGCTGCGGATTCTGGAGCGCTACGGGGTGGTGGAGCATCTGCCGCCGCCAGAGACGGCGCTGTTCCGGGCGCGGCTGCTGGCAGGGAAGGCCGAACTGGAGCGGCGCTATCACGGCAGGGCCTCCCAGCGCGGGATCTTCGCGGAACGGCTGCAGGCGACGATGGCGATGCTGGGCTGGCCGCGCCTGACCTGCACCGTCGAGGAACTCGCCGCGATTGCGGGGCAGCGTCCCGAGATGGCGCTGCGCTGCGCGGAGGCGCTGACGCAGGACGGCGTGCTGGAGTTCGCGCCCGTCGCGGGCAAGGTGCACGCGCTGCGGGTGGTGGCGCCCGCGGAGACGGCGGGGCTTCTGGTGGATCGGGAGGCGCTGATGCGGAAACGCCACCAGGAGGAACAGCGGCTCATGGACGTGGCGGGATACTGCTCCTCCTCGCAGTGCCGCCAGTTGTATATCCTCCGCTATTTCGGCGAGGAGGTCGGGGACTGGACTTGCGGGAAATGCGACAATTGCGGCGGGGTGTCGGCGGGCGTCGATGCCTCGCCTGCCGAGTTGGCGCACGCGCGGCGGATCCTGACCGCGATCGACCGCCTCCACGCCGCCTACGGCTACCGTCGGGTCTTCAACATGCTGGTCGGCGAGGAGGACGCCGCAGGCAGCCACGACCTCGACGGCAACCCGCTCTTCGGATGCCTCGCGGGCATGGCGAAGGAGGCCGTCGACCGCCTGCTGAAGGCCCTGCTGGAGCAGGGCTATCTCCAAAAGACCGGCGACTACCATGTCATCGAACTGACCGAGGCGGGCCAGGCCGCGCTGCGCCGCTCGGCGAAGTTCCAGCTGCGCCTGCCCGCCTGGGGCAGCGACATCCCGCAACGACGCCCCAGGCGACGGCGGCGGATGTGACGGCGGACCGGGGGACGCTGGACGGTTTGGCGGCGGCGGGGATAATCAAGGACATGGACTTCCCATTTCTCGCTTGGGCAAAGAACATTTTCCGTCTTGCTGGATAAAAAGGCAAATTCAACCAGAGGCGCAGGATGAACCCGAACATTTCACATCCGTTTCTCACCTTCCACTACCCCTACACGACGATGTACCAGTGCTCGCCGTCCTTCCCGTTTGCGCGGGAGCCGGTGCTGCGGCGGATGCCGGACGGCTCGCTGCTGGCGCTGATGTACACGGGGGGGACGCAGGAGCCGTCGCGGGAGAATGTGGTGGCGGCGGTGCGGAGCCAGGACGACGGGGCTACGTGGAGCGCGCCTGAGGTGCTCTTCCGCCATCCGTTCCGCAGCTGCTGGAGCACGGAACTCTTCACGGAGGGGGAGCGGCCCTTCCTGGTCTTCCAGACCTACGACTTCCGCACCTACTACTCGGAGGTGCGCGCCTTCGTGTCGCACACGGGCGACTCGGGGCGCACCTGGTCGGAGCCGGCGAGCCTGCCAGGGATTCCGCCGAACGTGGTCGTGCGGCAGGGCAAGGTGCTCTCCGACGGGACGTGGCTGTTCCCAGTCTACTGGACGGAGACGCGCGGCGACTGGCAGGAGAGCATCGACGGGCGCCCCCTGTCCCCGAGGTGGAACTTCTGCTCGGGCGTGCTGCGCTCCGCCGACCAGGGGCGCACCTTCACGCTGCACGGGTGCCTCCGCAACCGCGGCCATCTCTGGGAGCCCGAGGTCGCCGAGATCGCGCCAGGACGCCTCTGGATGCTGCTGCGCAGCGAGGAGCCAGGCGGCGTGCTGTGGGAGAGCGAGAGCCTGGACGGCGGGCGCACCTGGAGCGCGGCGCGCCCCGGAGCCATCCCCAACCCAGGCACCAAGGTCGTCCTCTACCGCGTGCGCGACCGCTGGGCGCTGGTGAACAATGTCTGCACGCCCGAACGGAAACTCCGCAACGACCTGCAGATCTGGGTCAGCGACGACGGCTGCCGCACCTGGCGCAAGCGGATCCCGCTGGCCTGGCGACCGCCAGACGTGGAAGGCGACCCGAAATGGGACGCGCCCGACGCGGTCGGAAACATCTGCTATCCGCACGGCTTCGCCGACGACGCGCGGGAACAGCTGTACCTCGCGCTGGACGGCATGCGGCAGTTCTTCCTCGTCAAAGTCCCATACGCCGATCTGCTCGCATAACTTGGACGACGGCTGACGGGACCACAGACCCATCATCGGGGACCCCAGACCCCAGACTTCAGACCCATCTTTCGGGACCCCAGACCCCAGACTTCAGACCCATCGGACGGGCCCCCAGACTTCAGACCCATCATCGGGATCCCAGACCCCAGACTTCAGACCCATCATCGGGACCCCAGACCCCAGACTTCAGACCCATCTTTCGGGACCCCAGACCCCGGACTCCAGACCCATCTTTCGGGACCCCAGACCCCGGACTTCAGCCCAATCGGAGAGCCGAGCGTTCTGTGCCGGCCCATTCTTGGGCCGGGGAATGGGCCAGGGGATGGATTTGCAGATAATCAAATTATTAGACAATATTCTAAAAATAGGCCGTGTAAAATGGCGCATGGCGGGGGGGCGGCGAGGGTGGGGTGGACTTGGCATGGGGCTTGCTAAATATGGCGATGTGATTCATCCAAGCGGAAAGGCTCTTGCAGCAATCCCTGATTGGCCATAACCTGGAATGAGGTTCGGCGATTTGACCGAAATGCTCGCCTGGAGTGGAGTCTTGCGTCGGAAGGCGGGCTTGGATGGATCGCGTTTTCAGGCTCTGACAGCAAACTTTTCGTCTTGAAACGACAAAACGAGTCTGGTTGAAAAGCGGGTTCGGGGGAGGGCAAGGAGAAAGCACTATGACAATGGAAGCATTTGCCAATGCTCTCGGCGCGGAACTGGCGTCGCAGAATCAGTTGACGGAGAATGGCGCGGCGGGCTATGTGTCCAGCGGAGAGAAGTTGCTGGACTTCAACTTCCGCGTGTCGTCCTATCGCAATTGCCGCGAGTCGAAGATTCGGGCGGATTTCCAGGCGGTGTGGGAGGAATCGCCGCTGCTGGCGCTGAAGATGCTGTTTTTCGCGGGGGACGTGCGCTGCGGGCTGGGGGAGCGTCGGCTGTTTCGGGTGTGCCTGCAATGGCTTGCGGAGGAGCATCCAGATGCGCTGCGGCAGGTCGTCGGGCTGATCCCCGAATACCATCGCTGGGACGCGGTCGCGGAACTGTGCGCGGTGGAGGCCGTGGCGGATGCCGCGCTGTCGGAGATTCGGCATCAACTGGAGGCGGACCGTCGGCGCCTGCAAGCGGGGAAGCCCGTCTCGCTGCTGGCGAAATGGCTGCCTTCCAGCAACGCGTCGTCGTCGGCGACGCGTGCGCTGGCGGGGCGGATCTGGCGCGGGCTGGGGCTGACGGAGCGCGCGTACCGCAAGGCGCTGGTGGAACTGCGTGCGTACTTGCAGGTCGTGGAGGTCAAGATGACCGCCAGCGCGTGGGGGAGCATCGACTACGGGGCGGTTCCCTCGAAGGCCAACCTCCTCTATCGGGAGGCGTTTCTGCGGCACGACATGGAGCGCCGCTTGGCCTTTCTGGAGTCGGTGAAGAAAGGGGAGCGGCAGATCCACAGCGGGGTCGCGTTCCCGTATGACATCGTCCACCAGTACATGGATGCGGAGCGCTGCCTGACGGACGGCTTGCGTCCGCAGGTGGATCCGACGCTGGAGGAGATGTGGAAGGCGCTGCCCGACTATGTGCGCGGCCGAGGCGCGGACACGCTGTGCGTGGTCGACGGCTCGGGGTCGATGGGCACTTTTGTCGGAAACGGCGGGGTGACCTGCCACGACGTGGCGCGGAGCCTGGCGATCTACTTCTCCGAACGGATGGCGGGGGCCTTCCATGGACAGTTCATCACCTTCTCCGAAAAACCGCAACTGGTCTCCCTGAACGGCTGCACCACCCTGCGGCAGAAACTCGAAACGTGCATCGCGCACGATGAATGCGCGAACACCAATATCGAGCGCACCTTCGACCTGATCCTGCAGACGGCCCGCAAACGTCATCTGCCGCAGACGGAACTGCCTGGGAGCATCCTGGTTCTGTCGGACATGGAGTTCGATGCCGCGACCGTCGGCGACGCGGACGAGGCGCTCTTCGAGGGGCTGCGGCGCCGCTACGAGGAGCACGGCTACCGCCTGCCTCGGCTCGTCTTCTGGAACATCGCCTCGCGCACGATGACGGTGCCGCTGCGGCAGAACGCCGCTGGACTGGCGCTGGTCTCGGGCTTCAGCCCGTCCACAGCCGAAATGGTCTTCTCGCAGGAACTGGATCCGCTGAAGGTGCTGCTGAAGGCGCTGGGCAGTCCGCGCTACCTCCCCGTGGAGGAGGCCTTCGCCGCCAAGGCGTGAAAAACCGCGTCCAGACGGTATCTTATGTGTCATGCCGAGGGGCGTTCCCTCGGTTCACCATGCACAAAAGGAGAGTCGGACGATGCGGAAGCAAATCATTCTGGGGATGTTGTTGGGTGCGCTGGCGCTGCTGCCGCTGCTGGCGGCGGATGCGCCGAAGATGGGGGCGGAGTGGGAGAAACTGGATGTGAGCCGCATCGGCTCGGCGGTCAAGCTCTTCCGCGACGACTGGATGGCGCTGGCGGCGGGCAAGCCAGGCGACTTCAACGCGATGACCATCGGCTGGGGCGGCATCGGCGTGCTGTGGCGGCGCCCGGTGGTGACGGTCTATGTCTCCTCCAGCCGTCACACCTGGAAATACATGGAGAAATACCCGCAGTTCACGGTGACCTACTTCAAGCGCGAATACCGTCCCGCGCTGCAGTACATCGGCACGCATTCGGGGCGGGACGGCGACAAGTTGAAGGCGGCGGGTCTCCACGCGGTCTTCACGCCGCAGGGCAACCCGATTTTCCAGGAGGCGACCATCGCCATCGAATGCCGCACCCTCTTCAAGACGGTGCTCGCGCTCGACCAGGTCCCGCCTGAGATCAAGGCCATCTACGGCAACGGAATGGGCCCCCACACAATGTATATCGGCGAGGTGCTCAACTGCTGGATCCGAAAATAACGGCCTCGCGCACGCCCCCCCGCCCGCGTTGGCGGCGGGGGGGGCGGGCGTCTATGTGGCACCGAGCCGCGCAAGGGCAGTCTTGGCTTCGGCATGCCCTTGTGCGGCGGCCTTGCGATACCAATCCAGCGCATCTTCACGGCTCGGTTCGACTCCCAAGCCGCGTTCGAGACATTTTCCGAACTCGTACTGCCCATTCGCCAGGCCCTGTGTGGCGGCCTCGCGGTTAAATTTCGCTGCAATGGCGATGTCCTTTTCGACTCCCAGGCCCAGTCGATGGGCATCACCAAGATGACACTTCGCCAAAGCATCCCCCTGCGCGGCGGCTTTTTGAAACCAGAACACCGCCTTGTCGTATTGCTGGTCATGGGCATGACAAACTCCCAGGTTGCATTGCGCCTGCGCATGTCCCTGTTTCGCGGCCTTGAGATACCAATGCTTCGCCTGGGAACTATCTTGCGCGACGCCCTCGCCATGATCGTAAAACGAACCGAGATTGAACTGCGCGTGCGCATCTCCCTGTTCGGCTGCCTTACGATACCACTTCACCGCCACGGCATAGTCCTGCGGGACGCCTTTGCCATGATCATAATAGAGTCCGAGATTGGCCTGCGCCGTCACATCGTCTTGTTCGGCGGCCTTGCGCGTCCATTTCACCGCTTCGGCGAAGTCCTTCGGGACGCCAAGGCCTTGTTCATAGCACACTCCGAGGTCGCATTGCGCCTCCGCACATCCCTGCTCCGCCGCCATGCGATACCAGTTCACCGCCTCGGCATAGTCCTGCGGGACACCCTGGCCAAGCCGCGAGCACGTCCCCAATTCGTATTGCGCCCGCGCCTCGCCCTGGGCGGCGGCCCTGCGGAACCATTTCACCGCCTTGACGTAGTCTTCGTCAGACTCATAGTCCATTCCAAGCCAATACTGCGCCTCGGCGTCTCCGTTGCGCGCGCAGGCGAGCCGCTGTTCGAAGTCGAGGTCCCGCGGGTCGGGTCGGGGGGTGGCTGACTTCGCGCCGAACTCTTCCAAAACCGCGACCACCTGGTTGAGTTTCCAAATATACTCTTCATTTCCAGTGGATTCGAGGAAGATGCTTTCCATTCCGGTCAAATCATATATCGTGCACCCATCATGGACTGAATTGACCTCGGCGCCTGCGGCGCATAGCCTTCGGACAAGATACGGATCGAAGTACAGCCACGAAAAATACTTGAGGGGACTGTCGTCCTCCGTGATTCCATCTGGCGCCGCGCCATGTGCAAGCAGGAGGTCAATGGCCTTGTGGACTTTCGCCTGCCTTGGCAGGTCGGCGAAATACTGATCTCGCCCACCGCAAGCGGCAGCAGCGACGACCATGTCAATCGGCGCCGCCAGATGCTTTCTGTCCGGCGCGTTGACGTCCGCGCCCTCCGCGATGGCGGCCCCGATCTTCGCGATGGACAATTCCCTGCAGGCGAGATGCAACTTTTGATCCACCTCACGGACAGGCTCAAACACCTCTTTCTTTTGGCGTTTCTTCATGGTTTCAAAGACGGAAGGTTTGCAATGGAAGTCGGACATGTGATTCATTCAGGCCCGCCTCACGGCGGCAAGACTCCGCTTCGGCTGGACCGAAGTGGATTGATCCCAGAAAGTTGCTGTTAGAGCCTTTGGCTTGAATGAATCACATATCTGGCATTAGCATAGATTGTGCCAAATGTAGTTTCCATCTAAAGGCACCGCCGCGTTCCGATTTTGCGGCACCTTGTTTAGAAGGATATCAATCAAATTAGATTTTTTGCAATGCGCGTTTCCCCAGGCGGGGCGATAAAAACGCATGGTTCAAGTGGCCAGCCAAAGTGGGGGCCAAGACAAGATCCAGGCGGGACGTGCCAGCGGGTGTCACCCAATGTTGAGCCATGCCGAAAATTGCCGATTGGCCGGCCGCGCTGGAGCGCGGCCCTCCCGTTGCTCCGCAGGCGAGGATTGGGCGGCACGCTGGAGCGCGACGCAGTCGGCACATTCCGCGTGCCAGCCCATTGCGGGCGGATCTACCAGACGGGGTAGAGGTGGTGGATGCGGTGGCGGTACTTTTCGAGGATGGGCCTGTTGTGCTCGTCGCAGCCCGGGATGTTGTTGCTGACCCAGATTTCGGGGCTGCCGCCCTTTTCCTTGATGAGGCGGATGGTCTCGGACATGATGAGGTTCAGGGTGAAGCAGGTTAGGATGGTGGCGGTGGGGGTGATCTCCTCCTCGATGCCGTCGACCTTGAGGATGGCGTCGGGATAGGGGACGTGGTTGTCGATGTCGATGTCGGCGAGTTCGTTGATGTTCTTCTTGCTGGGATGGCGCCAGATGAAGTCCTTGGGCACCTTCTGGGCGAACTTGTGGGCGTTGACGGTGATGAGCCTGACGCCCCGTGCCTTGGCCTCGAGGGCGACGTCGACGGCGGTGATGTTGAGGCCGTAGAAGTTGACGAGGATGAGGACGTCGTCCTGGTTGACCTCGTAGTAGTTGAGGATATAGGGGGCGAGGCCGACGACCTTGGCGGTGGTGGGGTATGCGGAGATGATGTTGGTGCCTGCGGGGAACATGGCGTTGATGTTGGCGAGGCCGCCCGCGCGCCAGAAGATCTCCATGGCGGCGATGGCGGAGTGGCCGCCCGCGCCGTAGATGTTGATGAGGCGGCCTTCAAGGACCTTGTCGGAGAGGAGTTCGGCGGCGGCGAGGATCTTGGGTTCCTCCTCCTTGGCGATTTGCTGGATGATGGAGGTGCAGGCGTCGGTGTATTCCTGGATCAGACGGCTCATTTGGGTTGCTCCTTTGTTTTTGGGGTGGGGGATTCCTGGAACGAGACGATTTCGGGCGGGGCGAGCAGCCCCGCGGGCGCGGCATGGCGCTCCAGGCGGTTGGCCATGGAGCCAGTGACGCGCAGCGCGAGGCGGTGCGTGCCCGTAGGCAGCGGGAAGAGATAGGGCGCGAAGGCGCGCGCGGCGGCCTCGGCGCCGTCGACGAGCAGCGTGGCGTCCACGGCGGCGACGGCGGGGAGGCGCAGCCACTCGTCCTGGGCGAGGTCGTGGCGGCCCAGGTCGTATTCGACGGCGCCAGAGTAGCAGGGGCGTCCCTGCCGCTCCCAGCCGCGGTCGGTCGAGAGCGCGGCGAGGGGCGGGGCGAGGCGGACGACCATGCGTTCGGGGGCGTAGATGGCCAGCATGTACTGCTTGAAGGCGCGGTGGTGCCAGTCGTTCTGGCGGTCGATGGTGGCGTCGAAGTCGCCGACGAGGAGGCATGGCGTGTGGAAGAGGGCGGGGGCGGAGACGCGGATGGTCGAGCGCCCCGCGGGGAGGGAGACGGCGTAGGCGAGGTAGCCGTCGTCGTATTCACGGACTGGCGTGCCGCCCTCCAGCGGGACGCCGCCAAGGGCGGGGACGCCGCCAGTCGCCTCGGGCACGAGCAGGCGGAGGGCGAGGGGCGCGGCGGCCTCCACCTCCAGCGTCTGCTCGAAGGGGACGAGGTTGGGCGCCAGGAAGCGGACCTGGGCCTCCTTCGGCAGCGTGCGGCGCGTGGTGGTTTCGGCGGGGGCGCGGTATTCCTCGTAGGGGCCGCCGAGGACGGCGATCTCGCCTGGTTCGAGGGCGATGCGCCATTGGCGGCGGCCCCAGCGCACCGTGCCGACGAGTTCGCGGTCGGCCCAGATGTTGGAGACGAGGAGGTATTCGTCGCCGTCGGCGAGGCGGCGGCGCATCCAGGCGAGTTCGCCGCCGTCGAAGGTGGCGTCGGGGGCGGGGGGCGGCGGATTGTCCGCGCGGAGCGGGTCGATGACGCACGCGAAGCGCCCCGTCTCCGATTCGGTGCAGATGGCATAGCCGATGCTCTGGCGGTTCAGGCGGTCGCAGAGCGTGAAGAAGGGGGCGGGGTCGGCGCCCTGCCAGACGGCCTCGGTGGGGTCGAGTACGCCGATCGGGGCGACGAGTTCGCCGTCGCTGGCGGCGCGGCAGGCGCGCGCGAGCATGTCGTTGAAGGCGCGGAGGCCCGCCGCCAGCGTGGTGTGGCTGAATTCAGGTGGCGCGAAGAACTTTGTCTCGCCGAAGAAGCGGTGGTGGACGGCGTGCGGTACGATGAAGTTGATGCCCTGCAGGATCTGCCAGGCGGCGATGCGGCGCAGCTGGTCGTAGGTGGCGCCCCAGTTGGTGGCGGCGAACATCTCGCACATCGCGCGCTTTTTGCCGAAGAGGTGCGCGGCGGAGCCTGCGAGTTTGGCGCGCACGTCCAGCGCGGTGCGGGCGAAGTGCGGGTCGTGGAGGCGTTCGGGGGCGCCGCCGAGGGTGACGGCGGGGTGGAAGAGGCGCTGGTCGTAGTGGGTGCCGCCGTCCAGTTCGAGGAGTTCGTGGTCGGTGCCAGGGCAGTCCGAATGTCGGAGCAGGGCGAGGCCCTGCCCCTCGCTGTAGAGGGAGCTTCGGAAGCAGTCCTTGAGGCGCAGCGGGCCAGTGTCGGAGGTGTGGAAGGTGTAGAGGAGGCCGTGCCGTCGGCACCATTCGTGGTTGTTGCGGAACCACTGCTGGTAGAGGTCGCCCGCGAGGCGCCAGTAGTCTCGGGCGACCTGCGGGTCGGTGCCGCCGAAGAGCCCCGCGAGGCGCTCCTCGACGCGGTATCCGAAGCGTTCCTGGAAGAGTTCGGGGAATCGGCGGCTCCAGGGGTAGTAGTTGTCGCCCTTGAGTTCGGGGATGAGGTGCGGGAGGATGCGGCGGTTGTCGGCGTCGGAGAAGAATCCCGTGATGCCGTGCCCGAAATATTGCCCGAGGCGTCGGCGGTATTCCTCGTAGACCAGTTCGATGAAGAGCGCGGAACTCTCGGGTTCCTCGAAGGCGGGGAAGCCCCATGGCACCTCGACGACCTCCAGGCGCCCGTCTGGGTTCGGGTGCAGGCGGTGCTGCCTGAGGGCGGGGTCGCGGGCCTCGATGCGGCCGCCCGCGTCGCCAGGCGGGAAGTTGAAGCCGTCGTTGACCCACAGTTCCAGCCCCTCCTTGAGGGCGGCGCGGACGAAGTTCCCCGTCATCCCGAACCAGGCGTCGGAGAGATATCCCGCGCGGTCGAAGCCAGTCGGGGGCTTGTTGAAGAGGACGATGCCGCCGAAGCCCAGGTCGGCCATTCGCCGCATCGCGGCGTCCGCCTCGGACTGCGAGAGGGCGTTTGGTTCGGCCGTGTTGATGAAATAGAAGGGAATCGGGCGATGGTGGAGCATGGTGGAACGGGAAGATGGGGAAAATCGTCGGCTTATTGGCATGTCGGCATGGTCGGCATGGTCGGCATGGTCGGCATGGGGCGGCATGGTCGGCATGGGCGGCATGGTCGGCATGGTCGGCATGGTCGGCATGGTCGGCTCGTCGGCATGGTCGGCATGGTCGGCGTGGTCGGCATGGTCGGCTCGTCGGCATGGTCGGCATGGTCGGCTCGTCGGCATGGTCGGCGTGGTCGGCATGG
>JAEEGL012382022.1_pt1 | contig 18934 bp, 18 predicted proteins | sample 9134231 | NCBI WGS metagenome assembly JAEEGL01 (sample SAMN16246548, study PRJNA631951) | gut metagenome | biome: gut microbiome; feature: rumen; material: fiber-attached | host: Bos | place: Iran: Karaj | collected 2018-10 | reverse complement strand
CGCAGCATGACAGACAGAACAGTTATGATCATAACCCACAGGCCCGCAGCCCTCGCCATTTGCAACAGGCAGCTGGCCTTCCAGAAGAGCTAGGCCTTTTTCCTGGCCTCGATGGCGTTGTCCGCCCAGAGGGTAAGGGAACTTATGGCTCTTGACATGTCCCTGAGCCTCTCCCTTATGGCCGTGAAATCCCTCTCCTCTTCTTCGCTTATGACGCCGTCCACCGTGATCTCGATGAGGCGGTTTTTTTCTTTGTCGAGGGCGTTGAGGGTCGCCAGCATCTCCAGGGTTATCTGGGAAAGATCCTTCAGCTGTATCTCGGGCACGTAGATCTGGCCTATGGGGCACTCATGGGAGCAGTAATAATTGCTGAGCACCGGGTTTTTGTAGACCTGGGCCATCTTCAGTATCTCCTCGGGCCTAGCGGGAACCTTTTCCGCTTCTATCTTTTCGATGCGGTCCGCCGAGATGAACTCCAAAAGCTCCGCCGCGGCTTCCCTGGTGAGGCCCCGCTCCTCTCTGGACTGCTGGTAGATATTCTTGTTTTCCTTGACCGATCTTCTGCCCATGGAAAGCCTCCTTTTGGCTGGTTTTGCGGAATTAGGGCGCCCTATTCCGCGGGACTTCGCGTTTAAAGCTCCGCCCTGCGGCGGTATAATGTGCTCAAATACAGGGAAAGGGGGTAACGACAAATGCTGATCCTGATCTTTTCGATAATGATGGCTGCCGTCTTCGGAAGGCTGCTCATCTTCTCTCTCAGGTGCGCCTGGGGCATCGGAAGGGTGGTGTTCACCCTGCTGTTCCTGCCCCTGCTGCTCATCCTGGCCGCGGCAAGGGGGCTCATTTACCTCGCTCTGCCGGCGCTGGCCGTATACGGGCTCGTATCCCTGCTCAGGCCGCAGCATCAGTCCCGCTAAAGGATAACACGGAATGACCCGCTTGAACAGACCCCGCGGGGCTGCCTGCCGCAATAAAACCCCTTTCACCGGCGTTTTTCGGTGAAAGGGGTGAAGCGGCCGGCTTTTTTATTTCAAAACCGTCTTATATCTCGACCTTGAGGAAGGTCTTCTTGCCCTTCTTGAAGACTATGGGCCCGTCCTTAAAATCATCGGCGGTGATGATCATTTTGGGATCGGTGACCTTTTCGCCGTTCATGGAGAGGCCGCCCTGCTCTATGGTCCTGAAGCCCTCGCCGTTGCTGGGCACGAGGCCAACGGTCCTGATGAGGCTTACTATGCCCATGCCCCCGTTCTCAAGGAGCGAGGCGTCCAGCTTCTTTGAGGGGATGTTCTCCAGATTCGCTCCTCCGCCGAAGGCGGCTCTCGCGGCTTCCTGGGCCTTTGCGGCCTCCTCTTCGCCGTGGACCAGCTTGGTGACCTCGAAGGCCAGTATCTCCTTGGCCCGGTTCAGCTCCTGGTCCTTTAAGGCGGCGAGCCTTTCGACCTCTTCCATGGGAAGGAAGGTCAGCAGCTGCAGGCACTTCTTCACGTCGGCGTCGTCCACGTTCCTCCAGTACTGGTAGAAGTCGTAGGGGGAGCACTTGTCGGCGTCGAGCCACAGGGCGCCCTTCTGGCTCTTGCCCATCTTGGTGCCGTCGGACTTGGTGAGAAGGCTGAAGGTCATGCCGTAGTAGTCGTCCTTGCCCAGCAGCCTTCTGGCCAGGTCTCTTCCCGCCAGTATGTTGGACCACTGGTCGTTGCCGCCGAACTCGATCTTGCAGTTGAAATCGCGGGCCTGGACGTAGAAGTCGTAGCCCTGGAGCAGCATGTAGTTGAACTCAAGGAAGGAAAGGCCCTTCTCCATGCGTTGCTTGAAGCACTCGGCTCTGAGCATGTCGTTGACCGAGAAGTGCCTGCCCACATCCCTGATGAACTCCAGGTAGTTTAGGTCTCTCAGCCAGTCGGCGTTGTTGACACATATGGCCTTGCCGGGTTCGGGCTCCTTATTCTCTCCGCCCTTGCCCAGCACTCCGGTGCCGGGGATGTGCTTCCATTCCTCGTCGAACTCGATGAAGCGGTCGAAGAGCTTCTTGAATGCTCTGCCGTTCTCGTCGATCTGGTCGACGGTCATCATGGGACGGGCGTCGGTGCGGCCGCTGGGGTCGCCCAGCATGGTGGTCCCGCCTCCGATGAGCACCACGGGGGTGTGGCCGTACTTCTGCATGTACATCATTACTATCACCTGCATGAAGTGGCCCACGTGGAGGCAGTCGGCGGTGGCGTCGAAGCCTATGTAGAACTTGACCTTTTCGCGGCCCAGCAGCTCCCTTATGCCTTCGTCGTCGGTGGTCTGCTCGATGAAGCCGCGCTCTTTAAGCACATCAAAGACGTTGGTGTGCTTTGAAACGGTGTCGGGTATAAGATTTTTCATATTCGCATCCGGGGCCGGCTGAGATCCGGCCCTGTCCTTTCTTCTCTTTATCGGAAATTACTTGGTTCCGAAGAGTCTGTCGCCGGCGTCGCCCAGACCCGGGAGTATGTAGGCGTTTTCGTTGAGCCTCTCGTCTCTCGCGGCGATGTAGATATCCACGTCGGGATGGGCTTTGGAGAGCTTTTCTATGCCCTCGGGAGCCGCGATGAGGCACATGAAGACTATGTCTTTTCCGCCTCTCTTCTTGATGGAGTCGATGGCGTCGACGGCGCTGCCGCCGGTGGCCAGCATGGGATCCACCACGAAGATCTTTCTCTTCTCTATGTCGGTGGGCAGCTTGCAGTAGTATTCGACGGGAAGGTGGGTCTCGGGATCCCTGTAGAGTCCGATGTGGCCGACCTTGGCATTGGGCACGCAGGCCAGCATGCCGTCAACGAAGCCCAGACCGGCTCTTAGGATGGGGATTATGGCGATGTCTTCGCCGGCCAGCATCTTCTGGGTGGTCCTGCACATGGGGGTCTCGATCTCCACGTCCTTTAAGGGCAGATCTCTGGTCGCTTCGTAGGTCATCAGGGTGACCACCTCTTTGGCCAGCTCCTTGAATTCCTTGGTGCCGGTCTCCTTCATCCTCATGATGGTGACCTTGTGCTGGATGAGGGGATGGTCGAATACATATACTTTGCTCATGGTTTTCCTCCGGAACTTATATGTTAGTTTTTCTATGTTGCGGGCTGAACGCGCCCGTTTCTGACGCAGTTTGGGGACGGAAGCCCGGCCAAGGCCTACTCCTCGGTATTTTCCGGGTCCTTTTCGCAGCAGGGAGCCGGCTCTATCATGTCTATCCTTCTCTGATGGCGTCCACCCTCGAAGGGGGTGTCGAGCCAGATGTCGGTCCAGCGGACCGCATCCTCGGCAGAGGTGGTCCTGCCGCCGAAGGCCAGCATGTTGGCGTCGTTGTGGCGCTTGGTCATCTCCGCCATGAAGTCGGAGCATACCAGGGCGCAGCGCACGCCTTTGATCTTGTTGGCCGAGATGGAAATGCCTATGCCGGTGCCGCAGCAAACTATGCCCAGGTCGGCTTCGCCGTCCGCCACCGCCCTTCCGCAGGCGTGGCCGTATACGGGATAATCCACGGACCCGGGACCGTCGGTACCCAGATCCAGCACCTCCATGTTTCTGTCCTCGGCAAGGTGCTTCTTCAGAGCTTCTTTGAGCTCAAAGCCGCCGTGATCGCTTGCAAGGGCTATCTTCATTTTTACCTCCCGCAGCTTTCGCTGCTATACCTGCTGTATGTTATATCCCGCAGACTTGAGCATGCGGTTCATAACCGAAAACGCAACCGACTCGCCCTCGGGAAGGGCTGCCGCCAGGATCACGTCGACCCCTTCGATGTCGCTTCTGCGAAGGTCGTCGAAGAGTCTTTCGGCCGCGTCCCGGCTGTCATCGTACATAATGACGCTGACGGTCTTACCCTCAAGACGGAGGGCTTCGGCGGTCTCCCTTACGGTCCTTTCGACCGCCTCTTTATCGCCGCTGAAGAGCCTCATCTCGGCCTTCGGGGCGTAATGCCTGTATTTCATCCCCGGAGCCTTGGGTATGAGGCCGGGGTCGGGCCTTCCCATGATTGCCGGGTCGTAATCGCAGGGGACGCCCAGCACCTGAGTCACCCTCTCCGGAGTGATGAGGCCGGGTCTTAAGATCTGGGGAAGCTCCCCCGTCATATCTATGACGGTCGACTCTATGCCTCCGACGCAGGGTTCTCCCATTATCACGGCGTCGGCCCTGCCGTCCAGGTCTTCCTTAACGTGCTGCCAGCGAGTGGGGCTGGGATGGCCCGAAAGGTTGGCGGAGGGCGCCGCTATGGGCACTTTCGCGAGGCTTATGAGCCTTAGGGCCGCGGGGCTTGCGGGCATCCTCACCGCAACGGTGTCAAGGCCTCCCGTGGTCTCGTCCGGAACAGCCGGCTTCTTTTTCAGGACCATCGTCATGGGTCCTGGCCATATGGCATCCGCCAGCTTTTTCGCGTTTTCGGGAAAACCCGCGACCAGGCCTTCGATCTGGGATATCTCCGAAATATGCACTATGAGCGGGTTGTCGGACGGCCTTCCCTTGGCGGCGTATATCTTCTTTGAGGCTTCGGGGTCGAGGGCGTTTCCTCCCAGGCCGTAGACGGTCTCGGTGGGAAAGGCCACCAGGCCTCCGGTCCTGATGATGGCCGCCCCTATCTTCAGGTCTTCTTCTGCTGTGGAAAGATAAAGGGTCTTCATCCTACGAATTCTTCATCTTCTCAGCCTGGTCGCTGGTGATCAGGGCGTCAATGATCTCGTCGAGATCGCCGTCCATGAAGCTGTCCAGCTTGTATATGGTGAGGCCTATGCGGTGGTCGGTGACTCTTCCCTGGGGGAAGTTGTAGGTCCTGATGCGCTCGCTGCGGTCGCCGGAACCGACCTGGCCTTTTCTTTCGGCCGCCTGCTCGTCGTGCTGCTGCTGCTGATAGAATGCGTAGAGCCTGGATTTCAGTTCGTTGAAGGCCTTCTCCTTGTTCTTCAGCTGGGACTTTTCGTCCTGGCACTGGACCACCACTCCGGTGGGGATGTGGGTGAGGCGCACCGCCGAGTCGGTCATGTTGATGTACTGTCCGCCGTGTCCTGAGGCTCTGAAGGTGTCGACCCTGATGTCCTGCCAGGACAGGTCTACCTCGACGTCCTCGACCTCGGGCATGATGGCGACTGTGGCCGCGGAGGTGTGGATGCGGCCCGCGCTTTCGGTCTCGGGCACCCTCTGCACCCTGTGGACGCCGGACTCGTACTTGAGCCTTGAGTAGGCTCCCCTTCCGATGATCCTGACGACGGCTTCCTTGACTCCGCCTATGCCGGTGTCGTTGACGTCGGTGAGCTCGGTCTTCCAGCCCCTGCGCTCGGCGTACCTGGTGTACATGCGCAGAAGGTCGGCGGCGAACAGGGCTGCTTCCTCGCCTCCCGTGCCGGCCCTGACCTCAAGATAGACGTTCTTTTCGTCGTTGGGGTCCTTGGGCAGCAGGGCTATCTTGAGCTCTTCGGTGAGCCTTTCGATGTTCTCCTCGCACTCGGAGATCTCGAGCTTTGCCATCTCGCGTATCTCCTCGTCGCTCTCGCTGAGCATCTCTTTGGCGTCCTCAAGGTCGGACTGGGCCTTCTTGTAGGCCTTGTACTTGTTGACGACGGGCTCCAGCTCGCTGAGCTCCTTTATATACTTCTGCCAGCGGTTCTGATCGGCGATCACGTCGGGATCGGAGACCGTAAGGCTCAGTTCTTCGTATTTTTCAAGTATGAAATCAAGCTTCTTAAACACAATTATCCCCTTATACTTTCATATTCATGAAATTATACCACGGCGGGACCGCTGCCGCAAGAAGAAAGCGGAGGCCCGAAGGTCTGCGCGGGCCCGGCTTTCCCTATATTATCTTCGCCTTACTGATGAGATTCCGCGCCGGATACTGTATAATAAAAATATCTTACAGTACGCTTCAGAGAGGAGACCGTAATATGAAACTTGTTGTGATCGGAGGAGTCGCGGGAGGCGCTTCCGCAGCCGCCAGAGTGAGAAGGCTCGACGAAAAGGCCGAGATCGTGGTGTTTGAAAGAGGAAAAGACGTTTCCTACTCCAACTGCGCCCTTCCCTATTACCTCGGGGGCGTGATAGAAAAGCCCGAGACCCTCATAATGATGACACCCGAGGCTTTCAAAAAAAGGCACAATATAGACGTCCGCGTGAACAGCGAGGTCGTTAAGATAGACAGAGAAGCGAAAAAGGTCGCCGTAAGGGATACCCTTACCGGGGAGACTTACGAAGAGAGCTACGACAAGCTGGTGCTCTCCCCCGGCGCAAGGCCCGTGATGCCGAAAAGCATAGCCGGGATAGACCGGGAGAACGTCTTTTCCATAAGGAACGTGGGCGACGTGGTCAGGATAAAGGAATACCTCACCGCCCGCGAAGCGAAGGACGTCGCCGTGGTCGGCGGAGGATTCATAGGGATAGAAGCCGCCGAAAACCTCAAAAAAGCCGGTTATAATGTGAGCATAATAGAAGGCCTTGGCCAGGTCTTAAGCCCCTTCGACTATGACAGCGTCCAGTACCTGCACAAGGAGCTTTTCGACAACGGGGTCGCCCTGCATCTGGGCAGCACGGTGAGCGCCGTGACCGAAAACGGGGTAAAGGCCGTAAAAGACGGAAAAGGGTTCGAAGTCAGGGCAGACGCCGTGATAATGGCAATAGGGGTCGCTCCCGAAAACGGCCTCGCAAGGGACTGCGGCCTTGAGACAGGAAAGACCGGCGGCATAAAGGTGAACGAGAGATTTCAGACCGCCGATCCGGACATATACGCCGTGGGCGACGCGGTGGAGACCTTCAGCAGGATCACGGGCCTTGAGGGAAGGCTCGCTCTCGCCGGCCCTGCCCAAAAGGAAGCCAGGATCGCCGCCGACAACATCTGCGGAATAGACTCGAAATACAAGGGCTTTATCGGGTCTTCCTGCATCCGTGTCTTCGGACTCAACGCCGCTTCCACCGGCCTCAACGAGAAGGCCGCAAGGGACGCGGGGCTTAAGTTCGACTCTGTGACAGTGTTTCCCCCCGACAAGGTCGGCATAATGCCCGGTTCCAATTACATGCTCTTCAAGCTCATATTCGAGGTCCCCGGAGGCAGGATACTGGGCGCCCAGGCCATAGGCAGGGGAGACGCGGTGAAGCGGGCGGATTCGGCCGCCGCCCTTATCTCCATGGGAGCGACGGTGGAAGACCTGGCCGATTTTGAGCACTGCTACCAGCCCATGTACTCCACAGCGAAAGACGTGGTCCACATGGCGGCCCTGGTTGCCGAAAACCTGCTGTCGGGAAGGATGCGCCAGGTCCATGTGAGCGAGGTGAGAGGCCTTGTCGAAAGCGGAGCCTACATACTTGATGTGAGGGAGCCGGGCGAGTACGCCGCTTCACACATCAAGGGGGCTCACAATATACCGACGACTGCCCTGCGCCTGCGCCTTGACGAGATCCCCCGCGACGTCCCCGTGTACCTCCACTGCAGGACCAGCCAGAGGTCCTACTACGCCTATTGCTGCTTAAGGGACAACGGCTTTGACAACATATACAACATCAGCGGATCCTTCCTGGGGATAAGCCTGTACGAATATTTCAACGACATGACCACAGGCAGGGAAAGCATACTCACGGGATACAATTTCGCCTGATGCCGAGGTCCTGCGGGATGCGGCATCGCCCGGCTTTAAAGCTTTACTGCAGACTGCACCTTCCGGTCTTAAAACATGAACGCAAAAACAAAAACGGTTTCAGCTCCGGGGCATTGCGCCCCGCTGCCGAAACCGTTTTTCGCTGTTATGAAGCTTTGACCCGCGGCGCTAGTCTATCATGAATCTGCCGCTGGCAAAATAATGGGTCTTCCAGTAGTTGAGGGAGAGCTCGGTGTAGCATATGCCCTTGCTCCCCGCGTGTATCATCTGCCCGTCGCCCAGGTATATGCCCACGTGGGACACGTTATCGGTCTCGTAGGTGCCCTTGAAGAAGACCAGGTCGCCCCTCTGAAGCTCGCTCTTCCTGATCCTGTCCGACATGCGGTAGAGGTCCTGGCAGCTGGCCGCCGTGAACTCGTAGCCGCATTCGTGGAACACGTATATCACGTAGCCCGAGCAGTCGAAGGCCGCCGGGGTCTTGCCTCCGTACAAATAGGGAACGCCCAGGTACTTCTCGGCGCAGGCTATGATCTCTTCCACCGCATCGTCCCTGTCAAGGGCGGCGGGTTCGGGATCGGTCTCGGGTTCTTCAGCGGGAGAAAAGGCCGACGCCTCGGAGGGAGCCTGAACGAGCTTCTCTTCCGGGTCGGTCTCGTCGCTGACCCTGCTGTATCCCAGAGAGGTCAGGGGAGATCCGGCACTTCTGTCAGAAGCGGCGAGCTCTTCGCCGGCAAGGCTTATGCCTGCCGCTTCGAGCATATCCCTGTAGACGTCCGCTTCGGCGCCTTTAACCAGGCCCCCGAAGGAGGGCATCAGGCTGTCGAGGGCGGCCCCGCTTCCCGTCACGGCCCCGGCAAGACCGGAAGCCCAGGAGGGAAGGCCGTCGAAGGCGTCCCTCGATCCGCCGTCGTCCTGCATTATGAGCGAGGCGATCTCTTTTCCGAGGGCCTCCCTGTCGGGCAGGTACATGGGGGTGTCGGCGGCGCCCTTTCTTATGAAGGTGAGCAGGCCCAGGTTCCTAAGGCCCTCGGCGGTATCTTCGGCGTCATCGGCGAAGACCGGCAGGGCGCAGGAAAGGACCAGCGCGATAACAAATACTGCAGTTAAAAATCTTCTCATATATTCTCGCTGTATCGGGCGCAGGGGCGCTTTACTCCAGGCCGAACAGGGTCATGAAGATCTTTTCGGTGACTTCGGCTCCGAAAAGCTTCCTGAACTGGTCGGTGGAGGCTCCGCCCTCGGAGAGGAGCCTGCTGACGTAGGCCAGGGTCTTCTCCTTCTTATCTTCGGGGCTGCAGGCCGGGGAGCTTTCAAGCCAGCGCATGTAAAGGGCCGAGTAGGAAGAGGCGATCTCAGTCATCTTCTCTTCGCTTAAAAGGTCCTTTTTAGCGCTCTTTCCCAGGCTGCAGGGCAGCAGCATCGAGTCGTACCAGCGCTCTCCCCTTACGTATTCGGGGAGGGCCTCGTAAAGGGCCCTGACCTTCGCCGCGTCTTCAAGGACTGCGGAGCCGGGCTCCTCCAGCATGGTGTCGTAGAACTCGGCCAGGAAGGTCCTTTTGGAGGCTGCCCTCACCAGATCGAGGTTGAACAGGGGAACGTCCTTTTCCCTTGAAGTCACTATGACCGACTCCATGCTCATGAGGCCCAGCATGGCCTTCATGGAGATGGTCGAGACCCTCAGGGCTCCGGCGTCGAAGGCCGAGAGCTCGAAGCTCATTCCGCTCTTTTGGAGATGGGCGAGCTTCCCCATATCCACGGGGACGGTCTCAGGCTCTTTGAGCTCCTTAAAAAAGGCTTTTATAAGGGTTCCGCCGTTCATTTTTATGACTCCTTCTGACACTGAACTTCTGCAAGTCGCGATTATACGCCTAAAACTGCGAAATTGCAAGTTTCTTTACATAATCCTCACATTGGAGCGCATCAGGCCTTCCCGAGCAGCTCCCTTCCGGCCATGAAAAATACAGCCTGGCCGGCTATGTTGACCCCCTGGGCGATCCAGTTCATGGACGCCCTGGTGAAGTCTTTGGACGAGAGATATCCCATCATGAGCATGAAGGCGAAGGATACCCAGTACAGGACAGCAGCCTTCTTCTTTCCTTCACGTTTCGACTCCGCCGCAAGGCCCGTGCAGAAGCCCAAAACTCCCAGTATCATCATGGACACGAAGACCATGGTGCCCGAAAAGACGGCGGGAGCTGCCGCTAGCAGCTTTTCCCCGCCCTTTTCCCTTTTGTTCAGGATCAGGGCGAGGCCCGCGAAGCCCGACAGCAAAAAGCCGGTGGCCTCCATCGGGAAGAAGGCCTGGTTGAGCCTTGTAAAATCGCAGATGCCGGCTCCGTAGAGTATCTTCCACAGGGCTTTATAAAGCCCCGCGGCAATGACCATGATGGTGCCCGAGCAGAGGAGGGCGAAGGCCCCCTTGCTCAGTCTCTCGTACAGCCCCCTCTGGAGCATGACCGCCGAAGCGGCGAAAAGCATGACCGGTATCAGATCCACCAGTCCCATAAACAATGACATGGCTCTCTCCTACTTCTTATCTTCTCCGTCTTTCACCAGGTGGTATACCGGTATGAAGGGCAGGAGTATGGGGGTGGTATCGGCGTATCTTCTGTACTCGGGATCGCTGCCGTAGTTCCTGTTCTGGCGCTTTTCGAGGCGCTTGGCTCCGCTGACCATGATGAAGATGATGCAGACGTAGCCTATGAGGGCGACGGCCCACTGGCCTCCCTTGAGAATGCTGAGACCGGAGACGAATATCCCGGTCCAAAAAGTCATCTCGCCGAAGTAATTGGGGCAGCGGCTGATCTTAAAGAGGCCGTCCATGGCGGGCTTTCCGGGGTCTTTGGCCTTGGATGCGCTCTTCTGCCTGTCGGAAATTCCTTCGATGACGATCCCGGCGCAGGCAATGACGGCGCCTATCCAGGCGAGGGCGTCTCCCCTGCCTGTGTTGTTTATGCGGTACCATACCGGCGAGACCTGGCAGGTGTAGAGGACTGCCATGAAGGCCCACATGCAGAGCTTGACAGGGAAGGGCACCGGCTTTGAGGTCTGGGAATCCAGCACCTGCTTGTAAGCCTTGTTCTTAAGCTCTCTAACCAGCAGAAAGCCTCCCAGCCTTACGCCGTAGACCAGCGCCAGGACACAGAGGACCGCTATGCAAAGGTCCGCCTTTTTCGCGGCGGCCCCAAGGGCCAGCATGGCGGCTCCCAGACCCGCGACGGCAAGGCCGTAGCCCACCGACATGAACCAGACGAAGCGGTAAAAGCCCAGGGCGCATATGGCGGCTGCGACCGCGATCAGCGCCCAGGTATACTGAGGAAACATTTATGATACGACCTTTCTCTATTTCCTGTAGCAGGACTTGATGTACTCTTTAAAGCTGTGCTCGCCCACCTCGGTGTCTCCCACCATCTCCTCGGTGAGGGTCCATTTGGAGAAGCGAATTATGGCTTCCTTGCCGTTCTTTTTCAGCTTGTTGACCCAGGCAAGGACGTCGAAGAGCCACTCGGGAGCCCTTGAGATCACCGGCTCCTTGCCCGCGGCTTCGAAGAACATCTTCGCCAGTTCCTCGTAGGTATAGGTCTCCCTGCCTCCCACGTTGTAGGTCTTGCCGTCGTCGCACATGTGCTCCACTATGAAGTCGGCGAAGTCGGGGGTGTCGACCACGTTGCAGCGGACGGGCTTATTGCCCAGCAGGGTCACCTTGCCCTTTTCGATCATGGGCATGAACACGTGGGCTATGTCGTAGAAATACCCGGTGGGACGGAAGATGACCCAGGTAAGGCCGCTGGCCTTGAGGTACTCTTCCAGCTTGGCCTTGGCGTCGAGCATGGGCACCTGGGGAGCCTTGTCTGCCTTGAGCACCGAGATGTAGGCGAAGTGCTTCACGCCCGCCCTCACGGCCTCGTCCACCAGGTTCCTGTTGGCGCCGTAGTCTATGTCGTAGGCGCTGACCCTGGCGCTGGCTTTGGTGAGGCCTACGGTGGTTATGACAGCGTCCGCTCCGTCGCAGAGGCCTTTTAAAGCCTCCTTGTCGGTCATATCCATCTGCACTGCGGTGAAGCCCGAGACTCCCTCAAGCTCCCTTACCGCCAGATCGGCGGCGACCACCTCGTGGCCCGCCTTTACCAGGGAGCGCAGCACATCTTCGCCCAGATGTCCGAAGGCTCCCGCGAGAACTACCTTCATTTTCTTACCTCTTTTCTTTATTTCTTCTTCTCTTTGGAGCGCTTGTCGTTGATTATGTCCATGTGCTCGGCGGTTATCAGGGTCACGTTGTTTTCCCTCGCCCATTCCACGCAGCCTTTAAGGGCTGTGGTCAGGAATATCCTCGGCACATTGACCAGCTTTTCGCAGGCCTCCTCGGTGAATTTGATCTTGTCGTCGATGCGGTCGGCGGCGTACATGACGCTCTGGACCGTGGTCTTCCTCATGGGAAGGAGCTCGGGTATGGGCCTTCTGCCCTTGGCGTACCAGAAGTTCTTGCTGTCCCTGTAGCCGTAGTCAACGGGCACCCTTGGGAAGTCGCCGGCCCTGACCCCGTTGATGATGGCGTTATAGTACTTCTCTTTCATGAGGATCTTGTCGACCCTTAAAATGAAGGCGGCGCCGAATTTGGAGATGATGCCGTTGAAGTCATGATAGGGAGGCTCATAGCCGTCCAGCTGCCCCGGCTGATCGTCCTGCGCTCCGTCCAGCTCCCTCATCCAGGTGCACTCTATGACCTGGAAGGCCTCGGTAAGCACCTTGGGACGGGGTCCGTCGGCGGTGCCTGCGATGCCGTCCTCCAGATGGAACCTGCAGTTCTTCATCTTCTCGGCGGGGGTGTCTCCGGGCCAGCCCAGGCGGACGGCCTCCTTGAAGTACTTTCTGTCGTCGGGGATGAAGTTGATGGCGCATTTGCCCCTCTTCAGCAGGTGCTGGGCCGTGTTGGAGGAGTTGCGGGCGTTGAGGAGCATGGCGTAGTAATCCCTGCCGGCCACATAGTAGGGCTGGACAAGGGAATAGGGGCCCAAAGAGGTGGACCCGTCGTCTGCCAGGGTGCTGATTATCACCGTCGGCATGGGGAAAAAGAGAGACGTCTGATAGAAATTGTCGACCACTCTCAGGTCTTTAAAGCTGCTCAATTCTAACCTCTTTTCAGGGCGGGAAGGACATCTTCGCCCGCTGCCGCCCCGGGGGCGGGCGAAGGCCGGCAACGGCCGGCTGCAGAGATCATGCCCGGCGGCTCTAAGCGAGGAGCTTTTCCGCCAGGCTTCTGAAGGTGTCCGGCTCGACTCCCGGGATCTGGCTCAGGCGCAGGAGCATCTCGGCGAGGAAGGTGAGAAGGAAGGGTTCCTCCTCAGCCTTTTCCTTCGGGACGACCCGCGAGAGAAGGCCCTCGATCTGAGAGACCAAAAGGCCGTGGTAGGGAAGGCTGGTGACGCTTCCCCTGACCGAAAAGGAGCTCCAGACTCCCCCGTATACCGAGGAAAAGCGGCGCAGGGCGAGGAAGATCTCCTCTATTCCTTCCATAGGGGATGCCGGGGAAGCCCCCAGGCCTTCGGTAAGCTCAGCCCAGTCCTTTACCATGATCTCAGCCGCGATGTGCTCTTTGGAGGGGAAGTAGTTGTATACCGTACCCGCCGCCATGCCGCAGTCTTTTGCGAGGCGCCTTACGGTAAGGCCCGAAACGCCTTCTGTCAGCATGATGGTCTTGGCTTTTTCAAGGAGCTTTTCCTTTGGACTGTCAAGTATCTTGGGCATATTCATCCTTTCCGCCGAAGCTTTATGAACACGTTCATAAAGCAATGATAAACCCCTGTCTGCTTTTTATCAAGGGCAAAAATGAAGGCGGGTCCATCCCCTTCAAAAAACTTGTAAGAAAACGCGTATATGATAGAATATCAGCGATGAAGACTTTTATTAACGCCGCCTTCGCGGCGGGAGTCCTGGCCGCCCTGATCGCGGGGCTCGGAAAGGCCGCCCTGCTGCCCGAAGAGATAAATGAATACGAGAACCGCTACATGGAGCAGTTCGCCCCCCTGACCGTCGAGTCCTACCTTGACGGAAGCTTTCAGGACCAGGCCGAAAAGGCCCTGGGAGACCAGCTGCCCTGGGCCCTCGACGCCAAGAAGAGCTACAACGAGCAGGTCTCGGAGCTCACCTCCGGGATATTCGAAGGACTGACCGCCGAATACAGGGCACAGGTCCGAAAGGAAGAGGAAGAGCGCCTCGAGGAGGAGAGAAAGGCCGAAGAGGAGAGGCTCGCGGCCGAGGAAAAGGCCCTTAAAGAGGCGAAAGACGCCGAGGAGAGGGCAGCCCTCGAAGCAAAGAGGGAGGCCGAAAGGCTGGCAAGGGAGGCGGAGATAAAACTTCAGAACGAGCTTTCCATGGGCATTTACCGGGGCGTCAGGAACCCGGTCAAGCTCGAGACCGCCGAGCGTTACTTCACCCTGCCCAGCGGCCGCCTGGTCTTAAAGGACCACCTGATGTACGCCAACCGCTTCCTGGACGGCGAAAAATCCAAACTCGACTCCTACATAAAGGGCGCGAACAGCCTTATAGCCCGCCATCCCGAGATCAGCTTCTATACTTATTACATAGAGAAAGAGACCGACGTCAACTTCGTCAGCGGGGAGCGCTCGGGCATCTTCGAATACCTTCACGAGGGCATAGACCTGCCCGACGAGCAGAAGAGGGGCTTCCTCATCGACCGCTTCTCCGATTTCGACGCCTGGTTCTTCAAGACCGACCACCACTGGAGCGGAACCGGCTCCTACAGGGGCTACACCCAGGTGCTCGACATGCTGCTTCCCGGGGAGACTCCCCTCAAACCCGTAGAGTACGTCGAGATAGGAAAGCTCTCGGGCTCCAAGGCAACCGGCTCCGACACCGAGCGCTACACCGAGACCGTGGGAGTATGGACCTACGATCTCAAGCCGGTCACCATCACCCTCAACGGCAGCAGATCCTCCGAGTACGGCAGACAGCTGGCCTACGTAAAACGCATAAAGGACGGAGGCTCCATGCTGCAGGAGGCCAAGTACGGGGCCGTCTACGGGCCGGACAGCGGCGAAGCGATCTTTGAAAACCCCGACAGCGACAACGGCAGCGTCCTCATGCTGGGCGAATCCTACGACAACGCCCTGCTCCTGCTGCTCTCCCAGCACTTCACCACCCTTTACAGCGTGGATCTGCGCAATTACAAGAACCAGACAGGCAAGACCTTCAACTTCGACAAGTACGTAGCCGAGCGGAGCATAGACAGGGTCCTGCTCATAGGGAACCTTGATTACTACGTGCTCCCCGCTTTCATACCGAGGTAGGCCATGGTATTCAGCAGCCTCCCCTTCGTCTTCCTCTTCATACCCCTGACGGCCCTGCTCTATTTCGCCTTCAGGAGCCTCAAATGGCGCAACGGCGTACTGCTTTTGGCGTCCCTGATCTTCTATTCCTGGGGCGAGCCCAGGCTGGTGCTTCTCATGATGCTGGTGAGCCTCGCGGCTTACGCGGGAGGTCTGGGGATCGAGGGATTAAAGGACCGGCCGGCTTTGAGAAAAGCCTGCTTCATCGCGACCGTAAGCCTGATCACCCTAAATCTTCTGATCTTTAAGTACCTGGGCTTTTTCGCTGAAAACCTGGCAGCCCTGGGAATACCGGTACGAGTCCCCGAGATCGCTCTTCCCATAGGCATAAGCTTTTACACCTTCCAGATACTCTCCTACGTGATCGACCTCTTCAAAGGCCGCGTTAAGCTGCAGAAGAGCTGGCCCAGGCTGCTGCTCTACGTCAGCTTCTTCCCGCAGCTCATAGCGGGCCCCATAGTGCGCTATTCGACGGTCGAAAAGGAGATCGGACGCAGAAAAGAGGACCCCGACGAGATAGCCGCGGGCATTCGCCGCTTCATTATAGGCCTCGCCAAAAAACTGATAATAAGCAACGGAGTCGCCAAGTTCGCCGAGATAGTCTACGCCGGGGACCCCGCGGTATACGGAAGGCTCATGTACTGGCTCGCCGCCATAGCCTACAGCCTGCAGATATATTTCGACTTTTCGGGCTACAGCGACATGGCCATAGGCCTGGGAAGGATATTCGGCTTCCACTTCCTCGAAAACTTCGACCACCCCTATGTCAGCCGCTCGATCACCGAGTTCTGGAGACGCTGGCACATATCCCTCTCCAGCTGGTTCCGCGACTATGTATATATCCCCTTGGGCGGGAACCGGGTGAGCCGCCGCCGCTGGATCTTCAACATCATGGCGGTCTGGGCCCTGACCGGCTTCTGGCACGGCGCGTCATGGAATTTCATACTCTGGGGCCTTTACTACGGCCTTCTCCTGATACTTGAAAAGCTGGTGACGGGAAAGCTCATGGCGAAGCTTCCCGCCCCCTTAAGCTGGCTCATAACCATGTTCACGGTGGTCTGCGGCTGGGTACTCTTCAACATCACCGATTTTACGGCCCTGGGCACCGCCTTTAAGACCATGTTTTTCGGAGGCCCCTTCGACCTGATGGACGTGCTCGCCGCCAACACCGGGATAATCGAAGCAGCCCTTTACATCCCCCTGGGTCTAATCTTCATGTTCCCTGTGGGAAAGCTCTTCAAAGGCCTTGAAAAGACAAGTTTAGGCGTCCTTCTGCTAAACCTCTGGCACCTGGCACTCCTCGCCCTCTGCTGCGTCTACATGCTCAGCAGCAGCTATAATCCCTTCATATATTTCCGCTTCTAGCGCCTTCAAAACACCGCTGCAGGTGGTATACTCTTTTTGCTATTCCCTTCATCTTCTTCCAGCATATCAGAGGCGGCATCATCCTTCCCCGCCCTTTTCCGGGCGGAAGAAAGGCAAAGACTTATGAAACTTCTCTTAAAGCTCAGCAGAGAGGCCGTGCGCTACAGGGCCCTCTACATCATCGCCATACTGTCGACCCTTGCCCTCACCGCGGTGAATCTCGCGGCCCCCAAAGTGCTGTCCTCCATGACCGGCATAGTCGAAAGGGGGGTGGACCCGGAAGGCCTCGCCGACATAAGGCGCCTCACCGTGATACTGATAGTCCTGTACCTTCTCAGGATAGCCTTCCGCTTCATGAGCAACTACATGGCCCACAAGGCGGCCTGGTACCTGGTAGGAGACCTCAGGACCAAGACCTACGACAAGCTGGAGCGCATGCACCTGGGCTACTTTCACGACAAGCAGACCGGAGACCTGATGAGCCGCGTGGTCAACGACACCAGGGATTTCGAGCTGCTCTACGCCCACATCATCCCCGAGACCGTAACCCACCTGGTCACCTTCGTCGGCGTTCTCATCGTGCTGCTCACCATAAATGTGAAGCTGGCCCTTATAACCTGCGCCCCAATACCCTTCATACTGATCTCGGGCGTGATCTTTTCCAAGAAGGTCAGGCCTTACTTCCGCATCTCCCAGAAGAAGATGGGAGAGCTCAACGCCAAGCTCCAGGACAATCTATCGGGCATAAACGAGATACAGTCCTTCGGCCGCGAGGAATACGAGACGGGAAGGGTCGACGAAAAGAACTTCGATCACGTGAGGGCAATGCTGAAGGCCCTTAAGATCAGCGCGGTCTTCCACCCCTCGGTGGAGTTCATCTCTTCGATCGGCACCATTCTGATAGTCGGCATGGGCGGGTATCTGGCCTACAGCGAGGGCCTGAGGGTCGAAGACATAGTGGCTTTCCTGCTGTACCTGAGCCTCTTCTACGCCCCGGTGACCGGCCTTGCCAACCTGCTGGAGCACATGCAGCAGTCCATGGCGGGGGCCGAGAGAGTCATGGCGATACTGGAAGCCCCCTGCGAGATCGAAGACCTGCCGGGGGCCGTCGATATAGGCAGGGTAAAGGGTTCCATATCCTTTGACGACGTCAGTTTTTCGTACGTCGACGGCATTCCGGTGCTGAAAGGCGTATCCTTCGACTGCGCCCCGGGCCAAATGATAGCCCTGGTCGGCCCCACCGGAGTCGGAAAGACCACCATAACCCGGCTGATCTCGCGCTTTTACGAGCCGACGGGCGGCAGGATACTGATAGACGGAAAAGACATCAAAGGCGTCACCATCGAAAGCCTCAGAAGGAATATATCCGCCGTGCTTCAGGACACCTTCCTCTTCAACGGCACCATAGCCGAGAACATCTCCTACGCCAGGCCCGGCGCCTCCATGGAGGAAATAAAAAAAGCCGCCGAAGCGGCAAACATAGACGCAGAGATAGAAGCCATGCCCGAAGGCTACGATACCGTTACCGGCGAAAGAGGCGTCAAGCTCTCGGGAGGTCAGAAGCAGCGCATCGCCATAGCCCGCGCCATACTCAGGGAATCGCCCATCATCATACTCGACGAAGCCACGGCATCCGTCGACGTCGAGACCGAGACCCAGATAAGAAACGCCATCAACGGCATAGCGGGAAAAAGGACCATAGTCGCCATCGCCCACAGGCTCTCAACCGTAAGGAGCGCCGATCAGATCCTGGTCATAGAGGAGGGCAGGGTCACCGAGAGAGGCACCCACGAGGAGCTTATGGCCCTGGGCGGAAGCTACGCCCGCATGAACAAGGTCCGGGAGGGATCAGAGCTCTGCTGAGGAGCCCTCGTCCGATACCTCGTTTTCTTTAGCCTCGGGCGCTTCGTCCGCGGGCGCTTCGCCTTCGGCTTCTTCGCCGTCAGGGCTCTCATCGGAGTCCGGTCCCTGGGCGCTTCCTTCTTCTTCGGCCTTAGCTTCGGGCTTTATGGGGTTTCCGTACTCGTCCTCCTCGCCCTTGCCCGGCCAGTCGGAGAGCAGCAGGCTCTCGTACTCTTCGAGAAGCTTTTCGCTCTCTGCGGGGTCTGCGAGCCTTCTGAATTCCTTTATGAGGGCGTACATGAGCTGGCTCCTCAGGCCCGCCAGCAGAAGCTCCGAAAGCTCGTCGTCCTGGTAGAGGACGCTGCGGGTACCGCCTATCCAGCCTATCTCCGACGCTGATTCATACAGGGCTCCGGCCCTGTTTTTTATTTCCTCGGGAAAGCCCCCTTCGGGCTTCACCAGGTTGATCCCTATACCCAGGATCACCGCGATGGGCGTGCTGTCGTCGTCGGTGACCGCCTCGGCAAGTATGCCCGCGATCTTGCGGCCGTCCATGTAGAGGTCGTTGACGGGCTTTATGCGAAGGTCCTTGCCGGTAGTCCTCGCTATGGCCCTGACCGCGCAGGCTCCCGCCCCCCTGGTCATTACGCCGGTCTCGTCGTAGGGCAGCAGCATGCTGAGGTAAAGGCCTCCCTCGGGAGAGAAAAAGCTCCTGCCGCTCCTGCCCCTGCCGGCGGTCTGGCTAAGGGCCGTCACCGCGTCGAAAAGCCGGGCTTCTCCGGCCTT
>JAEEGL014495316.1_pt1 | contig 18936 bp, 9 predicted proteins | sample 9134231 | NCBI WGS metagenome assembly JAEEGL01 (sample SAMN16246548, study PRJNA631951) | gut metagenome | biome: gut microbiome; feature: rumen; material: fiber-attached | host: Bos | place: Iran: Karaj | collected 2018-10 | reverse complement strand
TACAGACTTCATGCAACAGCAGGACAACGGACGTCTTTCCGTGACCGTAAAACTGCAACGAGGCACACGTATCGAGGAGACACTGAAAACCGCCAGACATCTGGAGAAACGATTTGTAGAACTCGTACCCGAGATTCAACTCATCAACACTTCTGCCGGATCGAACGACGATGCATCCATCGCTGCTATGTTCTCGTCTACAATGAACAACAAGATCTCGATGACCGTGCGTCTGCCAAAGAAATGGGAACGTGAGCGCGACATCTGGACCATTGCCGAGGTTTTGCGACAAGAGATGGCCAAGTATCCGGAGATAATCGAATACCAATGTAATATCTCCAGCGGTATGGGAGGAGGCGGAGGAAACACCGTGGACCTCGAGATTTACGGATACGACTTCGACAAGACATCACAACTTGCCGAGCATGCCAGACAACTTGCTTCTCAACTGCCCGGTGCACGCGACGTGAATGTAAGTCGTGAAGACGACCGACCTGACATCAAGGTCACAGTAGACAAAGAAAAAGCATCGCGCCACGGACTGACTTCGGCAACCATAAGCACATATCTCCGCAACCGTGTGGCAGGTATGTCGTGCGGATATCTGAAAGACGACGGTTCGGAATACGACATCGTTGTACGTCTGGAAGAAGAAGACCGCAACTCGCTTAGCGACATCATGGATCTCAGTATTCCTACCGCAACCGGCAAAACCGTAAAACTCTCGGAGATTGCCCAAGTGGGAGAATATTGGGCGCCGCCTACCATCGAGCGCAAAGCACGTCAGCGTATTGTTACCGTGAAAGTAACGCCATACAACACATCGCTCGGCGAACTGGCACAACAGATAGAAACGAAAGTAGTGCCTCAATTGGAACTTCCTATCGGATACAGCACCCACATCGGTGGTAACTACGAGACACAACAAGACACTTTCAAGGATATGATTCTGTTGGGAGCACTCATCATTCTGCTCGTATTTATCACCATGGCATCGCAGTTCGAGAGTCTGCTCAAACCGTTTATCATCATGTTCACCATCCCGTTTGCTCTCTCCGGTGTGATTCTGGCGTTGTGGATCTCGGGTCGCTCACTCGATATGATCGGTGCACTTGGTCTTGTGCTGTTGGTTGGTATCGTTGTAAAGAACGGTATCGTGCTTGTGGACTACATCAACCTCATGCGCGAACGCGGCTATGAACTCAACGAAGCCATACAGATGTCAGGTGAGAGTCGTATCCGACCTGTCTTGATGACTGCTTTCACCACCATCCTCGGTATGATTCCTATGGCGGTAAGTTCGGGTGAAGGAGCCGAGATGTGGCAACCGCTCGGTATTGTCGTTATCGGTGGTCTTACAGTCTCCACTTTCCTGACACTATATGTAGTGCCCGTACTCTATGGTGCAATGTCGAAACGCGGAGAAAGAGACAAGCAGAAACGACTCCGTGAGAAATTCATATTCATGAACATTAAAGTTAAAGACAAAGAAGTATGAAAAGCGTAATGATTGTATATAATCAAGCAAACACCGAGCGAGTGGAGTATATGCTTGATATGCTCGAAATAAAAGGATTCACCATGTGGGCAGACGTCCAGGGACGAGGCACACACACAGGTGAACCACGCCGCGGCACACACACCTGGCCGGAGATGAACTCCGCCATTATGGCTGTTGTGGAAGACGAGCAAGTGTTCTCACTGCTGCAAGCAGTACGTCAACTTGATGCACGAAACCAGGAAGTGGGTGTCAGAGCCTTCGTCTGGAACATCGAACAAACAGTCTGACACCAGGTCGCAGACTGATATACATCTCAATAAAGCGGGTATTTATAATATATCCGCTTTATTTTTTTGTTTTTTCACAAAAAAATCGTATCTTTGTCGCTTGTTATCATGTTTATGTGCAACAGCCCCCTCCAACCCTCCTTAAACAATGAACAATGAACCCTCATCAGTGAATTCTCGAACAAGCCGTTTCCGCGACAAATCGGGACTTGTCATCATCATCGTTGCTGCTGTGCTGCTGGTGATATTGTCCGCCGTGCAGTTTATTTACACTCGCTCGTTGCTGGAAAAGGAGTTGGAAAAAAGCGCCTTCCGTGAGTTGATATCGTCTGCCCTGCGCATTCAGGAGGTCCTCTCAAGCGCCGAAGTTGCAGTAAGCAACCAGGTATGGCACGCTGAAGAGCATCTTGGCGATCCCGACTACATGAACAAACTGGTTCATAATCTCGTCAAAGACGACAGCGACGACATCATTGGGGCGTTTGCATGTTTCAAACCGAATTTCTACCCGGATAAAGGTGAGTTGTACGAGCCATATGCCCGTCAGTGGTCCACCGACAGCATCACTGTCAGTCAGATAGCTTCGCGCCAAACACACGACTACACCAGAAGCGATTTCTACGAGAATGCCATGTTGGGCGACACAACCGACTGGAGTAGGCCATATCTTGACGCAGATGGCGCTCAAGCCATTGTCACTACCTACGCTATGCCTATCAAGAACAAAAAAGGCGAGCCTGTAGGGGTATTGGGAGTAGATCTGCGAACAGACTGGATCGCCGATGTGGTTAACTTGAATCATATACATCCTTCATCCTTCTCCCTCGTCATCTCCGAGGACGGAGATCTGATAGCCTCACCACATGACAGCGTGGCCAGTCCGGAATTGGTGAACTATATACTCACACTTTTCAACGACACAACGGTAAAGCGTGAACTCAAAGCCCGCGGACGCATCACCAAAATAGGGTTCTACGACAAGACCAAGAGGAAGTACGGCAGCATCTATTATGCAAGAAAGAAAGCTGATCCACATTGGTACATGACTGTAGTTTGCTACAACAGCCAGGTGTTCTCGAAATTGCGCACAATGGAATGGAACATCATGCTGCTAGGACTGATAGCTCTTGCTATTCTGGGATATATCATCCATTTGTTTGCAAAGAGCAACCGCCGTCTGATGGACAGCAAGATGGAGCAGGAACGGCTCAACAGTGAACTTCGCGTCGCCAAAGACATTCAGATGCACATGTTGCCTCAGGAAGACAGCGTGAATAGGGAAGATATAAGTGTATACGGCACTTTGCTCCCTGCTCGCGAGGTTGGAGGCGACCTCTATGACTTTTTCGTAAGAGATGAAAAACTGTTCTTCTGCATAGGTGACGTAAGCGGTAAGGGTGTGCCTGCTGCCATGATGATGTCGCAGACACTATCATTGCTACGCTCAAAGGCTGCGCATGAGAACAATCCTGCACGAATACTGAATTCTGTCAATGAGGTCATCTGCAACGGAAACGATGCCAATATGTTCGTCACATTGTTTATCGGTGTGCTCGACTTGCCTTCAGGTCAGTTGCGCTACTGCAATGCAGGTCATAATGCGCCACTCTTGATAGACGGGGAAAAAACAGAAGCAAGCGACACCAGACCCAATCTGCCTGTTGGAGTGTTTGCAGATGTCCAATACACTATGTATGAATACACTATTCCCCCACATTCGTTGTTATTCCTTTACACCGACGGGCTGACAGAAGCCAAAAATGCGAAACATGAGATGTTTGGCAATGAAAGATTACAGGTCGTAGATTACAGATCGCATATTATGCCGAAGGAATATATAGAACGTATGATGCAGGCAGTACAGGAGTTCGCACAAGGTGAGCCTCAAAGCGATGACCTGACGATGCTGGCAATTCAGTATAATCCCAAGGAAGAAAAAGATATTTTGCGCGAGAGTCTGAGTATAAGCAATGATCTGCAACAGGTGGATACCGTAAGCGGTTTTATTAAAGACATAGCATCGCGACTTGAGATCAACAAAAACACCACCAGTGAGATACGTCTTGCAGTGGAGGAAGCCGTGGTGAATGTCATCCACTACGCATATCCTGCAGGCAGTACGGGTAATATCATCACTCTCGACGCCAGATCGGATGGCGAGACGCTGACTCTGATACTGACAGACTCAGGTGCCGCTTTCGATCCTACAGAGGTGCTTGATGCCGACACCACCATGTCGGCAGAAGAGCGACCTATCGGAGGTCTGGGCATACACCTCATCCGCCAACTTACTGATAGCATCAACTATAAACGTGAGAATGGGAAAAACATTCTTACAATGAGAAAGAAATATAACTAACAAAATTTAGCAATGAATACAACTATTGAAGAAAAAGACGGCAAGTATATTGCCACATTACAAGGAGAAATGGACACCGTAGCTGCTATTGAAGCAGAGAAAGCCCTACAACCGCTTTACAATACCGATGGCAAAGATGTCATTATTGATTGTACAGAGTTGCAGTATATCGCTTCAAACGGACTCCGCATACTTCTCGGGATACTCAAAGGAGCCAAGAAAGGAGGCGGCAAAGTGACTCTTGCCCACGTAAATGATGACATCAAAAACGTCTTCCGCATGACTGGTTTCATCGACTTGTTCGATTTCGAAGACTAAGCACGGTAAAACCATAAACGTTGAAACTCTAACATGAAACGGTTATCATTTCTTTTCCTTCTGATACCTGTTCTTTCTTTTGCACAGACCCCTGCAACAGAAGATTCTGTTGCTATAAAAGCCCGTGCAGAAGATTCAGTTGCGACCAAAACCAAGGTTAACAACTTCTATATAAACCTCAACCTGATGGCTCGCGGAGAGATTCGCGACGGAGGTTTTCCTAACGATCCGGAAGCCGAGAATCCTACGGACAGATCGGCATTCGTACTGGGCAGAGGGCGTCTGACATTAGGCTATAATCGTCAACACTTGGTAGACTGCGAGCACCCTTTGTTCGAGACAAAACTCAGTCTGCAATATGTCGGAGTATGGGGTCAGGAAAGCACCAACACCTTCAATCTGTATGAAGCCTGGGCTCGACTCACATCAAAGCAAGGGTTGTTTCTTCAGTTTGGCAGACAGGCTCTTTCGTATGACGACGAGCGTATCATCGGTCCTAACGACTGGACTATGGCTGGCAATGCTCACGATGCGTTGAAACTGGGTTACGAGGGTTTTGGTCACAAATTGCATGTGCTGGGTGCTTATAATCAGAACCTTGCGAACATGAATGCAGGCACCACTTTCTTCTCGCATGGCGCAATACCGTACAAGACCATGCAGATGCTATGGTATCATTACGACGTACCTGTGTTTCCATTAGGATTCTCTTTGTTGGGGATCAACATCGGTATGCAAGGAGGTGAAAAAGGCGAGAACGAACACATCGAGTGGCAGCAACTTTTAGGTGCTTATCTGAGATTAGGCAGTGACGCACCAATGTCGTATCCCTACTCTCCCCTGAATGCGCCCGAATTCAGTTGGATGATAGAAGGATCGTATTATCACCAGTTGGGTAGAAACGAGTTTCATGCCAAAATCAATGCCTTCATGGCAAGTGTGAAAGCAACTATTCAGCCGTCGCACTTCTATGGGTTTGAACTAGGTTACGATTTTTTGAGCGGTGATGACTACGTAGCAGTATTGAAACCCAATTCAATGGGTTTACCTTTCCATGCAGTGATGAAAGGTTTCAACCCGGTATACGGCTCGCATCACAAATTCTACGGTGCTATGGATTTCTTCTATGTCAGCACCTTCATAAACGATTTCTCTCCCGGTTTGCAGAATGCCTTTCTGAAAGCTTACGTCAATCCGGTCAAGGGATTGAACATCTCGGCCTCCTACCACTATATGGCAGTGACCACCAATCTGAAAGACAAAGGCGGCATACCGCTCGACAAGACTCTAGGACATATGGCAAATCTGGAGTTGTCGTACAGAATCATCAAAGAGGTGAAGCTATCCGCAGGATTCACCTACATGGGAGGCACTGAGACTATGGAGCGCTTGAAACGTGCATCATCAGATGGTAGAATGCTTTGGGGATGGCTTTCTATAGTTGCCTCACCCGATGTATTTAAAGTAAAATGGTAAAAATTATCAACATATGAAAACAACAGCACCTTTATCAAAAGAGCAATATGGTTTGTATGTAGAGTGTTTGCAACATGAAAATGATCTACTATACTACAATGTACCATATCTTTATATTCTTGACAAAGACCTTGATCAGGAAAAACTGCGAATGGCAATACAGACCACGGTATTCGCTCACCCGACTCTCTTTACAAGGATTGAACTTGATGCAGATGGAGAACCATTGCAAACCATTGATATGGAAAAAGAGCAATGGCAACTTGAAGTTGAGAATGTGGATGATATTGAGGAGGTAAAATCAAAACTGATTGAGCCTTACAATCTCTTTGGTGACCGGTTGTTTCACATACGTTTGCTGCGCGACATAAACCACTTCTACTTTTTCCTCGGCTTTCACCATATTATAGGAGATGGAACTTCGCTTAAAGTTATTCTTGAAGACATTGAAAAAGCATATGCAGGAGAAGAACTGAAACCGGAAGAACTGACAATGGCCGATGTGGCAATAGCAGAAGCCGAACTCCGACAGACAGACGCGTTCCAGAAGGGGAAGAAGTGGTATGAAGAGAATTTCGATAGCACCGATTGCTGCAACCAACTTCTGCCGGATTTGGAACTACCGGAATATTCCGAGAATCATTTGTTAAGGACATTGGACATAGACATGGCTGTTGTGGACAACTTCTGCAAGGAGAACGGCATCTTCAAGAGCACACTTTTCACCACCGCCTACTCTTTCCTACTTGCAAAATACAACAACGAAAACGAATCAGTTTTTACCACGATCTATAACGGACGCAATGACAAGCGTTTCAATCATTCGGTAGGAATGACGGTCAAGACCCTGCCGGTATATGCAAAATTTGATAATGAGACTACCGTTCTTGACTTCCTAAAGCATGGACAAGATCAAATGAGAGGATGTCGGGAACATGATATTTATGCTTACAGCGATGTAGTAAAGGACCTGGGCATCCAAACAAATTCCATGTTCGCATGGCACGGAATGCTGTTTTCGGATGAAAAGTTGTGCGGAAAGCCGATGAAGACTATCCGCCTTTGCAACAGCACGCTAGAGAGTTCGCTTTACCTTAAAGCTTACATTCTAAACGGCAAGTATCAGGTAAAAGCAGAATACAACAGCAACGAATACTCGGAAGCACTCATAAGTCAGTTTCTTGAGAGTTACGAAGCCGTATTGGAAGGATTCGTATCGCAGAAGTATCTTCGCGACATAAATATTACCACATCAGAACAAACGAAGATTCTTGACACTTTCAATCAGACAGATATAGAGTATGACGACACTCAGACTATAGTTTCTCTTTTCCGCCGACAAGCTTCAGCTACTCCCGACAATATTGCGGTTGTATTCAAAGATCGGCAATATACCTATGCCCAAGTGGATGACATCAGCGACCGCATAGCGACCTATATCGTATCAAAAGGATTGGGCACAGAGGATGTGGTTTCTGTACTCATTCCCCGATGCGAGTGGATGGCTATTGCTTCTCTTGGTATTTTGAAAGCCGGATGTGCCTATCAACCACTTGATCCCACATATCCGAAAGAACGCCTCAACTTCATGATGAAAGATGCGGATGCACGTCTTCTCATTGCCGACAAAGAATTGCGCGACATAGTTGACGAATATCAAGGTGATGTGCTTCTTACCGATGAATTGTCGGGACTTTCAGACAAATCGGATCTACCCAACATCCCCAAACCTGAAGATCTGTTCATACTGCTTTATACAAGTGGTTCTACCGGAGTTCCAAAGGGTTGCCAACTCATACATTCCAACCTTGTAGCATTCTGCCATTGGTATCATCGCTATTACGACTTGCAATCCTGTCATAAAGTAGCCGCTTATGCATCATACGGATTCGACGCATGCATGATGGATATGTATCCTGCCTTGACTTGCGGTGCTACACTATATATCATTCCTGAGGAGATACGACTCGACTTGATTGCACTCAACGGATACTTCGAGCAGAATGGTATTACACACTCGTTTATGACTACGCAAGTAGGCTACCAGTTTGCTACCGGCATTGAGAACCATTCGCTAATCTATCTTAGCACAGGAGGCGAAAAACTGGCATCGCTAACTCCACCTGCGAACTACAAGTTTATCAACATCTACGGTCCAACGGAATGTACAATATGTATAACCAATTATCATGTAGAAGAGAAACTGCAAAATATTCCTATAGGCAAAGCTTTGGACAACGCTTGGTTATATATCGTGGATGCACAAGGCAATCGTTTGCCGGTTGGAGCATCAGGCGAGCTGTGGGTTAGTGGTCCGCAAGTTAGTCGCGGATACCTCAATCGCCCGGAGAAAACAGCGGAAGTGTATATATCCAATCCTTTCACATCCGACAAAAAACACAGCAAGGTATATCGCACAGGAGATATTGTCCGTTATCTTCCTTCCGGTGATATTCAGTTTGTGGGCAGACGCGACGGACAAGTCAAGATTCGCGGTTTCCGTATCGAACTCAAGGAAGTGGAAAGCATCATTCGCGAATTTCCTGATATTAAAGATGCTACAGTGCAGGCTTTCGAGGAAGAAAACGGAAGCAAATTCATTGCTGCCTATTTAGTAAGCGACAAACAAATCGACATAGAGGCGCTCAATCAGTTCATACTCGACCAGAAACCACCATACATGGTGCCCGCAGTAACGATGCAGATTGAAAGTATTCCGCTCAATCAGAATCAAAAGGTCAACAAAAAAGCTCTTCCCAAACCGGAGAAAAAAGCGATGACTGAAGAGCAGAACACCAATGTTAAGATGAATGTGCTTGAAGAGCAGTTGCACGAACTCATTGCCTCGGTCATCCATTCCAACGAATTCGGCATCACCACACCACTGAATTACGCAGGATTGGATTCCATTTCATCAATTCATCTTGCCATCAGTCTGAACAAACGTTTCGGAGTGGAACTAAACGCCAAGGCACTTCTAAAGACAGGCACTCTTCAGTCGATTGAAAACGAGATATTAAGCAAGATGTTGCAAGCACCTGATGACAAGCAGGTAGAAAGCAATCGATCAGCAGATGGCATATCTCAAGCCCCTCTGACCTTTGCTCAAACCGGAGTCTATTTCGAATGCTTGAAGAATCCTGTTTCCACTATTTACAACATACCATATCTGCTTCGTTTCCCGAAAGATACGGATGTTGAGAGATTGACAGAAATAGTCAAACAGGTCACACTCTCCCATCCCGAGATGAGTATATCATGCAATGTAGAAGGCGATAGCGTAGTACAATCCAAGACTGAAGTACCTGTGGTTGTTCCTGTGTCTGAGATGAGTGAAGAGCAACTGGAAGACTACAAACACACTTTCCCTCAACCATTCAATCTCCAGAAAGCGCCATTATATCGATTCGAGATAGTCAGGACTCCTGAAGCCATCTGTTTGCTTCTTGATGTTCACCATCTTATCTTCGACGGCACTTCTGCCGACATATTCATTCGTCAGATTTGCGGTGCACTTGAAGGCAAAACGGTTGAGAACGAGAAATATACATATTTTGATTTTGCCACAAGGCAGCAGAAAGCACAAGAAGAAGAGCAGTTCAAGCAAGCAGAGCAATTCTTCGATCAGCAACTGCAGACTTGTGAGGGAGCAAGTGAGATTCCTGCCGATTTACCAAAAACAGATCAACAAGGATTCATCGGAGAAGCTGTTGCCTTGCCCGATTACGACAAAGCCACTCTCTTCTGTCGCCAACAAGGGATAACTCCGGCTCACCTCTTCCTCGCTGCAACAGCATATGTTGTATCCAGATATACCAATAATCGAGAAGTATATCTTTGCACTATAAGCAGCGGTCGCTCCAATCTGAAGATAGCTGATACGGTAGGTATGTTTGTCAACACACTTGCCCTTGCCGTCAACATCAACGACCTGAGTATCAAAGAGTTTCTGCAGGAAGTAAGCAACAACTTCGATGAGACACTTGCTCACGAGGACTATCCGTTTGCACGTATCGCTGCCAAATACTCATTCCAACCTGCTATAGCATATGCATATCAAGTAGGCGTATTGAGCAAGTATACCGTTAACGGACAGACGATAGAACAAGAACTTCTTGAACTCAATGTTCCGAAATTCAAGATCAACATCAAGATAGAGACGCGCGGTGTAGTAGTTCAATACGACGATTCGCTTTATTCACAGGAACTGGCACAAGCACTTGCAGACAGCATAGTGGCAGTATCTGAACGTATGATTCAGCAACCGCAAGATCAGATTCGCAAGATTTCTATCGTCAGCAAAGCACAAGAAACACAGCTATCGCAACTCAGAGAAGTTGCAACAGGAGATGCTCCATTCAAACTTTTCCATCAATGCATCTCGCATTTTGCCAAGACCCAACCTGACCATGAGGCACTTGTTGCAACCGATGCTGCCTTTACATATAAAGAGATGGATGAGGTAACCAATAAGATTGCTGCGGAACTTCATAATCATGGTGTACAATCAGGCGACAGAGTAGCCCTCTTGCTACCTCGCACCAGCAGGCTTATTCTCTCTCTCTTCGGTGTACTCAAAGCAGGTGCTGCATATATTCCATGCGACCCGGACTATCCTGCAGATCGCATCAAGCTTATTCTTGAGGATAGCGAAGCCCGATATATCATTACCACTACCGATCGTTTGGAAACTGTTCCTGAAGGCAAAGGGATCGATGTTGAGCAATTGATTAATGGCAACGCAACCTGTGAAAGTATGAATGCAGATATCACTCCTGACGACTTGGCATATCTCATTTATACCTCAGGATCTACCGGTCGTCCAAAAGGTGTGATGCTTCGTCACGAAGGCATCTGCAATTACCTTTACGGACATCCAGCCAATGTATTTGCCAATGCTGTTCTAACCGATGCGAAACGCATTCTCAGTGTTACTACCATATCGTTTGATGCAGCTTTGCAAGACATAGGCATGGCATTCTTCAACGGCAAGACTCTCATTGTTGCTACTGAGGAACAAGCCAACAACCCTCTTGTGCTTGCCAATCTAATCCAAGACCAACATATCAACATGGTATCAGGCACTCCTTCCAGATGGCAGACTTGGCTCACAAGCGATGACTTCTGCAAGGCAATTGCCGGCATCAATATCTGCAGAGCAGGAGGTGAAAAATTCAGTGATTCACTGCTTGGCAAAATGCGCAGCATCACGAAAGCAAGAATCTTCAACTGCTACGGACCTACCGAGATCACCGTTGCATCAAACAACAAAGAGCTCACCAATGCAAGCATGGTAACCGTAGGTAAGCCGCAACTCAATGTAAAAGAGTTTATCGTTGATACCGATGGAAACGAACTGCCTGTAGGCGTAGTAGGCGAACTCTACATAGGAGGTAGAGGTGTAGCACGCGGTTACAACAATCTTGAGCAGATGACTGCCGAGCGATTCATTCAGTATCACGGAGAGCGAGTATATCGTTCAGGCGACTATGCCAAATGGTTGCCCGACGGAGATGTGGTTATCCTGGGCAGAACAGACAACCAGATAAAACTGCGCGGCCTCCGCATAGAACTAGGAGAAATAGAGAATGTGATGCTCAAAGTGAGCGGAATGAAGAAAGTGGTTATCACCATCCGCAACATAAACGGCAAAGAGCACCTCTGCGCATATTATTCTGCAGACCATGAGATTCAGCCGGATACACTCAAAAACGAGATAGCAAAGAGCCTGACTCAATACATGGTTCCGACAGCTTACATGCAGATGCAAACATGGCCGATGACGCCAAACGGAAAGACCGACATACGTCTTCTGCCCGAGCCTGTATTGGCAGTAAGTGCCGCATACGAGGCACCTGCCAATTCCACAGAAAAGACTTTCTGCGACATATTTGCAGGCATATTGCAGATGGACAAAGTGGGAGCAACCGACAACTTCTTCGAACTCGGAGGCACCTCGCTGGTAGTGATGCAAGTCATTATCGAGGCAGAAAAAGCAGGTAAGCATATCGCTTACGGTGATGTATTCGCCAATCCTACTCCTCGCCAATTGGCAGCATTATTCGAGGATTCGGCAGGGGCTCAAACTGCCGATTCCCCTGAAGCAAACTTCGACTATACTGCGATCAACAATCTCTTGCAGCGCAACACACTGAGCAACTTCAAGCAAGGCAAACTACGCCCGCTTGGTGATGTAATGCTCACAGGAGCAACAGGTTATCTGGGAATACATATTCTTCGTGAACTTATTGATTCGGATGCAACAAACATCTATTGTCTTGTTCGCGGAAAGACCGTAGAGAAGGCACAAAGCCGTTTGCAATCGCTTCTTTACTACTATTTCTCCGATGCATTCAAGTCTCTCTTCGGTACACGCATCCATGTCATTACAGGTGATGTGACTGCCGATTTCGGCGAAGACATACACTTCGATACCCTTTTCAACTGCGCTGCTATTGTAAAGCACTTCTCCGAAGGAACTGAGATAGAAGATGTCAACATAGGAGGAGCAAACCGTTGTGTTGAATTATGCATACGTAAGAACGCACGTTTGATTCATGTTTCCACAGCAAGTACCCGCGGTATATGGGCAGGAGAAAAGAAAGACGAGGTATTCACCGAACAGAAACTATATATGGGTCAATATCTCGGCAACAAATATATCTTCTCGAAGTTTATGGCAGAGCGGAATATCCTCAATGCCGTAGCGCTTCACGGACTGGATGCCAAGATAATGCGTGTAGGTAATCTGGCAGCAAGATCAACCGATGGTGAGTTCCAAGCCAACTTCAAGACAAATTCTTTCATGGGTCGCCTCCGCATATACAACATGCTCGGTTGCTGTCCATACTCAATGCGTAACAAGAGAGTGGAGTTTTCTCCAATCAACGAGGTAAGTCATGCCATTGTATTGCTGGCATCTACACCTGAAGAATGTACAGTCTTCCATCCTTACAACATTCACGGACAATTTCTGGGCGATGTATTGATGGGATTAAGCAAGGTTGGAGAAGGTATTCGTTTCGTAGAGCAAGAGGAATTCCAGCAAGCAATGGAGGAAGCAAAAGCAGATCCGCAAAAAGCACAGATGATGACCTCGATGCTTGCATATCAGGATATGGCTCATGGACAGAAAACCACTGATGTTGAGAGAGATAATGACTATACGACCCAAGTGCTTTATCGCCTTGGATTCGCCTTCTCACCCACATCCTGGGACTATGTTGAGCGTATGCTGACCGCTATTGGAGCATTCGGATTCTTCGAGTAGGAAATAAAACGGGCGAACAAATGACAAATGATAAAGTAGCAAATAACAACAAGCTTTTCTACAACTACCTTGGCGCATTCATCCTGGTAGCATTATCGGGATGCCTTGGCAATGTGGTGGATGGCATCATTGTGGGCAATCTTATCAGCGAAGACGGTGTGAGTGCAATCAACCTGTCGAAACCCATCAACCAGTTTATCTTCACTCTTCATTTGCTTATCAATGCAGGAGCAGGAATGCTGGTGGGTTACGAACTCGGTAAAGGTAGCATCGCCCAAGCACGACGGTTCTTCACTACCGCTCTCAGTTTGAGTGTCGGACTCGGCATCTTGTTAAGTATCTTAGGAGGAATTATCTTCCCAAACAGTATTGCCCATCTGCTTTGCAGCAATGAGCAGATTCTTCCCCTTGCCAGCGACTATATGCTTGTATTGCTGCTTGGCAACCCTGCTTTCATTCTCATGTGGGGACTTTCCACTATGGTGGGAGTTGACGGGCAACCCAAACTTGTTTCGGTAGCAGTGATTGTAGACAATCTTATCAATCTCGGACTCGATATTGTCTTTATCAAGTATTTTGATTGGGGAATAACAGGTTCATCTGCCGCCACTGTGGTCGGTCATCTGATCGGTATCGGGATACTTCTTACCCACTGGATAAAACCGGAGAATCGCCGACTGAAACTCCAATTCAAGGAGTCGCTGTTTAATAGCGAAACAGGCACTATCATCAAGAGAATAATCTCTCAAGGAGCACCTCTTGCCATTGCTTCCATCTGCCTCACAGCTTTGCTTTTCTCTGCCAATAGCATCGTTCTGTCCACCCTCGGGCGTACAGGTATATTCGCGTTTGCTGTTTGCATGAATCTTCTGCAGATCTACAATCTTTTTCTTTCGGGCACTTGCCAAACCCTGCAATCGCTTGGCGCAGTTCAAGTGGGTAAGAAAGACAATGAAGCACTCCGTGCCATCATTCGCAAGGCATTGGTTTTCATCAGTATTGCCATGGGAGTAACATGCATCTTTGCATGGATTGATCCACAAGCTATTGCCAAGCTCTTTGGTGCAGACGAAGCAGAGTTGATAACAGAGACCGATCATGCAATACGAATTTTTGCACTCAGTTTCATACCATTCTGTTATATTTATGTTATAATGATAATCTACAAACTCTACAGTCAGCACAAGATGGCATTGTTTATCTCTTTTGCACTATCTCTCACGGTAATACCAGTGCTATGGATAGTTGCCAAAGTTGCTCCTGATTTGCTTTGGTACAGTTATCTCATTGCCTATCTTATCGAAGCAATCTGCATCTTCACCATCCACAAAACCCGCAAGATACGTTTCGAACTGAACTAAAGCGACAAGGGGGGTTGTCATCCTGAGGACGCTCAGGATCTCGCTGGCAAACCGTCACTCCGCATGGCAAAATTTGTCCGATTTGTGCGATTCGTACAGACCTTTCGACAAAAAACAAAAAAAGAAGCCTTGAAACTCAAGACTTCTTTTTTTGCGGTGCCGACGAGACTCGAACTCGCGACCTCCGGCGTGACAGGCCGGCATTCTAACCAGCTGAACTACAGCACCCCGAAATCCTCGCAGAACAAGTTCCGCTCGGAGGCTTCCTTTCGAAAGCGGGTGCAAAGATAGTGCAAGTTTCTGAATTACGCAAATCTTTCATGCATTTTTTTGAAAAAATATAGCAAATTAACCTATATAACGATATTCAGTACACGCCTAAATTCCTTTAATTGTTAATGTTAGGCCTTATTACTCATATTCAAAAAAAAAATCATCATAACAGATTGGCAGCAAAACGTGGAAAAGTGTGACAAAATGTCAAAATAGCGGAGATGGCTAACACTGGGCATAGATTCGGCTTAATTGGGGTTATCCATCGGCTTACACTTTGTAAAGAAAAACAGAGGAATTGCTGACAAAGTGATGGAATAGCAAATAAATTTGCGTATTCCAAAAAATTGCACTAACTTTGCAAGTTGCTGAAAATGGCATCATAAAAAATAAAAAAACAGAAACAATCATATGGACAAAATCAGTTACGCATTAGGACTCAGTCTGGGGCAGAATCTGCTCGGAAGTGGAGTTAAAAAACTTAATTATCAGGATTTGGCAATCGGCATTCAGGATGTACTTGAGGCCAAACAACCTAAAATAACTTATCAAGAGGCTCAACAAGTGCTTAACCGTTTTTTCTCCGATCTGGAGCAGGAAGTGGCAAAAGTAGAGAAAGAGCGCGGACAGAAATTCCTTGCAGAAAATGCCAAACGCGAAGGAGTGAAAACCACTCCAAGCGGATTGCAATACGAAGTATTGGAAGGCACTATCGGACAGAAACCTAGTGCTACCGACCGCGTGCGCGTACATTATGAAGGTACACTCATAGATGGCACTGTTTTTGATAGCAGTTACAAGCGTGGAGAACCTATCACATTCGCTCTCAATCAGGTTATTGCAGGGTGGACCGAAGGTTTGCAACTCATGTCGATCGGATCAAAATACAAGCTCTTTATTCCCTACCAACTCGGTTATGGCGAGCATGGAGCAGGTTCACAGATACCTCCCTACTCCACACTGATTTTCACTGTGGAACTTTTAGGCATTGAAAAATAAACAAATTACATATTAAAATGAAGAAATTATCATTATTTGCACTTATTGCCACAGTGGCAATGGTGTCGTGCGGCAACAGTTATGACGCGAAGAAAGTTGCCTTGTTCAACCAGACAGACAGTATCAATTATGCACTCGGACAAATCAACGGTGCACAAATCAAGATGTATTATCTGCAGAACGATTCATCCGACAAAACCATCAACCAGTTTATGCAAGCATTGAACGATGCTTACGAAGGAAAAGTTAAAGAAGAATCGCAGATCACCCAAACCGGCAAGAGCATAGGCGGTTTTGTAAAGGGTCAGGAAACTCACGGCATAGCCGGTCAGAAACAATGGGCAATCAACGAGAAGATATTCTTCCAAGGTTTGGTTAACGGTATTCTGAAAGATACCACTATCACCTCTGACAAAGAGGCTCGGGAATGGTTCCAGAACAAATATACCACCGCAAGAGTTATTACAAGCGACTCTATCAAAGTAGGCAAGCCACGCAAAGCTACCTGCGGAAAGAAAGCAAAAACCGTGAAACTGGTTACCGAACTCGACAGTATCAACTACTTCTTCGGATATATCAACGGAGCTGACATCAAGCGCAGTGTTCTCATGAACGACTCTACAGGCAGTGAGTTCAAAGAACTCGTAAATGCAATCAACCAAGGTTTGAAGAGCAACATCGCGAATCCTCAACTCATACAGATGGCACACCAGATTGGTGGTACAATCAAAGAGCAGGAGTCGGAAGGACTTCTCGGTATCCCACAGATTGAGACTGAGTTCGATCTTCTCCAGCAAGGTTTTGCCAACGGTTTGCACCAGTTCCAGGAGATGATGACCGACGAGGATGCAGGCAACTATGTCAACACCACTCTCAACAACATCAAATATGGTGACACCAAAGCAGAAGGAGAGCGTTTCCTTGAAGAGAACAAACTGCGTCCGGAAGTTGTAACTACAGAGTCAGGCCTCCAGTACGAAGTACTGAAGATGGGTAAGGGCAAAAAACCTGCTGCAACCGACAAGGTGAAAGTTCATTATCATGGCACATTGACTGACGGCACTGTATTCGACAGTTCTGTTGAGCGCGGCGAACCCACAGAATTCTATCTGAACCAGGTAATCAAAGGTTGGACAGAAGGACTTCAATTGATGCCCGTTGGCAGCAAGTTCAAATTCTACATTCCTCAGGAACTCGGTTATGGAGAGCGTCCTGCAGGCAAGATTCCTCCTTTCTCAACACTTATTTTTGAAGTAGAACTTCTTAGTATTGAGAAATAATACATGTAGTGCCCCTCCCCCAAAAAGGAGGGGTACTATATTCCTAAACCGCTGTTTATTAGCAGCAGAAGAGTAACACTGATGGGAGTAATTGCCAAACAGAGTATCCAAGGCACAATAGCGACTTATATCGGTGCCGGAATAAGCATCATCACCACCTTCTTCGTGATGACGCGTTTTCTCACAGCAGAAGAGATAGGTCTGCAGCGTGTACTCGTGGATGTAGGCACTGCTTTCATCGGATTGGCGCAATTAGGAACTTCATCTTCCATTATCCGTTTTTATCCGTATTTCCGCACAGAAGACCGTCGTGACCATGGTTTTTTCTTCTGGACATTGCTCATTCCGCTCATAGGTTTCATAATTGTTGCCCTTTTGTTCTGGCTACTGAGAGACCCTATTGCCAGCAAATTTCAGGAGAAATCCGCACTTTTTGTCAACTACTATTTCTACATTCTGCCGTTAGCATTCTTCATGCTATATCAAACGGTTTTCGAGACCAACTCGAATGTGCGGATGCGTATTGTTTTCCCGAGAACGGTTCGCGAAGTGATAATCCGACTTCTGTTGCTTGTTCAGTATCTGCTTTATGCTTTCCACATAATCTCTCTCGACGGTTTTGTCATCTCGCTTTGCGCCATATACGGCATAGCAGCGCTGCTGAATCTTATTTATTTGTTTGCCACAGGCAATGTATCGCTCAGACCTGATATCCTTTTTCTAAAAGAGAACCAACAGCTCATCCGCAGATACCTTTTCTACACCGGTTTTCTTATTCTTTCGGCATTGGCAACAGTGTTTGCACCGGTCATCAGCGGCCTTTTTGTAGCATCGAAGATAGGACTCGACTATGGCGGAATATTCACTATTGCAGTGAATATGGCGGCATTGGTTTGCATACCTTCGCGTTCGATGAATGCCATTGTATCGCCAGAAATATCGCAGAGTTTCAAGACCGACGACAAAGAGCAACTCTCCCAACTTCTGAAGCAGGTTTCTTCCACTTTGTTTTTCATAGGATGCCTGTTGATGCTGATTATTTGGGTGAATATCGACTTGATTTTCTATATTTTGCCCAATGGAGAGATATATGCAACTGCTCGCGAGACCGTGCTTTTGCTATCTGTAGGACAAATTCTGGTTGCTGCATTCACCATAGCGACATATGCTATCAACTACTCACGATTCTATTATTTCTCGCTAATCTGCTCTGCCTTGCTGACCATATGCCTGGTTGTACTCAACAAGATGTTCATTCCTACACTCGGTATAAATGGAGCAGCACTAGCAAATTGCTTGTCGTATCTGCTGTTCTTCTTGCTTGTACTTGCAGTGGTGCGCATTTTCCTTCACACAACCCCACTCTCCGTTTCACACCTGAAGTCGCTACTTTTGACAGTTATCGTATTTGCGATAAATGAGACTATCATGCACATTTTTCCTGAAATGAACATATGGTTATCATCGATATTGCGTTCACTGGTATTGATCGGAGGATTTGCAACAGTTGCATGGTATTGGAATATATCTCCTGAAATAAAGAGTTACATAAGGAATATGTTCAGAAAGAGTTGACAAGACTATATAAAATGAACTACAATATGCGCTATTTTCTCTATTTCTCATATCGCGGCACTAATTATCATGGTTGGCAACGCCAACCTAACGGTATATCCGTGCAGCAAGTGATGGAAGAAGCCATGTCGCTTATTCTGTCAGAAGAGATAGCGCTTACTGCTGCAGGGAGGACAGATGCAGGAGTGCATGCCGATCTGATGGTTGCACATTTTGACACACAGAAACCTATAGAAG
>JAEEGL013362854.1_pt1 | contig 18936 bp, 11 predicted proteins | sample 9134231 | NCBI WGS metagenome assembly JAEEGL01 (sample SAMN16246548, study PRJNA631951) | gut metagenome | biome: gut microbiome; feature: rumen; material: fiber-attached | host: Bos | place: Iran: Karaj | collected 2018-10 | reverse complement strand
TCAACCATAAAACCAACTTCAAAAAAACAGGTGGTTGTACACTAAATATATCTATCACCCGTAAATAGCAGCGCTATTTATCGCAAACATCATTAAAATGTTCAATTCATTGTTGTGTTGCGATAATATGTGCCTCATATGAAGTGATATTTATCGCAAACCAACGAACATATGCGGCTTGCAAGCAGACTCTGCGATAAATTTTCCTGATAATTGCTCTGATTTTATCGCAAGTAGCCCTCTCAACACACATTTCTTTGTTAGGTTGCGATAATATCCAGTGCAAATCATTAAGATTTTATCACAAGCAAAACGATTCTAAAGGCTTTCTTTGCTCTAATGTGATAAAAATGAGATAAAATTCATAAGAGGTTGTGGCTTGCCACAGCCCAAGTTTTAAACCTGCTTGGCTACCCTTTATCTGTGATAGACTTTAATGTCAAGAGGCGTAGCGCCGAAGGCCTTGCTCCTTCGCCAGGGTGGCAGACAATGCTTTAGCGTTGTCTGCCACCCTGGCGAAGGGAAAGCCTCATTATGAGTTAAATCCCACTTTATTACTTAATTCCTAAAGCTTAACAATCAGCATCTATAATTATCTCCCCATAAACTCCTCGAAGTGAACCATCCAGTGTGCTAATATGGAATGCGAGAATGATTTATGGAAAGGACATAAGGACATGAATAAGAAATTAATTTCCTGCATATTGGCGGCAGCCTTCACATTCACACTTATGGGGTGCGATGCTGATGTGCCGGAAGGTATTAAAGAAAAAGTAGGGGGCAATGGCAAAGGCACCATAGAGTGTACCGTTGTGGATCACACTGTGGAATGTGTTCAGGATGAAAAGGTGTTGGCCACAGGAAGCTACCCAGAGATTATTCTTTCAGATGAAAGTGCTGATAGCTTTCAAAATCTAAAGAGAGCCTTGGATAAATACAATGAGGACTATAAGAATACCAATGAAAATCTTACCGCAGAATATGGCAGCTATGTTCTTACAGATGAAGAAGGTAGCACCGGCATGGGTGAGGCCCTATCCTCAATAGAGGTGGTTCGAGCAGACTCCAAGCTTTTTACTATATTGGATAACATTCGTCTGGATTGGAACGGCGGTAACCCAAGCAAATACACTACAACTACAAATATAGATGTCACCACCGGACATGTTATGAACCTTGCAGAAGTGGTAAATGATTCTGATAAGGTTGCAGAAATGATTCGAGAAAAGACATTTGAAAAATATCCTGAAAATAAAAAGGAGATTGAAACCTACAACGCATGCTACTGTGCCACTGATGAGGATCCATTCAAACTGAAAATGGATGATGATTCCTACAGCTGGACCCTCACAGATGAAGGTTTGCATATTTACTTTTCTGCATATGAGATAGCAGGTGATGAGATAGGCCCTATGGATGTTGTCATCCCACAGGAAGATATTTCAAATTACATCCAGGATGCATACAAATTAGATGAAGCATATGATATTTCCTCCCAGGTTTCCTATAAATCAGGGGATATTATAGAAGTAACTCCAGCGGAAAACTCTGATGATTATTATGATTACGACGATTCCTACAGTGCTGTTTCAGTGAGCAATCCTACCTGGCACAGATATGTCAGTGACAAGGCAAAGCCAGCTTCTACCACACATATTTCACTTACCGAGACCAGCAAGGACACCACAGACTGGCTGGACACTACAGTTTGGGCTGAAAAGAATGGATTTGAATCACCATTTTTAAGCTACGGCGATGGCAATTACTATTACGCTCCAGGCGAGGGAGGAGAGTGGGGATATGAATTCACCACTTTATTCCTCTACGATTACGAGACCAACGAACTGATTCGTACCTACGATTTAGACACTCTCTGCAATGGCCCTGACAATGAGGAGGATGATTATTCATTCACTCGACAGTACATCCACTGGGCAAAGGCTATAGATGGAGTTTTATATGTGTCCCTTGGACATAATGGTTACGCTTCTGAAGAACCATGGTCAAGCTACATGGTAGCCATTGATATGAAGACGGATACAGTCTTGTGGAGAAGTGAACCACAGGTCAGCAATGCGGCCAACTTCCAGATTGTGGATGATACCATTATTTGTGGATATGGATTTACCGAGGAGCCTGATTATCTTTACCTTCTCGACAAGAACACAGGAGAAAAAGTTGACCAGATTAAACTGGTGACTGGACCTTCTCAGATAGAGGTTGTTGGAGACACTCTTTACGTGGCAACATACAACACTGCATATACCTTTAAAATTAGTAAATAGTAGGATTTTTCTATTGAAAACAATATCGTAAAATGGTACCCTTACGTTACATGACATAACGATTTGAAAGGACGACTCACTAAGCCAAATCATTTAATGAAATTTAAGAATGATTGGGGGAGGAAGGTCGTCCTTTTTTCGCTATTTTGTCGTGAAAATAAAAGGAGAGAGGAGAATAGGTAATGAAAAAAATGGCTCGCAGAGGGCTTTCTTTGGTACTGTCTTTTTTGATGGTTGCTTCTCTGGCTAACACCGATATTTCTTTCGTTTCTAAAGCCGAAGAGACTAATCATGTCTGGACTAAAGTAAGTCTGTCTGACATCACATCTAGTGATTCCATTGCCATCACCATGACCACATCTGATGGCGCTACCTACGTATTGCCAAATGCTTCAGCTACCAATTCCGGGCCAGCAGCTGTTCTTGGAACAGTAGACGATAAGTCTTTGACTATCGAAGCTGGTAAGGATGCTGATTACGCATGGACAATTACAAAAAACACTGTTGAAGAGACAGTGGTTGCCGGCTCTGAGAATGAGACAGAGGCACCAGTAGCTACTGCTAAGGAAGAGACAGTGTCTGAGGAAAAGACTGTTGAAGCATCTGAAGAGGTTGCTTCAGAGGAGACCGTTTCTCAGGAAAAATCTTCAGAGGAATCTGTTTCAAAGGAGACAGCTTCAGAGGATAAGGTCTCAGAGGAAAAGAGTTCTGATGAGAAGACCTCAGAGGCAAAGGTTGACAATGCCACTGCTGAGGATAAAGCCGCAGTAGAGGAAAAGACTGAAGCTGACAAGTCTGATTTAGAGGATTCTGAGAAGAAGGACCTTGAGGATCAGGACAAGGATTCTGAAAAAAAAGATAAGGATAAAAAGGAGTCTGAGACAAAGGTTACCAGAACCTTCTACACAATCACAAATGGCTCTGATTATCTTTCTACAAACTCAGCCAACAACGGGGTTAGAGTTACTTCTGCACCAAAGGATTTAGTAGGTGCACAGTGGAATGTTGAGGAGGGTTATCTTGCAACAAAGGATTCCAAGGATGCTACTCGTTATCTTGGAGTATATGTAAGCAAGCCTGACTGGAGAGCATACACCAACACAACTGGCAACACAAAGGGCCAGTCACTTGGCTTCTATAAGCTCACTAGTAAGGTCGCTGGCGAAGGCAAGGTTTCAGCTCCAAAGGCTTCTATCGAAAGTGACTCTGAGGTAGAGTTTGGCGAGACTGTTGAGCTTACCTGCGACACAGAGGATGCCAAGATTTACTACAACGTAAATGGAAGCGAGGACAACTACAGCCCATACAAGGAGCCAGTAGTTATCACAAAGGACACTACAATCTACACATATGCAGTTGTAGACGAGGTTAAGAGTGCAATTGTTTCCTTCAATTATAAGCTCTTTGCTGGAAGCAAGATTACAGATGTAACAAAGCTTGAAGAGGGACAGGAATTCGTTATTGCATTCAATGATGAAAAGGTTCTTTCTACCGCAGCAAGTGGCAAGAAGCTTGCAGGCATAGATGTGTCACTGGATGACAATAAGCATCTTACATATGCTGAGAATGAGGCTCCTATCGCAGTTCTTAAGGGCGTAGCAGGAGAAAACGCTGGAGAGTTCTACCTTACAGCTGACATTCTCGAGGGCGACGTTATCACTACAAAGTACCTTACTTCAGGTGCTACAGGTAACAGCCTTTCATTTGAAAGTGAGAAGAATGACTACAGCCTTTGGTCAGTAGAGCCAGAGGAGGATGGTACCTTCTTAGTTAAAAATGTAAATGCTGTTTACAAGAATAAGGCTCAGTATCTTGAGTACTACAGCGGATTCACCACATATAGCTACACAGCTGGTGGCAAGAAGGATGCCTACACATTTACTGCTTACACTGTTCCAGCAGTAGCTGGCGCAGAGGACAAGCCTACCGACAACACTGTTGCAACTCTTCTTAAGAGAGAGCTTTACGATGGTGATCAGGTAATTGTTTACTATCCAGCTGGCAAGAAGCTTATGACATCAGAGGCTACTACAAACGGTAAGCTTAAGGATGTTGAGGTAGAGGTTGCCGAGGATGGCACAATTGAGACAAAGGATTTAAATGCAGCAGTCCTTACAGTTGCTCTTGATGACAATGGATATTATTCATTCAAGACAGCTGATGGAAAGTACCTCACAGGTACTGTTGAGCAGAAGGAAGTTAGCGGAAAGACAAAGACTTACGCTAACCTCACACTTGAGGACACCAAGACTGACAACAGCCTTTGGACTCAGGAGGCTGCAAGTGAAGAAGGAAAGTACTATTTAAAGAATGCTTTTGCCAAGGCTGGTTCAAATCAGCAGGCACTTGAGTACTACAGTGGCTTCTCACTTTATGGCTTCAAGACTGACAAGGCTTACGAGTTTAGTTTCTATGCGCTTGCTGAGGGCGAGAAGCAGGTGAAGCTTGATTTTGACGATTCACGTCTCACAGTTGCTCAGTGGGCTGGTAATGCAAATTACAGTGAGCTTGAGTCAGCTAAGGAATATATCAACGGTGACTTATACAAGACCGATGATATGATGGATAAGAATGCTAAGTTTACAGCTGTTGTAAATGAAAAGCTTTCACAGCCATGGACCAGTGCTAAGGCAAACGGTTCTGATGCTTACAATTATTTCATGGGTTCTACAGGCGTTGCCAACGCTGCTACAGATTATATGCAGTTTGAGTTCCCATCTACAGGCTATGGCAACATGGCTATGTCATTCAGAATGAGAGCATCAAACACTGCAGCAGGTTCATTCCAGATGCAGTACTCTACAGATGGCAAGAGCTTCAAGGACCTTAAGACTGGTACATACGCATTCAAGTACACAGTTTACAAGGATGATGTTCCATCAGAGGTAAATGGTTCTGGTGACATCACAGATGGTATCGCAAAGCCATCATTTGCACCTACAAAATATGTAGAGTTTAGCTTTGACATTCCTAATGCGGCAGCAAACGCTGAGAAGGTTTACATCAGACTTGTTCCTGGCACAGTTGCAGCAAAAGGCGAGGGCACACCTGCAAAGGGTGGCGTTATCCGTATGGATAGTGTCGTTGTAAAGGGTAGCCCAGTTGTCAGCGATTCAATGGTTGGTTATGTTATAGCAAACCCAGCAGCAGGTGAGATTTCAACAGACCAGAAGATTACACTTACATCTAGCACTGAGGGAGCAGATATTTTCTACTCAGTAAACGGTGGAGATTTCCAGAAGTACGATTCAGAGACAAAGGTAAGCTTCACAGAGCTTCCATCTACAATTCGTGCTTATGCTACTAAGGAAGGCCTTACAAAGAGTATCACTGTAAATTACCAGTACACTCAGGCACAGGTTTCAGCAGTAAAGGCTACACCAAACGGTGGAGCAGTTATTGAAAACCAGAAGGTTTCTCTCAAGTCTAAGACTGAGGGAGCAAAGATTTTCTACAGATACCTTACAGAGGAAGAGCTTGCAGCAGATGCTGAGGCAACTACCGCTGAGAACAATGGAGAAAATAAAGAAGAGACAAAGACAGAAGAGACAGCTACTGAGGAGCCAGCTGAGGTAGAGCATGATGATTGGATTGAGTACACAACTCCATTTATCCTTAAGTCACTTCCAGCACAGCTTCAGGTGAAGGCAGTTAAAGAGGGCTACAAGGACAGCGCTGTTTCTACTCTTAAGTTCACAAAGAAGGAAAACGACAAGTACAACATTTACTTCGGACAGATTCATGCACACACAAGCATTTCCGATGGTGCAGGTACACTTGAGGAAGCTTTAAAGCATGCTACTAATGTAGACAATCTTGACTATATCGTAATTACTGACCACAGTAACTCAATTGACAACTACAATGAGTCAAAGATTACTGAGAATGTGGATAAGGCTGAGACAGATGAGTGGACATATGCTCACAATCTTGTAAAGCAGTATTCAACAGACAAGTTTACATGTGCTTACGGTTATGAGATGACCTGGTCAAATGGCCTTGGTCACATCAACACCTACAACACACCTGGCTTCCAGAGCCGTACACAGTCAGCTTACAGCACATACGCTACAGCTTTACAGAACTACTATGAGGCTCTTAGATCAGTTCCTGATTCTATCAGCCAGTTCAACCACCCAGGTACAACCTTCGGTGATTTCCAGGATTTCGCATACTACTCAGAAGAGAACGATGCGTTAATCACAATGATTGAGGTTGGTAACGGTGAAGGTACAATCGGTTCTTCAGGTTACTTCCCATCATACGAGTACTACACTCGTGCCCTTGATAAGGGATGGCATGTAGCTCCTACAAACAACCAGGATAATCACAAGGGTAAGTGGGGTGATGCCAATACAGCACGTACAGTAATGCTTGCTGATACTAATGATGAGAATGCTATCTATGATGCAATGAGAAATTATCGTATCTACGCTACAGAGGATAACGATCTTTCTATTTACTACACCTTAGATAACTACATCATGGGTTCAATCCTCGAGAAGGATGAGGTCGGCGACACTGTTGAGCTTAAGGCAGAAATCAAAGATCCTACCGATTCAAAGATTGGAAGAGTAGAGGTTATCGTAAACGGTGGTCAGTCAATTGCTATGGAAAATGTGGCAAAGAGCGAAGCTACTGTTACATTTGACGTTCCTTCAAACTACTCTTACTACTACTTAAAGATTACAGAGGATGATGGCGATATCGCTGTTACTGCTCCTGTATGGGTAGGCGAGGTTGAAGCTTGTGGTATCAACAAGACATACACCAACACAGTTCTTCCAGTAAAGGGTGAGAGCCTTGATATTAACGTTGATCTTTACAACAATGAGTCAGCAACTCTTGAGATTGACAATATTGATATTGTCCTTAAGGATGTTGATGGTATGGAGACAAAGGTTGTAAGTCTCACAGGTGAGGAGGCTGGTGTTACATCAGTTGCTTCACAGGGCACAGCAACCTACAAGACAGATTTCGTTTATGACGAAGCTGGTCAGGTTACCTACGAGGTTACCGTTTACGCTACATTAAATGGAGTTAAGAAGATTTACAATGACAAGCTCCAGGTTAGCTACGCTGTTCCAGAGATGGTTACAGACGTAATTATTGATGGTACACATTACAATGACTATGTTTCCGGTTACTACGGTGGCAATATGTCAGCTTTCATTTCAATCTGTGCTAAGAAGAACATTCGCGCTCAGGTTGAGACAAAGGAAATAACAAAAGAGATGCTTGATGGCTGCTCATTACTTGTTATTTCAGCTCCAGCAAAGAAGAGCGGTACAGCAAATGCTGGTGATTACACAGTTTCACACTTTAGCGATGACTTCATTGCTATGGTTAAAGATTATGTGGCAAATGGAGGTTCTGTAATCGTTTGTGGTCTTGCAGATTACTCAGATACTACAGAAGGTCAGACAGCTACAGAGCAGAACAAGCTTCTTGAAGCAATCGGTGCAACAATCCGTATGGGTTCAGATGAGGTTTGTGATGACAATAACAACGGTGGTCAGGTATATAGAATGTACCCAACTACCTACAATATGGAATCAGCATTGTTCAATGGCTTAAGAGATGGTCAGAAGTACAGCCAGTACTCAGGCTGCTCAGTTGATGTTTCAAATGCAGTTGCAAATGATTTCGTTGACGAAGCTCAGTGGCTTGTAAAGGGCTTTGATACTACTTACTCAGTAGATTGCAAGGATCCAGCTGGAAATGCTCAGCCAGGTGCACTTGACAATGGCGTTAAGGGAATCAAGAACGACAACACAGGCGACGTTACATTCCTTGCTGCTCAGCACACAAAGGCTGGCGGAAATATCTACGTAGCTGGTGGCGTATTTATCTCAGACTTTGAGGTAAAGGCAGAGATGGACAACAACGATTCTCTTCCATACACAAACTACACTATCATCAATAATATTCTTGATGGTGTGACAGTAGAGCTTCCTACATCTACAATTGCACAGGCTCGCGCAGGCGCCATGAACGAGGTATTCGCAGTTGAAGGTTATGTCACCTCAGGTACAGACAACGAGTTCACAACCTTCTTCGATACAATTTATCTTCAGGATGAGACTGGCGGTATCGACATATTCCCATATGCTACACCAGGTCTTGCAATAGGTACAAAGATGCGTATCGTTGGATATGTTTCACAATACCAGGGAGATAAGGAGTTGAAGGTTATTTCAACAAAGATTCTTAACGAGGAACCATACATCTGGGCTCCAAAGGAAGTAGACACAAAGACAGCAATGGATTATGATGCTCTTGGTGGTTCACTTCTGAAGACTACAGGTAAGGTTACAAGAGTAGCTTACGGTTCAGACGGCAAGACAATCGAAGAGTTCTGGCTTAAGGATGAGTCAGGAGTTGAGGCAGCTATCTTTATTGATGGTTACATCTACTCTGGCACAACAGGCAAGAATGAAGTAGCTGATTTCGTTAAGGAAGGTGCTACAGTTTCAGCTGCAGGTGTGCTTTATATGCACCCAGAGGGAGACTCAGAGGTTTCTGTTCCAGTATTCAGAGTTCGCAATTGCGATGACATTGTGCTTGTAAAGGAAGCAGAGCCAGAGATTATACCTACACCTACACCAGCACCTTCACCATCTGAAATTGCTGAAAAGGTTGCTGGACAGATTGTCAACCAATTAAATATTGCTGTAAACTTTATTTCTAAGTTTATCAGCAAGACACAGCTCCCATACATCAAGTCAATGATTCAGGAGCAGATTAGAGTTATGGACGAATTGTTTAGAAACAGTACAATATTCAATGCGATTGCTTCTAATCCAATTGTTCTTCAAATAGGACGTGCCATCGATGGCTTCGTTAGAAGTTTATTCGGCTGGTAATAAGTCACTAAAGGGTTTTATAAATGAAAAAAGAGCTGATTATTAAAATAATATCAGCTGTTGTATTTGTAGCTGTCAGTCTTGGGGTAATCATTTACGCCAATACTGACAGGCCTACATATACTATTACAGGGAGCTCTGGCGTGGAATTTGAAACCGCTAGAGTTCTTTCTGTAATAGAAGATAATACAACTGCTGACGAAGAAATTGAAAATGTAAAAAAAGGAAGTGCAGAGCTTGAAGTAGAGCTTTTGACAGGCCGTTATAAGGGCGATGTCTGTCATGTGACCAATTATTACAGTGCACTTTACAATGTGGATGTAGCAAAGGGAGATAAGGTAAGTGTCAGGGTAGATACTACAGATGTAGGGCGATACTCTGTCAGTATTTACAATTACAACAGAATCCCACTTGCTCTTGGCATTGTAATAGTGTTCTTTGCTATTCTTGTAATCATTGGTGGCAAGCAGGGCTTGAAGGCATTTCTAGGGCTGGTTTACACTGTGGTGGTGATAGTATTTGTGCTACTGCCTTTGATTTTAAAGGGGGCATCACCTGTTCCACTTACAATTGGAATCATATTTGTCACATCTGCTGTTTGCTTCCTGCTTATCGGAGGAATTCAAAAGAAGACTGTTGCAGCAGCCTTAGGTTCATTGGCTGGTGTGTTGATTGCGGCACTTTTAGGTGAGATAGCAGCAAGGCTAGGCGGTGTGACCACTTTCCAAATGGATGAGGCCGAGGCACTTTTACTTGTAAAGTCCACATTCCCACTTAAGATGAGGGGACTATTTATCAGTGGCATACTTATCGCGGCCATGGGTGCAGTAATGGATATTTCAATGTCCATTGCTTCAGCTATTTCTGAGTTACACGAGGCAAATGCCAAGCTTGGCTTCAAGGAGCTGTTTCAGGCTGGCATGAACATCGGCAAGGATGCAATGGGCACCATGGCAAATACCCTTGTATTGGCGTATGTTGGAGGTTCACTGAACATGATGGTGCTGATTTATTCCTACGGAGTATCCTTTACCCAATTGATAAACACAGATTTTGTGGCTATTGAATTGATTCGTGCCCTGGCTGGTTCCATTGGAATCATTGGAACAGTGCCATGCGTAGCTAGTATAGGAGCGTATATGTATTCAAAGAAATAATGAGCAAGGAATATGGATATGTACGTGTCAGCGATAAACATCAAAATGAGGACCGGCAAATAATCGCTTTACACGAAATAAACATAGATGACGAGAACATATACATAGATAAGCAATCCGGAAAGGATTTTAACAGAACGGGCTACATGAGGCTGGTAAAAAAGCTTAAGCCAAATGATGTAATTTATGTAAAAAGCATCGATCGTCTGGGGAGGAACTATGAAGATATCTTAGAACAGTGGAAATTGATTACAAAGGAAAAGCAGGCGGACATAGTGGTTCTTGATAATCCTCTACTTGATACCAGACGCGGAAAGGATTTGATGGGAACCTTCCTTACAGATATAGTTCTGGCTCTACTCAGTTATGTGGCAGAAAACGAACGAGTAAACATCCGCCAACGCCAGGCTGAGGGCATAGCCGCTGCCAAAGCCAAGGGAGTTCGCTTCGGGCGAGCTCCAATTCCCCTTCCTGACAATTTCAACAGAGTTTACTGGAGCTGGAAACACAAAGAAATTCCCCTTATAGAAGCAGCCCGCCTTTGTGGCATGCCGAAATCTACATTTTATGATAAGGCTAGAAAATATGAGATGAAAAAGATATAAAGTTGAAAAATAAGCAGGTCCTAAGACCTGCTTATTTGTTTACATATGTACGAGATAATAGTTTGAGGCGCCATGGGAAGAAATTAATTCGCATTCCAAACCAGGGAAGACTTCCTGTGGTTCCTTTTCATATAGCATTAGTACGAAATCTTCTTTTTGATGCTTTAAAAAGTCAGCTGCGGTATTATCATCAATAAACACATAGCTTTTTACTGAGGTCAGGACTTTGAAGTTTGATAGCATCTCCCAATCAGAAGACACGTATTCTACCACCTTTTCATCCCTTATCTGTTCAATGGTTTTGTCCAGGTTAGTGGAATGGTAGTCGTGGGATAAATAAAATCCATTTAAGGAATAGTTTGCAAGGTTTAGTACCAAGAAGAATATGATAAGAATTTTATCAATGGTTGCATCTTTAAGCTTTAGGGCTAATATTTTTCTCGCTGACATAAAAGCAGCTAATATCATGATAAAACCAACAGGCGAAACATATCTGCCTGTTGTATAAGGAGAAACCTTTCCGATGACTATAGCGTAAAAGAAACCAGAGAGAAATAGGGCACATTCGAAGGACCATAGACTTTCATGATTCTTTCTTTTTATTAGGATAATTACAATGGTAAATATTAAAAACAACAGAATTAGATGGCTAAAGAAATACCCATTTATTACGGAAAACATGCTAATTATGCTGCTGAAATCAAATAGAGAAGCAGCTTTACCAATGGCCTCCTGCCCTCTTGAACCACGGAATATATGACCTAAAATGTGATGCCATATTAGAAGGTAAATTATTCCTGCCCCCAAAAAGGTTAGTATACTTTTTCTAAGCTCTGCATATTGTTTTTTTACAAATAAATTGATGCAGAAGAGGGCACATAAAAAGAAAGCATAAATTAAGAAATAATAATGAGTCATTACACCTGCTATGAGGTTCACTCCGGCAAGAATGTAGAATTTTTTTGTCAGAGGCTTGTCCCAATAAAGCTTAATTAAATAAGCAAAAAATACAGCCATCAATGTAAATTGGGAGTACATTCTTATATAAATAGTGGTGTCTAAAGTAGATATGGCCATGCCATAGGTAAGCACAAAAGCTAATGAAGAGAAACTGGTTTTTAATATTTCCTTTCCTAGCAAATAAAGAATGATAAGTGTAATGGCAAGCCAGAATATATTTAATCCAATACCATACCAGTTGCTAAAGGTATTTGGGAAAAAAGAGCATACTGTATGGAAGAACATGTAATAAAGAGGTGGGTGTACGTCATTGGCTTGATTTTTCCAAACGTTAATATAGTTAAAACGGTGGTCAGGTGAAACCTCAACATATTCCTCAAAAGGTCCCATGCCTGAGTATTCTTTTCCATATTCAATTGCTGGTACTATTGAACCTATGTTGTTTGCAAGTCCATAATTCCAAACTTCATCTACATGGTAGTTTTCTTTTCTAAATCCGAAAAAGATGGCTAAACTACAAGATACAATTATTACTATTGCGAGACTGATTCTTTCGCGTTTCATAGGTAAAATTTCCTTTCCAGTCAGTTTCTATAGGGAATCATTTTCCAACAATCAATAATAAGCACAAAAGCTAATTATTTCAAGGAATAATATTATAAGGGAGGATATTATATTTAGGTATAATCTCCATTCTTCTGATTGAAATACGCTATGGTCTATGGTACAATTTGAAAGGTTTTGAATTATATCTGGTTGTAACGAAGGAGATTAATTTATGGAAAGCTACAAGTCAGAATTTATAGAGTTTATGGTGGAGGCAGATGTCCTTAAGTTTGGTGATTTTACACTGAAGTCAGGGCGGAAGTCTCCTTTTTTTATGAATGCGGGAGCTTACGTCACAGGTAGCCAGCTTATGCGCTTAGGTGAGTATTATGCAAAGGCTATTCACGATGCTTACGGTGAGGATTTTGATGTTCTCTTTGGACCTGCGTATAAGGGTATTCCACTTGCTGTCATCACAGCGGAGGCCTTTTACAAATTATATGGCAAGGAAATCAAATACTGCAGCAACCGCAAGGAAGAAAAGGACCACGGAGCTGACATGGGTTCACTCTTGGGCTACAAGATTAAGGACGGCGATAAGGTTGTAATGATCGAGGATGTTACCACCTCTGGTAAGAGCATGGAGGAGACAGTTCCAATCGTTCGTGCTCAGGGAGATGTTGAGATTGTTGGTCTTATGGTTTCTCTCAACCGTCAGGAGGTTGGTCTTTCTGGTGACAAGAGCAAGACAGCTCTTGATGAAGTGGCAGAGACATACGGCTTCAAGACAGGTGCCATTGTTTCTATGGATGAGGTAGTTGAGCACCTTTGGAATCGTGATTGCCAGGGCAAGGTAGTCATTGACGACGAGATGAAGGCACGCATTGACGCATATTATAAGGAATATGGAGTTCAGTAATGGGAAGAATTCGTCCACATAGGCGAAGCTCCTACGGCAATCAGCTTAAGGCTTTGCCTATTGAAGCTATGTACGCTTCAGGAGTTTCTCTTTTTACCCTAATTATATTTGGAGTTGTGATTGGTGTTTCAGTTTATATGTCAGGAGAGACACCTAAGCTTCTTGGTGGCATTGGTATGCTTGGCTTTTTCATTGCCTTGGCAGCAATGCTCTACAACATCGGTCAGATGAAGACAAAGACCGAGCTTAAATACCGCATCACCTGCATGACTATCAGTGCTGTAGTCATGATAATTTGGATTGCTCCTTATGTTTTAGGATTAATTAATTAAAATTGAGGTTTACACTTATGAGCAAAACTTTCTATACAGAGACAGATGATATTTTGGAGCGTTACGAGCTTGTAACCGAGCGTATCGCTACAATAAATGAAGACAAGGATTTGCCAGAGCAGCTACAGGCATATTTCAACCAGGTTGCTGATTTTATTCTTTCTGTACAGCCTGTTTTGGATATGGCTGTTGCAGGCGAGCTTGCTAATCGTCCTCTTGAGCAGTGCCAGGCTGACAATGACAGAATCTTTTCTATTTTTAAACAGGGCACCTATGAGAGTAGCTATCTTTGCCCTACTTACGCAGTAGAAAAGCTTGGCGAGACCCTTGGAGGTCCACTTTCATACACTTACTACAAGCTGACTAGCATTATCAGTGCAGCATTCGCTGGTCGTCTTGATTTGTTCACCATTCACTGCGAGTTATTTATGCAGATTTATGGTGTGTGCCAGGTTGAGTCAGAGGATAAGTTCCGCAGGGAGGATATTCTTTCTGCCCTCTATTCATTCCAGCACGATTATTGCCAGGTATTTGTATCAGAGAGAATCATTTCTATGATCGACCCTGATTACGATTTCTATACAGACATCATTATGAAGTCTGATTTGTCAAATGATAAGTATCTTTACCAGTATGGTATGTACGTTAGCGACAATGAAAAGAAGATTGCAGCTCACTTACGCAGCCTTCCACAGGAGGATATTGTGGCAATGGCTCGAACCTATGTAGAGGGCTATATCAAGGGCTTTGAGGTTTGTGGCAAGGACATTTCCAAGAAGGAGACTGTTTTAGTGGAGGCTCCTATCGGATTTGAGCTTATGACCCGCGAGGCTATTCGTCTTTTCAATGAGGCAGGACTTGCTGCTACCACTCGTTTTGGCGGTATGTCATCTAGAGATTTATATTCATCAGTGCCAAATAAGCAGTGTCTATATGATCACAAAAATGATGGTGCATACATCTTAGACAAGGGTTATGCAGACAGAATGCTTGAGGTTACAAAGAACACCTTTGAAAAGCACAAGGATGAAGCTGCTGTGTTCGGTGGACCAGCGGTAATTGAGACATTTGGGGAGGTTCCATTTGAGCCAGTTAATCACCCTGCAAATGCCCAGTATTCTGACAAACAGAACGAGATTAATGTATATTTCATGAGCCAGAATGGTCAGATTACAAACCAGTACATCAAGGGAGAGGAGCGAAGCTTCACTATCATCGCTTATCCTATCCCTGAAATCGGCGACAAGTTCAACGAGATTTTCAATGAGACAGTTGCCGTTAATACAATGGATTACGAGCTTTACAAAAATATCCAGCAGCACATTATTGATGTGCTCGACCAGGGTGAGTCAGTTCACGTTACAGGACGTGGTGACAACCACACTGACATCACTGTAAAGCTTCATCATTTAGATGATCCTTCAAAGCAGACCAACTTTGAAAACTGCGTTGCAGATGTAAATATTCCTGTTGGAGAGGTTTTCACATCTCCTGTTTTAGAGGGCACAAATGGTGTGCTTCATGTTACACAGGTTTACTTAAATGAGCTTTGCTATCGCAACCTTGAAATGAAGTTTGAGGATGGCAAAATCGTTTCATACAACTGTAGCAATTTCGATACAGAGGAGGAGAATAAGAAATACATTTTCGATAATGTTCTCTTCAAACATGACACTTTACCAATAGGCGAGTTTGCAATCGGAACAAATACAAGAGCATTTGTAATGGGACAAAAGTACGACATTGCAGACAAGCTTCCAATCCTTATTGCTGAGAAAACCGGTCCTCACTTTGCGGTGGGGGATACCTGCTATTCTCACTCAGAGGATGTACCTATGTACAATCCAGATGGCAAGGAATGTATTGCCCGCGACAATTCATGTTCGCTTCTTCGCAATGAAGATATTTCAAAGGCATACTTCAATTGCCACACAGATATAACAATTCCTTACTACGAGCTTGGTGACATCACAGTTATTACAGCCGATGGTCGTGAACTTCCAGTCATCCGGGAGGGTCGTTTCGTGGTACCAGGCACGGAAGTGTTAAATGAGGTATTTGATAAGTAGAAATAGCTCAGAGAGAACAACTTGGTAAGCGCGAGGAGGAAGGCTCCATGCAAGCTAGGAAGGAACCCCTAAGGGGGAGGTTGCCTAGCGCAGTATGGAAGGTGGCCTCCGGGAGCATGAAAGACTCGGATTCTGAGCGAGAAATAAATTTGGAGGATAGTACAATGGCAAAAGTTTCAGTTGTTATGGGAAGCGATAGCGATATGCCTGTTATGGCAAAAGCTGTCGAAGTTTTAGAGAAGTTTGGCGTGGATTATGAGATTAGAATTATCTCAGCTCACCGTGAGCCAGACATTTTCGTGGACTATGCAAAGACTGCAAAGGACCGCGGTGTTCAGGTTATCATCGCAGGTGCAGGAAAGGCAGCACATCTTCCAGGTATGTGCGCAGCAGTTTTCGAGGGGCCAGTTATCGGTATCCCTATGAAGACCAGCGACCTTGGTGGAGTGGATTCCCTATATTCAATTGTACAGATGCCAACAGGTGTACCAGTGGCTACAGTTGCCATCAACGGTGGCGCAAATGCAGGTATCCTTGCAGTTAAGATGCTTGCCATGACAGACTCTGCACTTGCAGGGGCACTCCATGATTTTATTGTAGAGCAGAAGGAGTCCGTAGAATCAAAAGACGCAAAACTGCAAAGTGAAGGCTACCACGCCTTCTTATAAACGAAACGAAAGGAAACTCTTGCAACCCAAGGGTTTCCTTTTATTTATAAATTTTATATGAGCTGGTGCACCATAGCCTTGGTGAGCCCGAGTACGAGGGGTGCCCTGCGGGAGCATGAGAATCTAAATTGTACCAGCGTACTAAAAGTTATTGTAAAAAGGAGAGAAACATGGATTACAAGAGTTCAGGAGTTGATATTGAAGCAGGATATGAGTCAGTGGAGCTCATGAAAAAGTTTGTTAAGGGCACAATGCGTCCAGAGGTACTTGGTGGCCTCGGTGGATTCTCAGGAGCATTTGACCTTAGCGCAATCAAAAACATGGATGAGCCAGTGCTTTTATCTGGAACAGATGGCTGCGGCACAAAGGTTAAGCTCGCATTTTTGATGGACAAGCACGACACAATCGGTATCGATGCAGTTGCAATGTGTGTTAACGACGTTGCTTGTGCTGGTGGAGAGCCACTTTTCTTCCTTGACTACATTGCTTGTGGCAAGAACATCCCAGAGAAGATTGCTACAATCGTAAGCGGTGTGGCTGAGGGCTGTAAGCAATCTGGCTGTGCGCTCGTTGGTGGCGAGACAGCTGAGCACCCAGGACTTATGCCAGAGGAGGAGTATGACCTTGCTGGTTTTGCAGTAGGTATCGTAGATAAGAAGGATATCATCACAGGTGAAAACCTTAAGGATGGTGACATTCTCATCGGTATGGCATCTACTGGTGTTCATTCAAATGGTTTCTCTCTTGTTCGTAAGATTTTCGAAATGACAAAGGAAAGTCTTGATACATATTATGATGAGCTTGGCTGTACTCTTGGTGAGGCTCTCATTGCTCCAACACGTATTTATGTTAAGGCTCTTAAGGCTGTTAAGGATGCAGGCGTTCGTGTAAAGGCTTGTTCACACATCACAGGTGGTGGATTCTACGAGAATATTCCACGTATGCTTCCAGAGGGCAAGCGTGCTGTTGTTGAGAAGGATTCTTATGAGGTTCCTGCAATCTTTAAGCTTATGGCTGCAAAGGGAAATGTTTCTGAGCAGATGATGTACAACACTTACAACATGGGTCTTGGCATGATTGTTGCCGTTGATCCAGCTGATGTGGACAAGACAATGGAAGCTATGCGTTCTGCTGGCGATACACCTTACGTAGTAGGTAAGATTGTCGACGGAGAAAAGGGAGTAGACTTAGTATAATGAAAATTGCGGTATGTGTGTCTGGAGGCGGTACAAACCTCCAGGCCATTATAGATAAGATTAATTCTGGTGAAATCCATAACACTGAAATCGCTGTTGTAATTTCCAACAACAAAAATGCTTACGCATTAGAGCGCGCAGCTCAAGCTGGCATTGAGGGCGTTTGCATCAGTCCTAGAGATTATGCTGATAGAGCAGAGTTCAACAAGGCATTCTTGGATAAGCTTGACTCATATAATGTGGACTTGGTTGTGTTGGCAGGATTTTTGGTTGTTATTCCACCAGAGATGATTCGTAAATACGAATATAAAATAATCAACATTCATCCATCATTAATTCCAAGCTTTTGTGGAACAGGTTATTACGGGTTGAAGGTTCACGAGGGAGCTCTTGCCCGCGGTGTAAAGGTTACAGGAGCTACCTGCCATTTCGTAGATGAAGGCACAGATACAGGTCCAATCATTCTTCAGAAAGCAGTAGAGGTTCAGGAGGGTGACACACCTGAGGTTCTTCAGAGACGTGTTATGGAACAGGCTGAGTGGATTATCATGCCTAAGGCAATCGACTTGATAGCTCGTGGCTTGGTTACTGTAGTGGATGGAAAAGTGAAGATAGGAGAATAATGATATGAAGGTTTTAATCGTAGGTAGTGGCGGGCGTGAGCATGCAATTGCTCTCGCAGTTTCAAGAAGCCCACAGGTTGATAAGATTTATTGTGCTCCAGGCAACGCAGGTATTTCTCAGCTTGCAGAGTGTGTAGACATCAAGGCTATGGAATTCGACAAGCTGGTAGCATTTGCAAAGGAGAAGGAAATCGACCTTACTGTTATCGGTATGGATGACCCACTTGTTGGTGGTGTTGTAGATAAGTTCGAGGAAGCTGGTCTTCGTTGCTTTGGTCCTAGAAAGAATGCAGCAATCATCGAGGGTTCAAAGGCATTCTCAAAGGACTTGATGAAGAAGTATGGCATCCCTACAGCTGGATATGAGAATTTCACAGACCCTGAGGCCGCATTAAAGTATCTTGAGACAGCAAAGTACCCTATCGTTCTTAAGGCTGACGGACTTGCACTTGGCAAGGGCGTTCTCATTTGTGAGAACCACGAGCAGGCTGTAGCTGGTGTTGCTGAGATTATGACAGACAAGAAGTTCGGTGATGCTGGAAACACAATGGTTATCGAGGAGTTCATGACAGGCCGTGAGGTTTCAGTGCTTTCATTTGTTGATGGCAACACTGTAAAAATTATGTCATCTGCTCAGGATCACAAGCGTGCTGGCGATGGTGATACAGGACTTAACACAGGTGGTATGGGTAACTTCTCACCATCTCCAT
>JAEEGL011325654.1_pt1 | contig 18936 bp, 10 predicted proteins | sample 9134231 | NCBI WGS metagenome assembly JAEEGL01 (sample SAMN16246548, study PRJNA631951) | gut metagenome | biome: gut microbiome; feature: rumen; material: fiber-attached | host: Bos | place: Iran: Karaj | collected 2018-10 | reverse complement strand
TTACGGCGCTCAACACTCATGGTTTCAGGCATGGTAAGGATAAGATGGTAGCCCTTGACGGCAGATACCAGAGCCAGTCCTACACCCGTATTTCCACTGGTGGGTTCGATGATGGTGGCACCAGGCTTCAGAATACCCTTAGCCTCTGCATCCTCTATCATCGCCAAGGCAATACGATCCTTCACGCTACCACCGGGATTAAAAAACTCTACTTTGGCAATTACCGGGGTTTCAAGCCCCTTTGACTGTGAATACTTGTTGAGCTCCAGGAGTGGAGTGTTACCGATGAGCTCGGTCAGTTGTTTTGCAATCTTTGTCATAATCTTATCCTTTATATTTATTTATAATTAAATGTTTCTGGGTGCAAAGGTAAGCTGTTTTTTCCACTTTCACAATACCTCGGGCATGTTATTCGCATACCACAAATGTGGTATTTTGCTATAAATCGTGATCGACCATCGTGGTTACGCAGGAGTCCGACCATACATTCTCTGCCGTTTCCACCATGTCTATAATCGTATAGATAGGCAAGATGACACCCAAGATGGCGACAGGGGCGCCTACGCCTGACATCAGCGAGAAGGTGAGAAAATAGCACCCCATGGGCACACCCGCATTGCCGACAGCAGAGATGACGGAGATGAATATCCACAAGACAATGGTTGTCCATGTGAGCGGAGTGCAGCCATTCTGCATCACAAAGAGAGAGGTGACGAGGATAAAGGCAGCACAGCCGTTCATATTAATCGTAGTACAGATGGGCAGCACGAAGCGGGCGATATTCTTCTTGATGCCCAGACGCCGTTCGGCAGTCTCCATCGTCACAGGCAGGGTGGCGGCACTACTCTTGGTGAAGAGCGCCATCAGCACGGCAGGCATCATACTCCCCAGCACATGGATGGGGTTCAGCCCGCGTGCCAGGAGGAACAGCGGCAGTACGACGAAGAACTGTATCACATTACCGCCCAAGACCACTAATACATACTTGCCAATAGAATCAGCCACGATGCCTGCAGATACCTGTGCTGACAACTGTGCCGAGAAAGCCACGATGCCAAGGGGCAGCGTCCAGATGAGCCAACGAATCAACAGGAAGAGCAACTCCTGAAGCCCCAGCAGTCCCTTAACGATGACAGACTTGTTTTCTGAATCCGGCAACTTCGACAGTCCGATGCCGATGGCAAAAGCTAGGAGTAGCAGCGAGAGCACATTGCCCTCGAGGAATGGCTTGACGATATTGTTGGGGACGAGGCTAAGCAGATGGTCACTATAGCTCACAGCAGGTCCTTGTACAGCAGCCTCCCCACCCTGTCCGATAAGCTCAGCAGGCAGATTGCCAGGAGCTATCAGCACATAGAGAAGGGCTCCTACAGTTGCTGCAGCGATGGTGGTAAGCAGGGTGTAGGTCAGTGTGCGGCCGAATATCTTGCCAGAACCCTTCGAGCCGAAGGTGGCAAACGTTGTTATCACAGCCAGCACGATGGTTGGTACCGCCAGCAATTGGAACAGCCGTGTATAGACCGTCGCCACGAAATTCATCACCTCGTCGAGCCATCCGATGCCCAGCAATCCTAACAGGGCACCCGCAAGGAGTGCCCCAATCCATATCAATGTTCTTTTCATCGCTGCAAAGATAGGAATTTTTTTTTATTTCTTGTGCGTTTGTCGCCAAGTATGTATATAATCTACCAGTTTTCTCAGCAATTCCTGGTCAACATCGTTGAAGACTGAGTCGTCTGCACCGAAGATGAAGTTGGCTGGTGCGTCCTTCAGAATCTCGTCCACCTCAGCCTTCAATGCTGTAAGATTTCCCTCCTTCAATGCCTGACTGCGATTGTTGAGACCTCCCAAAACGGGGCGACGAAACAGTTTGCTGATGTCTGCAAGACTGAGTCCCTTGCCTTCCCAGTTGTGGAGAGGTGGATTGATGATGCTGCCGGGATAGTCAAGATAGTCGTCAAAGGTCTTGGTGGTAAAATGACCACCACTTTCGCAGATGTGAAGGATATTAAAAGGTGCGACCTCAGCAGCTACGTCACTGAGTTGACGGTCGTAGGGCTTGAAAACATCAACAAACACACCACCACCGAACTCCTCCAGGTCGTCACCCTGACTGGAGATGTAGAATCCGTCAGCACCTGCCTTACGCGCTTCGCGGATGTAATAGACCAAGCTTTTGGTGACGGCCTCCAGAGCCGGTTTGATAGCCTTGGGGTCTTGCTTGATGATTTCAACGATGCGGCGGCGGCCGTCACGGTCACTTGACAGTTGGGCTCCTGCCGTCTGAATGAGAACGCGAAGGGGAGAGAACACCGTCGGAATAATGAGTGCCTCATGTCCCAACTCATGCTTGAGCTGACGAACCACATTCAGTTGCTCCTCCCATGTCTCGGGAGCAAAAGACTTGATGTTCTTCCAGTCTTTCTTGCTGCTGACAGCCTGGATTTCCGGGAAGTATTCATACTTGACATTGACGAAGTCCACATGGGTCGTCTTATACCAGTCTATGTGTGACTGCACGGCCTTCTGACCTGTCTTGTCCTTGAAGTGGATGTTGAAGAATACCGGCACATAATCGTTGGCGCGACTTTGGTCCAGTACTTGCCACAGCAGCTCTCGCTTATTGTAATCGCTTGAGGTTTGTGCCACACTATGGGTTGCTGATACGGATGCAACGGCGGCGATGAGCAGCGAGTTGCGGAGGATGTCTAATACTTGCTTTTTCATAATTCTTCTATTTTTTAATGGTTACTTTTTCTTCATGTTTGTTTCTTCATATTTGACTATTTCCATCCCAGTGCACTGTATGGATCGCCCGTGGTTTCACCGGCATATCCCCAGTTCTGTTGTAAGTTGGGATTGAGCACTATCTGCGTCTCAGGGACGGGCAGATAATAGTTGCGGGTAGAGATGTTCTTGTATTTCAAATCGTCGGCAGGAACTTTCTCCTTGATGGTCTTTACCAGAATGTGCCAGCGCTTCAGGTCAAACCAGCGATTACCTTCAGTGACGAACTCGCGGTAACGCTCATCTTGTACGGCTTGACGGAATTGTTCCTTGGAAAGTCCGGACAGTTCGAGGGGAGTGCCGTTGGAAGGCTTCTCCTGCTGACTGCTATACGGATTCCAATAGGCACGGCGGCGGATGGCGTTCAATGCTTCATAGGCGGACGTTGTAGGACCGTTCAGCTCGTTCTCAGCCTCGGCCTTGACCAGCAGCACCTCTGCATAGCGCAATACCGACGAACTGGTGTTCTGTCCAGAGATGTATGGAGCACTTTCGTTTGCCATGTATAACGTGTCGATATACTTGCGGAAACGAAGACGGTCGAAGTCGAAATACTTTCCTTTGGACGGGTCGAACAGTCGCAGTGTGACAGAGGCATCACGGCGCTGGTCGTGGGCGTCAAACTCGTAGTAAAGGTTATTGTTGATGGCAGCTATGACGGGCAACTTGTTGTTGTCGAAGCCTGTCGAGAACACACAGTGTCCCGTGACATTCCTGTTGACGCCGAACTTATGCTCAACGGTGAAGATCAACTCCGGACCTTCTTTCTTGTCGAGTGACCAGTTGTCGATAAACTTGTCCACCAACTTGTATCTGCCGGAACTGATCACCTTATTGGCTGCTTCTATGGCTTTCTGGTATAATTCTGCCTGATGGGCCTTCGAGTATTCCGAATCTGTCTGTGCCCAGGTGATATATACTTTGGAGAGCAATCCCGATGCTGCTTGCGATGAAGCCTCACTGCTCAGTTTGGGAAAATCGACACTGATAGCCTCTGCTGCTGTCAGGTCTTCTGCTATCTGCTGGTATACCTCGTCTTTGCTGGTACGGGGAGCTCCTTCACCCTCTCCGTCGTGCAACACCAAGGGAACATCGCCAAACAGACGGACGAGGTCGAAATAGTATAATGCACGAAGAAATTTGGCTGAACCGATATAGTTATTGCGGACCTGTGCTGACAATTGTTGGCTGTTGCTGACTTTTTCTATCAGGATGTTGGCACGGTTAATAGCCTTATACCGATAGAGCCAGGCTGTCTCTACGAAAGCATTGGTAGGTGTTATGGCAAAGTCGCCAATCTCTGTGATGGCAGCACTGTTGGCAGTACCTCTTCGTGCATACTCACTCTGCAGGTCGTTCAGGAAGATAAGCTCATCGTTCCAGGGACCATTCATGCTGCCGTCAGTCAATACTTGGTAGACTCCGTTCAGGGCAACCTTGATGTCCGATTCGTTCTGATAGAAATTATCCTTGTCAATGGTGCTGATGGACGACTGGTCGAGGTCGGTGCAACTTGTAAGAAACAATGTTGCCACAGCGATATATGTATAGATATTCTTTTTCATAGCTAAAGTGTAATGTTAATGCCTAATACGATTGATTTTGAAGTGGGATAGGTAGCCATGTCTATACCTTGATAGAGCGCACTTTGCTCGCTGGCTCCATTGCGGCCGCCCTCAGGATCATAACCTGAATAGTTCGTGATGGTAAAGAAGTTCTGCAACGAGAGATATAAACGCAGACGGGCATCACGCGTTACTTGCGGAACCGGAAGTGTGTAGCCCAACTGGATGTTCTTCACTCTCAGATAACTGGCATTTTCCACATACCGGCTGTCTGACACTACCGTCAGGTCGTTGCTGGCTTTCTGTATCTCGTTCGAGGGATGGGTCGGTGTCCAGCGGTCTGCCACAATAGCCAGACTGTTATAGTATGTGGAACCTTTGGTTAGCCGAGTGGCAAGACCGTTGTAGAGCTTGTTGCCATACGAACCGGCAATGTTGACCAGCAGGTCCCACTGCTTATAGCGTAGTGTGGTGCTCAGTCCGTAAGTGAACTTCGGCTGTGCATTGCCCAGTGTGGTCTGGTCTTCTGTGTTTACCACACCATCGCCATTCACATCCTCGTAGTAAGGATTGCCTGGCTCCAACTTATTGATGGTTTGCGGAGTCAGCGTTGCGGCCTGTTCTTCTGACTGCACGATTCCCTTGAACTTATAGCCATAGAAAGTTCCCAGAGGTTCACCGACGGCAACAATCAGTGGTGAGATATAGCCCAGTGTAGCTCCACCGATGCTGGGGATGATGGACGAGGCCTGTCCCAGTGAGGTCACTTCATTCTTGTTATGGGCTATGTTCGCATTCACGTTCCATTTCCAGTCTTTATTGTCAATAATCACACCTGCTACTTCCAGTTCGATACCCTTGTTCGTAACGGAACCTATGTTACGGAGGGAGGTGGCATAGCCCGTGACGCCTTCAACGGGAACTTGCAGCAGCAGGTCGGTGGTCTTCTTATAGTAGGCATCAAGTGTGACATTCAACCTGTTCTGGAAGAAACCGCTGCTGATACCCACATTGTAGGAAGCTGTCTTCTCCCACTTCAAGTCTGGGTTGGCTTTGTTGACTATATAGTAGGCTACCGTTTCTTGTCCGTTATAGATGAACGGCAGTTCGGTGGGCGACACGGTGGCTGCAAACTGGTAGTCGCCAATTTCCTGATTACCGACGATACCTGCCGATAGACGGAGCTGCAGATAGTCCACCTGCTTGCCCAGGTGAATGAACTTCTCCTTGTCGATGTTCCAGGAGAAACCGGCTGAGGGGAACCAGCCCCATTTGTGGTTTTCTGCAAAGCGACTGCTGCCGTCTGCTCGTAGCGTCAACGAGGCATTGTAGCGTGAGTCATAGGAATAGTTCACACGTCCCAGCACCGATTGCAGGGTACTGATGACTCTTTCGCTGGTTGAACGGTAGAGATCGCTGCCGGCCGAGAGATTGTCATAGCCTGTGGCGTCGTTGGCAAAATTGCGGACGGTGGTGGCAAAACCGCTACGGTCTGTGCGCTGAGTGGTATAGCCTGCCAGCAGATTGAGGTGGTGCAGACGGCTGAAGGTGTTGTCATAACTGGCAGTAAACTCAGCCTGCCATACGTTGGTGCGGTTTTCGCCCACGGAGGCTACACCGCTATGCTCTAGTCCTGTGGTGGTGTACGATGGCGAATAGTTGTTCTGCTTCGTATTCGACAGGTCTGCACCGATGTTGGCTTTCAATTTCAATGACTTGATGACTTCCCACTCGGCAAAGGCATTGGCTATCAGTCGTGTGTTGCTGGTTGAGGTCTTGATGTTGTAAAGGTCTGATATGGGGTTACCCACCACGGTTTCTCCATTGCGGACGAACAGGTCCTGGCTGACGGGAGTCTGTGAGTAGTTAAACGAACCATCTGCCAGATAAATGGGCTGTGTCTGTGGAGTGATCAAGGCCGACATCCAACTGTTGGCTGCCCACTTGGCTGTTTGTCCCGAATTGCCGTGATCGACATTGCGCAGTCCTTCCAGATTGCTGTAGGCTCCAGTGGCATTGACACCCACCAGCAGGTTCTTCAGCACATTGCGCTCATAGTTGATGCGACCGGTGTAGCGCTTCAGGTCCGTTCCGACGATGATGCCCTGCTGGTTCTTGTATCCCCCACTGATGGTATATCGCGAAATCTCGTCACCACCGGTGAAACTGATCTGGTGCTCCTGCGAGAATGCTGTCTTCAGGGCTGCATCCTGCCAGTCGTAGGAAGCTGTAGGGGCAGGAAGTGGGGCATTGGGATTCAGCTCATTGTACAGGTCGGTAAACTGTTGGGCATTGAGGAAGTCGAGTGTCTTGGCTGCATGACTCCAACCGAATGTTCCCGTGTAGCTGATGTTGTTCCGTCCGTGCGATCCTTTCTTGGTGGTGATGATAATGACACCATTGGCGCCGCGTGTGCCATAAATGGCTGTGGCTGATACGTCTTTCAGCACTTCAACGCTCTCAATGTCATTAGGATTCAGAAATGCCAAGGGGTCAAGGGCGGCGTCACTGCCGGAAGCACCAGTCGAAGTGGAGGCTACGTCGTTGTAGACGATGAGTCCGTCGATGACGTACAGGGGCTCATTACCTCCGGTGATACTGTTGCCGCCCCTGATGCGGATGTTGCTGGTGGCACCAGGCTGACCGGAGCTGACTGAGATGTTGAGACCTGCCACGGCTCCTTGCAGGGCACTCTCGACAGAACCCAGTGACTGGCTCAGCAAGTCCTTGCTGACACTCGAGATGCTGCTGGTCAGTTCCAGGCGCTTCTGTGTACCATAGCCTACCACCACCACTTCATCCAGTCTGCTGGAGTTGTCTATAAGGGTAATCTCTACTGGCTCCTCGAAGTCATAGACATCGACGTCCAGCGGACGATAGCCTACATATTCTACTCTCAAGGTCAGCGGAGCCTCTTTCTGGGTTTGCAGCGAGAAGTTTCCGTCTATATCCGTCACGACACCCTTGCCGTTTTCGCTCTTCACAATGACCGATGCGCCAATGAGCGCCTCACCGCTACGAGCATCCTTGATATGTCCCGTGATCAGCCCTTGTGCCAAGGCATAGAGGGGGCTGACTGCAACAAGTGTTGCAATAAATAATCTCTTTACCATAAGTCTGTGTCCTTTCTTACTTTTGAGCGGTAAGGGTGGTCTTGACCTTACTGATCTGTTCTTGTGTCAGTTTATTGTCCAGATTCAACAATCCATACTCGTGATTGTACTTCGTGCCGTTCTCGAGCACCCACTGCAGGAAATGGTTGATGGCATCGTCATTCTGATTATAGCTTATGCCGATTTTCTCGACGGCTACCTCTGATATCTTACCATTCTCCAAGATGAAGATCAAATCGTCGAGGGTGCCCTTGTCAGAAAAGCTCTCTTCGATGTTCTTCTTGACATCAAGTCCAATCACGGTCAGGCCGCTCTTGATATGGCGGCTCTGCAGGTCGAAGATGTTAGGCAGTGCATTGAACGATACACCCAATGGGTCTTTAGAAAGTGCGGTATTCAGGAAAAGGTCGTCACCTGAGATGCGCTTGCCTCGGAAGCTGCTCGTCTCTTCGCCAAAGTTGTGAGCGAACGAGGATGCAACGGATGCTGAATTGCTGCCGCTGTAGATAACTAACTTTTCAAACTGCTTGTTTTTCTTTACTTCATCATCGAATTCATCACCGAGGAAATAAAGCTGCTTCAGCTTCTTCGAGTTCAGGTGCTTGCCTTCCAGCACTTTGGCGGCTTCGCTGCCACTGGCTGTGATAGGCAGCACGGCGAACTCTCCGAAATAAACAATGGTATGGCTAAAGTCTACGGTCTTTGTGTCTTGATGGTCGAAAACGACATTCAGATCTATGTTACCCTGATTCTGATTACCCTTGGCAATCTGGAACTCTACACCGGGTTGTGTTTTTGCATATTCGGTTATCCACTTTTCTACCAGCGGACGGGCGAATCGAGGTGCTTTCACGTAGCGCACACTGCTCGCTGTGGTAGCATTCTGCTCAGCCCAAATGTTGCTGATGTTGATACTCAGTAATACTGCTATTGTCAATGCAAGTTTTTTCATATTGTTTCCTTTTTACTTTGTTGATACCTACTATTATATACAATCCTCCCTTCATCGTCATTGCCATCATGTCACAGCAACAACAGTCGTTTGACATCAGTCTACACATTCGCTCTTTCATAACTTCAATCTGCTTTTTATTTATGTTAATCTGTTACTATGTCTTAAAAAAATTATTATGTCTTATCGACAGTGCAAAGGTACGGCGATTTCAGCACTCCCACAATCCCGATTTCGTGGCATTCTGTATACCGCACTTATGGTATAAAGCCTTAAAAGCAATAAAAAGGCAGCATTTCTGCTGCCGGATAAAGTTCGTTATAATGCTTGCTGTCTCTTTTTATCAGTCTTTAGATATAGAATTCTGACGAATCCACTAGTCCTGCCCGTAAGGCGTATTTGATCACTTCGTGGGCAGTGTTCACGCCCAGCTTGCGGAAGATGTTCTTGCGGTGGGTGGTGATGGTATGGACACTTGAAAACCGCTCGTTGGCAATCTCCTTTGTGGTCTTGCCCTGGGCAATGGCTTTCACTATCTCGGTCTCGGTCTCCGTCAGGATGCTGGGCTGGCTCTCTTCTTCCTGTTGCTGGTTGATGATTGCCTCCAGTGCTCGCTGGCTGATGAAGCGCGTGTAGCGGCTCACCGCATCTAGTGCATCGCGCAAATCCTTCAAAGGACCGTCCTTGAAGACGATGCTGAACTGGTGCGAGGCATACACCACCCGACGCAGAAACTGAGGGGTCAGCTCGTCGCTGACGAGTATCCACTGCGACAGCGCGAAACGTTCAGCGACAATCAGGAGCTGATCCTCATCGGCAAAGTCGAACAGTGTGTAGTCGAGCAGCACGACGGCATTCTCGTGCGCCTTCAGCTTCTCCACCAGTCCTGCCCTGTCGCTGACCTTGTAGATGTTATGGTCACCTTTCGACAGGATGAGACTCTCCAGTGCGTAGCGGGTCAGTTCCTGATTGTCTGCTAAGATAAATTTTCCCATCGTCGATATCTTATTTTGTCGGCAAAGGTACGAACTAAATTTTAGATTTTGTCGAAAGCCTGCGACAGATCGTCTATGATGTCGTCAATATGCTCTGTGCCTATGCTCAGACGGATGGTCGACGGCGTGATGTGCTGCTCGGCAAGTTCCTCGGGCGAGAGCTGTGAGTGAGTGGTGGTATAGGGGTGTATCACCAGGCTCTTCACGTCTGCCACGTTTGCCAGCAGCGAGAATATCTGCAGGGCATCTATAAACTTCCATGCCTCTTCCTGTCCGCCCTTGATCTCGAAGGTGAAGATGGAGCCGCCGCCGTTGGGGAAGTACTTCTTGTAGAGCACATGGTCGGGATGGCTCTCGATAGCCGGATGATGGACAGCAGCCACCTTCGGATGGTTCTTCAGGAAGTCCACCACCTTCAGCGCGTTCTCCACATGGCGCTCCACGCGCAGGCTCAGCGTCTCGACACCCTGCAGCAGGATGAAGGCATTGAAGGGAGAGATGGTGGCACCGGTATCACGCAGGATGACGGCACGGATACGGGTGACATAGGCGGCAGCACCTACGGCGTCGGCAAAGACGATGCCATGATAGGAGGGATCGGGCTTGGAGAGTGTGGGGAACTTGTCGTTCTGCTTCCAGTCGAACTTACCACCGTCCACAATGACACCACCCAGCGAACTGCCGTGACCGCCCAGGAACTTCGTAGCCGAGTGCACCACGATGTCTGCGCCATGCTCCAGCGGACGGATCAGGTAAGGCGTGCCGAACGTATTGTCCACAATGAAGGGGATGCCGTGCTTGTGGGCTACAGCAGCCACACCCTCCAGGTCGAGCACGTCACTGTTAGGATTGCCGAAGGTCTCGGCATATATTACTTTTGTGTTGGGTCTAATGGCTGCCTCCAGAGCTTCCAGATCATTTACATTGACTATCGTGTTGCTGATGCCTTGCGTAGCCAGGGTGTGGGTGATGAGGTTATACGAACCGCCATAGAGGTTGTCAGCAGCTACAATATGATCGCCTGCCTGCACGATGTTCTGCAGCGCATAGGTGATGGCGGCGGCACCAGAGGCGACAGCCAGTCCTGCCACACCGCCCTCCAGGGCAGCCACACGGTCTTCAAACACACCCTGCGTCGAGTTGGTCAGACGACCATAGATATTACCCGCATCGCGAAGACCGAAACGGTCGGCGGCATGCTGTGAGTTGTGGAACACATACGATGTTGTCTGATAGATGGGCACGGCACGTGCGTCAGTGGCGGGGTCAGCCTGTTCCTGGCCTACATGCAGTTGCAAAGTCTCAAAACGATAATTCTTCTTACTCATAATCTTATCCTTTCTTTTTTTTGTTAATAATGTAATCTTTCCCAGATAGTCCCTGTTTGGAACTTGTTTCTGGGTGCAAAGGTACGAAGATTAGATATATCCACCAAATTTTGCCCGAAATGCAGAAGATATCTCTAAATCCCCCATTTTCGCAGAACAATTATTCTATCACCCCCCCGCCAAACAGCCTGCTGACAGAATATTATTCTAAAAGAGGGCTTGAAATCCCTGTGACGGGCTGAATCTGGCAGATATATCCGCAGACATATGGAGATTGTTGCCATGCTTCTTGGCTTGGAACCATTGTCTACCCCTACACTATCCAGGTAGTACTATGGTTCTACCCAAGGTCATGCCAGCCATTTATCCTTGGCTACACCTTGGCTACACCTTGGGTACACCTTGGTTACACCTTGGGTAAACCTTGGCTACACCTTGGGTAAACCTTGGGTAGACCCTGGGTATAGTATGTAAAAGCAAAAGGACCACTTTGCCGTCCGACCCTCGGAGGACAGGAGACGGGAAAGGGTTAAGGGTTAAAAGTCAAATACCGCCCGAGTGTCATCACGACGCCCGGGCGGAATTAATACCAAAACTACTAACTAAAAACTAATCTTGTGTGACGGTGACATCGCTGACGGTGACGCTACCGCCGTAGTTGTTGACGCTCCAGCAGTTCTTTTGGATGCCATAGATGCGCTGGGTGTAGCAGACATTGTCGTTGACATACATGACGAGCACGGAGTTGTCGGTGTAGATGTCAATCTTATAGGTGTTGTCTGCGGGTCGGTCAAAGCCGTAGCTGTCGATGCCGCCGATGAAGCCCTTGCCATAGGTCTTGGTTTCGGAACCGTCTTCGTTCTTCTGGATGCGGACTCCCTCTTGCTCGAAGTTGACCTTACGCCAGTTTTCGTTCTCGGGGTTGAAGACCATGGTGTAGTAGAACTCAGGGTCTGTGCTGCGCACCATGGAGATGCCGAACTTGTCCCAGTTGTTGGAGGTCTTGACGGTCAGCGAGATGTGGTTGTGGCGTCCCAGTCGGGGATAGAGCACGTAGGCATCGTCGCCGCTGAGGGTGCCGCCATTGTATCCGTTGCTTGCCATGACGCTGACGGTCTGTGGCTGGTTGTACTTGGCTGCGAGGGCGGGCACGGGACCGAGGGTCAGGGTGCCGTTCTCATGCTGGATGAGCCGGTGGCACACCAGTGCGCCCGACCACTTGGGCTCGTCGCCGTCCTTCTCGCCGCCGACGTTGACGTTCTTCTCATGGATGGTGCTGCCTTCGCGGAGCGGACACCAGCCCCAGATGTAGCGGTCGGTACCGTTGGAGGCTGTCTTGCCGGCATAGAAGGCACGGCTGTCGAGCACACCCTCCTTGCCGTCGGCAGGCCACTTGGGTCCGTGGTTGAAGCAGTCCTTCAGCTCGTCCCACGACGAAGCCATCATGTACTTGACCTTGCGGCTCCAGGGTGTGCGGAACGACTCGCTGTAGACGAGGTACCAGTACTGTCCCATCTTGAAGATGTCGGGGCACTCGAGCATGCGGTCCCAAATCATGTTGAACATGCCGACGTGCTCCCAGTTCTTCATGTCGGCAGACTTGAACTCGGCAAACTTCGGGTCACCGCCCCATACGGGATAGGTGGAGATGACCATGCGGTAGAGTCCGTCGTCGGCTACGAAGATCTGCGGGTCGCGGAAATCGTTGGCAGAATAGCCGTAGTCGGGACCGTTGAGCGCCCAGAGGTCATCCTTGGTCCAGGTCTTGAAGTCGGGCGATGTGGCGCGCATGACGACCTCACGGTTCTTGCAGTTGCCGTTGTGACCGGTGTAGTAGACATAGTAGAGACCGTCCTTGTCGTTGTAGTAGCAGCAGCCCGTGCCGAGGGCGGCATCCTGCTGGTAGTCGTTTTCGCCATAGGGGATGATCTCGCCCAGGGGCTCGTAGTTGCAACCATCCTCGGTCTGGACAGCCCAGATGGGGTGGAAGCGGTGGCTCATGTTGTTGACATACTCCTGGAGGTAGAGCACACGGAAGGCTCCTGCCTTCTGGTCGTAGAAGGGCATGGGGTCGCCCACACTACCGATGGAAGGGGTGTAGAAGGTGGTGAACTGCTGTTCGTCCTCGGACACAAATGTGGTGGTTGTGCCTGTCCAGTCGCGTGCAGGGTCGCCGTCGACTTTTTTGTCGCTGCACGCTGTCAGCGCAAAGGCTGACAGCATGAGAGCGCAAGTTGAAAATATCTTTGTCTTCATAACTTTAAACTTTTCACTTTGAAATTTTCACTTTTCACTTCGTCAGATAGTTATAAGCATTGAGCATGATACGACCCATGTTGTCGTGATATTTGGGCTCGTAGGGCGTGGGTGAGTTCCAGTCGAAGACACCGGTACCGAAGCAGATGATGCCACCCTTGCCGTAGGTGCCTTGGGCGCTCTTCAGTTCCCATGACGACACATTACCGTCGCCACCCAGTGCTCGTCCGCCTGTCTTAGCCTCGACGGCGGCTGCATCGGGATAGTCGCCCCAGAAGCCGAACTGCGATGTGGTGTTGCAGATGGTGTAGCCCTCGTCGAGCGTGATGATGCGGTCGTCACCGAGTCCCGGTGAGCGGGTCAGTCCCTGCCACAGCGGGTGAGCGATGTCGAAGACACGATAGGTCCAGGGGTCGGCACCCATGAGGTCGGAACCCTCGCCGTCGGTACCCCACACATTGTTGGGATAAGAGTCTTCAGGCTGTGCACCCAGTGCAATGGCGTAGTTGACTGCCGAGCGCTGCAGCACGAAGCCCACGCCACGCTTCCAGAGCTCCTTCATCATGGACACGGCAGCCATAGCCTTCGGCTCGGCATCCTTGAAGCCGTTGTAGTTGCCATAAGGTGTGCAGTGACGGTGGAAGAATACGAAGCGCACCTCGTCGAGTGACATATTGCCGCTGGCAATGTCGTCCCACGATGCATAGGCAGAGCCGGGGATGTTGCCTGTGAGCCACTTGGCGGCAGCCTTCTCCTCGGGATTGAGCATCTCGATGTTCTCGGCCTCGCCCACGAAGAGGGCGACAGGATTAGAGATCATGGTGACATAGACGGTATAGGTGGTAGTGGCAGTATTGTCTGTGAGCACTATCTGGAAAGGCTCGGTGAAGTTTGCCTTGGTACCGCTGGCAGGTGTGCAGACGGCATCCTCGCTGCACTGCACCTCGAAGGTGGCATTGGCGAGGTCGATGCCGCTGTTGCCAGTGACGCTGACGGTGATGCTCTTGTCGTCCTGATTGATGGCACCCTTGACGCCCTCCAGCAGGAAGTTGGTCATGATGGCCTCGTCGTTGCGTACAGAGAGCTGATAGTCCATGACCAGGTTGCCATTGGTAACCTTGAGCGTCTTGGAACCATCCAGATTCAGGTGGTCGCCGACCTTATAGTTGGCGGTAGCGCCCGCCGACAGCCGCAGACTGGTAATCTCCATGTTGTCCTTGGCTGTGAAGTCAACGGGGACCTTCACCTTGAGCAGTTTCTTCTCAACACTGACGGTAGCACGATACTGTCCGTTGAGCACCAGTTCCTCCACCAGACATGCGCCGTCGAGCTTCATGTCGCTGGTGTTGTCTTTGTTACAGGCAGTGAGCACTGCGACCATAGCACAGCACAGCAGACCTGCAGAGAATAGTTTCTTTATCTTGGTAATCATAACTTTAAACTTTAAACTTTGTCATCGACCTTTAGGTCAGAGATTGCATAGCCACACTCTGCACCTTTAGGTCAGAGAACTTTGAACTTTGAACTTTAAACTTTATTTGTTACCAGTTTCCGCAGTTCTGCTGATAGTGACCGTTAGAGGCAGCAATCTGCTCGTAGGGGATGGGACAATACTCGTTCTTGTCGGCAGTGAACGACGAACCTACCAGGAAGTTCATCTTCTCGGCCTCAGTGGAATAGAAGCGGTTGATGACGGTAGCGGCATCACCCCAGCGCACGAGGTCGAAGAAGCGCTCAGACTCCATAGCCAGTTCCAGACGACGCTCCATCTTGACCAGCTGCATGGTCTGCTCCTTAGAGTAGGAACCGTTATACTTGCCTACGGCATAGCGGATGCCGTACTTCACCTGATAGTTGGACACGATGCTGTTCTTGATCATGCCCAGGGCACGGTCGCGCACCTGGTTGACAAGTGCTACAGCCTCGCTGGTCTGACCGAGCTGTGCCAGAGCCTCGGCACGCATCAGCAGCACGTCGGCATAGCGGAAGACGATGCGGTTCATGGATGATGCCCACTGGTTGTCACAGTTGAACAGGTAAATATCGGTGAGTGCAGGGTCCACATTCTGCTTCAGCGATACGAAGTAGCCATAGGTGCCACCCGAGCGGCTCCAGGTGTTAGACTCAGCCATCATGTAGTCGGTATTGAACATGTAGGGAGTGCCGGGCACACCGACGGTGACAAAGAGACGGGGATCGACAGTCTGGGTGGAACCGACCTTGTAGTCGGCAGCGGGTGCACTGTCCAGATAGGGCAGGCCGTCGCTGTTGGTGCGGTAGGCATTGACCAGATTGTGGGAGGGCTTGTAGAAGTCAGCACCAGAGTCGTGTACCTTGGGGATACAGGGAACAATCAGACGATTGGAGAAGTTCAGGTTGCCCCAGGTCGTTCCGTCGTTCTTGGAGTACTGGATAGCCCAGATGCTCTCCTTGCCGTTCTCGTAGGCTTCCTCGGGACGGAAGTTGTTGTGGAGGTCGCTCTCCAGACCGTAACCAGCAGCGGTATAGATAGCCGGAGCAGTATATTCGACCACCTTCTGCAAGTCCTCGGCGCTGACACCTGTCACCTGATTGCTGTTGGCATTGTCCTGACGGTAGGCCTTGTAGAGGTAGACCTTTGCCAGGAAAGCAGCAGCGGCAGCCTTGGTGGGACGGCCCTTCTCGGTCTGAGTGACGGGCAGTACCTGATAGGCCTGCTCGAGGTCGTTGATAATCTGCTGCCAACCCTCGTCGTTGGTGTACTCGGTGTTAGACATGTTGTTATAGTCGTCCTCGGTCATGTTGGGTTTGTTGACAAAGGGAATCTTCTTGAACAAGCGCTTCAGCTGGAAGTGTCCATAGGCACGCAGGAACAGCATCTCGCCGGTACGCTGGCGGATGGTGGTATTGTTCTGGTCAGCCTCAGCCAGCATATCGAGCGACAGGGAAACGCGAGACAGATAGTTGTAGAGCTTGCCCCAGATGGAAGCGAAGTTCCAGTCCTTGGTCAGGAAGCCATTGCCGCGCTCCAAATTGTGGAACACATCGCCGTCAGAGAAACCTGCACCACCGACATAGGCATCGTCCGAGCGGGTGTCGTAGTTCCAAAGCGAGAACGATGCGTTCATATCCTCGATGGACAGCAGTCCTGCATAGGCAGAAACCAGCACATTGTCAATGTATTTCGGGTCTTTCACCTCATCCTGTGTCAGAGTGGCCTGAGGCACCTGATCTTCAAGAAAGCTGTTGCAGGAAGCAAGACCACAGACAGCGCAGATGATATATAGAATCTTTGTTTTCATAAGTGATGTCATATTTAGAATGAAACGTTTAAGCCGAAGGTCAAGTTGAGAGGAATAGGATAGTTGAATCCAGGATTCTCGGGATCGACGCCAGAGAACTTGCTACTCTTGATGGTCAGCAGGTTCTGGGCTGACAGATAGAGACGTATGCGCTCCAAGTGCAACTTGTCAGTAAAGGCGTTCGGAACGTTGTAGCCCAGCTGGATGGTGCGCAGCTTGGCGTAAGAGCCGTTCTCAATATAGTAGGACGACACACGACCCTCGCTGTTGTGATCGGCAGTGGTCAGTGCAGGGATGTCGCTGCCACTGTTGGCTGGTGTCCAGGCATTCAGCACGCGCGTGCCCTTGTTCAGGTAGGGAACATTGATGGCTGAGTTAGCCCAGAAGTCGGTCTGCGACTTGAAGCCGCGGCAGTCTACATCGACACCCTGTACACCCTGCCAGAACATGGTGAAGTCGAAGTTCTTATACTGCAGGTAGATGTTCAGACCCCAAGTGAAGTCGGGTGTCGGGTCGTAGATCCAGTCCTGGTCGGCCTCGGTGATGCGACCGTCGCCGTTGAGGTCCTTCCAGCGGATGCGTCCCACACCGGCACCTTCCTGAATGGCATGGTTGTCAATCTCCTCCTGGCTCTGGAAGAGTCCGTCAGCCACATAGCCCACCTGGGCTCCCATGGGATGACCTACCACACTCTTCACGCCATTGCCACCGAAGTTACCCTTGGCGGCTACCGTCTCAGGCAGCTTGGTGATTTCATTACGATACTGGCTGATATTTCCGTTGATATCCCACGAGAAGCCGTTAGCCAGCTTGTGGCGATAGCCCAGCGAGAACTCCCAACCCTTGTTCTTCATCTCACCGGCGTTGATCCACTGGGAGGCACCCTCGCCCATCGAGGCGATGCCTGCCATGAAGAGCAGAATGTCCTTGGTCTTCTTGTGGAACCAGTCGAAGCTACCGTAGACCTCATTGCGCAGCAGGGCAAAGTCCAGACCGATGTTGTGCTGGGTGGTTGTCTCCCACTTGATGTCGTCGTTGCCACGCTGTGAACGGACATAGCCGCTATTCAGGATAGAACCGCCGTTGGTGCCGGCGATGTCATAGGTAGAACCTGATGCACCACTCTCCCACAGACCTGTTGACACCACAGCCTGATAGAGGGTGTAACGAGCGGTATTCGAGATTTCCTGGTTACCAGTCTGTCCCCAGGAGTAGCGCAGCTTCAGGTCGTCGAGCCATGTGCTGGTGCGCTTCATGAACTGCTCCTGTGTGATGCGCCAACCGGCTGACACAGAGGGGAAGGTACCGTAGCGGTGGTTGGAACCGAAGCGGCTCGAACCGTCATGACGGATGGTGACAGAGGCCATGTACTTGTCTGCATAGGTGTAGTTCACCTTGCCGAAGAACGACACCAGCGAGAAGCCCTCGCCGGAGCCTAATGCCAGCTGACGGCCTGTACCGGCCGAAGGCCACATGTAGTCAGGGTTCAGAATGCTCAGCTCGTAGCGCTTGGCGGAGTTCCACTTGTAGTTCTGGCGGTTCACCTCCATACCCACCATGGCGTCACCACGATGCAGACCTACCTCGAAGTTGTAGGTGGCAATGGCGTTCCACATCCAGCGCATCCAGTGCTCCTGCTTGCTCTCGGCAGCCGTGTCGGTGCGCTTCACCTTACCATTGGCAATGGGGTAGGTAAAGAAGCGCTGCTCCTTCTGCGAATAGTCAATACCTAATGTAGAGCGAACCATGAAGTTCTTGAACGGGGTGATGCTGATGTGGGCATCGCCGAACATACGCCACATGGTGTATTCGTTGTCCTTGTTGTTGGCAATCAGGCTCAGCGGGTTCTCGCGCTCTGAGTAGGCACCCAGCGCCTGGGCATACTCGCCGTTCTCAGCGTAGATGGGGAAGTTGGGGTTGAACTCCAGGGCATTCTCCAGAATACCGCCGGGGGCATCGACACCCTTGGTACGGTTGACGGTGAAGTTCTCGCCGATGACCACCTTGCCGTCGAACAGCTTATAGTCGGCATTGGCACGGGCCGACAGACGGCTGAACTTAGAGTCCTTGATGGTACCCAGGTTGTCATAGTAACCTACTGAGAAGAACGAGCTGCCCTTCTCCGAGCCGTTGCTGACCGACAGGTTGTACTGCTGTACCACACCCGTGCGGGTAATTTCCTTGAACCAGTCGGTATCGGCCGAGCGCACCGTAGCGTTCTCGTCGATGAACATATTCATGGACAGGCCGTTCAATATGGGATTGCCCGCCTTGTCGTAGCCCCAGTCGAACTGGTAGCCCAGATTGTTGTTGTTGGGATTCAGTCCGTCGTTCACGTTAGCCTGCCAGAAGGCACGACCCCACTGCTCGGCATTCATCGTCTCAATCTTGTTCTTGTAGAAAGAAGCAGCCACCGAGGCGTCGAAGTTCACCTTCACCTTGCCGTCCTTACCCTTCTTGGTGGTGATGATGATGACACCGTTGGCAGCACGCGAACCATAGATAGATGCCGAGGCGGCGTCCTTCAGCACCTGGATGCTCTCGATGTCGTTACCGTTCAACTCGTGCATGCCGGCCTTCGTGGGCACACCGTCAATGATGTACAGCGGGTCGTTGTCGTTCAGCGTACCGATACCACGGATGCGCACCGTGGCAGCAC
>JAEEGL010828269.1_pt1 | contig 18936 bp, 16 predicted proteins | sample 9134231 | NCBI WGS metagenome assembly JAEEGL01 (sample SAMN16246548, study PRJNA631951) | gut metagenome | biome: gut microbiome; feature: rumen; material: fiber-attached | host: Bos | place: Iran: Karaj | collected 2018-10 | reverse complement strand
TAAGCGAATTGCAAACTACCTGAAGCGGGGAGGAACCTATGGAAATAAGCTTAAGGTTGCTAATTTCCCGATGTCAGAGGCTGAGTTCCTGATTTGGTCTCTTGACCAAAGAGAAGACTGGGCTGTCATTATCTGTTTGGTCGGAGGCGGCCAGGAAATCAACTCCGGCGAAGGCGGCATCGGCCTCTGGATCGACGCCCTCAACCAGCGATTCCCGGACTGGAAAATCTACATCTCCAACCAGTTAACCGAGCGCGAATACGCCGAAGGAAATGTCGCTAAACTCCTGGCCGACAACCCCAACGTCAACCTCCGCCCGGATCTGCATCTGGGCGTGTCTCAGCGCTCCTATCGCGCCGAGACTTTATCGCTGTTTGTTCACCAACTTCTGGAATTGGATGTGCCCGCCGCACGGGCCACATTGAATGATATCCGTGATCGCTATCCCATCGTCCTGACACGTGATCTCAACAAGGCGAAAGCCTGGCTCCGCGAGCACGCACGTGGCTCTGAACGTTATGGGATGCTTGTTTCGTCCAAGGCCTTCCGGCTGAAACCACTGGCCATTGACATCCGCTCACAAGCCGATATCGTCCCGTGGTTCCTCAACCCGATCACCGACATCCGCTCGTCTCTTTTCCTTGAAGATGTGGCCACGGAGTTCGACGTCCAGGGCCTCGAGCTCGATTGGACCTGCCTGGTATGGGACGGTGACTTCCGCTATGATGAGCGTCACCATTGCTGGCAGCACTTCAACTTCCGCAGCGATCGCTGGCAGAACATCAACATTACCGAAGGCCGTGCCTACCAGCTCAACGCCTACCGCGTCCTCCTCACCCGTGCTCGTCAGGGTATGGTTATTTGCATCCCCGAGGGTAACCCCGATGACGCCACGCGGAAGCCGGAGTTCTATGATGGGACGTATCGGTATTTTCAGTTTATTGGCTTAACAGATATATAGTATATTCCTGAATGCTTCTAACATCGTAATGCACTTGATTAGCTAAAGATGATCGGGATGCTGGCATTTGGTTTATGAGTTGGGAGAGATGTTTGAACAAATTTTATATAAATTTGTGAAGGTATTGTTTTGTAACTTGTAATATAAATAACATATAACGATAAGAATCAACGTATGTCGAAAGTGACCGACATTATCGAAGATATTAAAGAGCAATATCTCGAAAACGATAATAATATTCCCTGGATAATTGGTTTTAGTGGAGGGAAAGATTCTACAACGGTGTTGACTTTAGTGTGGCGTGCTCTTTTGTCTGTAAAAGAACAAATAGGTACTAATGCATTAACTCGAGATGTCTATGTTGTTAACAATGACACTTTGGTTGAGAATCCAATAATCACTGATTACGTTCTAGAGGTTCTGGACTATATTAAAAAGGCTGCTGTTGAACAGCAGTTGCCTATTAGCGTTAAGGTTACACTTCCTAAGTTGGAAGATAGTTTCTGGATTAGCTTTCTTGGCAAAGGGTATCCTGTCCCAAATAATCAATTCCGCTGGTGTACAGAACGCCTGAAGATTAAGCCAACTTCACAGTTTATTCTGGATCAAGTAGATGCAATGGGGGAGGCTATAGTACTTATTGGAACACGTCTTTCTGAGAGTGCGACGCGTGCTAAATCGATTCACAAACATGAGATTAAAGGGCATAGGTTAACCAAGCATCCCCTCAATCCAAACACTTTTACATATGCGCCGATTAAGGATCTCTACCTTGAGGAGGTCTGGTATGTTCTAAGTAAGGAACCGTCTCCGTGGGGATATGATAATGAGAAGTTATTCCAGATCTATGCTGATGCAAGCGCTGATGATTATGAGTGCCCGACTATGATCACAGATAAAACACAACCTTCCTGTGGTCAAAGTCGTTTTGGCTGCTGGGTATGTACGGTTGTAAAAGAAGACAAATCTATGAAGGCCCTTGTAGAGCATGGAAATGCGTGGATGGCGCCAATGCTTGCATATAGGGACCTTATGGTCGAAGGTCGTAATATATCGGAGAACCGTTTTTCGACAAGAAGAAACGGGCAAGTCGCAGTCGATGCGGAAGGTCACAATATGGGGAATTATACATTTGAGTATCGTAAGGATATGCTTCGGCGCTTGTTGATCCTCCAGCGTGATCTGCAAAAAGATAAGCCCCATATGGAGCTTATATCGAATCAAGAGCTTGTTGCTATCCAGATCAATTGGTATAGAGATGGATTCTTTTCGCCAAAGGTTACGGACATCTTTAATGAAGTGTATAATCGCACGATGCCTTTTGAAAACATGCATTATCAAGAACGGTTGATCCTTGAGCAAGTCTGTAAAGATAACCCTGACGATTACCATCTTATTAATGACTTGGTATCCCTTCAGAAAAGTAAAACTATTCTGATGAATAACAATGGCCTTCAAGGTGATATCGAAAGGCGATTGGATAACTATATTAACGAAAGGAAATAATGTTTATCGATTCTATATGCTTATATAATTTCCGGGCTTATAAAGGTGAAAATAGAACGACTTTTAAAAAGAACGGAAAGAATGTTTTTCTAATAGCCGGCAATAATGGCTTTGGGAAAACAACATATCTAACAGCTTTAGTTTGGTGCCTTTATGGAAAGCTAATGGTTGATGTCGATGAAAAGTTTCGACGCGATATCAACGATGCTCAAGGATATAAAGGTTTTGCAAAAGCGGGGCTCAACGCTATTTTCGCGAATGAAATAGATAATCTGTCCCTTGGATCTGAAGTAAAGCGTCTTCTATCCAAGAAAGGGTATGAGGGCAAGTTCGCCGAACTAAAAAAAAGAGCTCAGTATTATGTAGAGATACATATGATTGACGTTTATATTCCGGCGATTCCTTGCTCCGAGGTCACGATCAGGAGGACCTATGACTACCTTTTAGATAACGAATCGATAGAAGTCCTAATAGATGGACAAGTTAACGAACTTGCCAGAGAGGTTGGATATGATATTTTCATAAATGATTTTATCCTGTCAAAAGATATTGCTAAGTTTTTTCTCTTTGACGCAGAGAAGATTGTTAATCTCGCTGAAGTTAAGTCAGTTGAAGAGAAACGTAAATTAAGCACAGCATATAGTGAGGTGCTGGGTATTAAGAAATATGAGGATATCAAGCGTAATCTTGAGAATCTTAGGTTAAAGTTTAGGAAAAAAGCTGGTTCAAGCGTGAGTCAGGCGAAGCTTATAAAACTCACCACCGAGGTGGATGAGATTGAGAACGAAATTGTTCATAAGGAGCAGATTCGGCGCGAGTTATCGGAACAAATGGATAACCTACGGGCTGAAAAAGATCAGCTACAGGAGAAGCTGATTCGAGAAGGCAATGCGATTAGTGTTGATGAACTAGAAAAGCTCAAAGCTGGCTTAGCTGCAATTAAGGAAAAAGATTCGCAGCTAAAGTCTCAATTACGTGACATGATGGATATTGCGCCATTTGCTATCTCCGGAGATTTGTTTAGCAAGGCTATTATGCAATCTATTCAAGAACAACAGTCAAAAGCCAAAATCGCGAACGCTGAAACTCTCATGTCGGCGCTAGTCTCTGCTCAGCAGTCTATTATTACGGAGTCCTCTGGACTTGGATTATCTGAAAGACAAAAGGCGTTACTCACTGCAATTATAGACGATTCTTTTTCGAAGACCATATCATGCTACGCTCCGAAACGAAAGGCTTCAGAGATAAGGGTTTTATTTGACTTTACGGAAGAGGAACACAATGCGTTCAAAAGCCTCTATGATAACATCAAACTGTCCTTTAGCGTTTCTTTCAAGCAACTTGTAAAAGACATAAAAAACAACTCGAACTTTCTTCAAAGAACTCAAAAAAAGATTACAGCTGCTGAACTTGATGATGGGAATGCGCATATTCGTGAGATCCGAGCTCGCAAAGCTGTTGTTGATCGTCAGATAAAAACTAATGAAGAGGAAAGTCAAAATCTTTCGGAGCAAATCGGTCTGTTGAACAGAGACCTTGTTGTTAAAAAGAAACAGCTTTCAGAGTGTATTAAGCTTGTTAAGGTAGATGACATGGATAAGGGGAAAGATGCAATAGCGGAGAGATTGATAATCGAGCTTAATGAGTTCCTGAGCAAACTTCGGGATAAAAGGAGAGCTTCACTCGAGTCCAAGATTAAAAATGAGATAGATATCTTGATGCATAAGACCGATTTTATTGATGGCGTATCAATGGATATCTTAGATAACATCATTGAAATTAATCTATTAGACCATGATGGCCAAATAATTAATAAAGAGAAATTATCAAAGGGCGAGCAACAACTTTATGCAACGGCGATATTAAAAGCACTTGTTGACGAATCTGGGATATCTTTCCCGGTATTCATCGATAGTCCTCTTCAGAAATTTGACAGCATCCATTCAAAGAATATTATTTCGAAGTTTTACCCGGCCGTGTCAAAACAGGTTGTGATTTTCCCTCTGTTAGGAAAAGAACTCTCGGAAAGTGAATATGAAGATTTGTTGCCCAATGTGAATAGTGCCTTTGTTATCCAAAATAGGAATGGAGTCTCTTCATTTATTGAAGTGAACCCTGCAAGGATTTTTAACTATATTGATTAATCAATGTTTACTCAGATAAAAACCTCTAAGGCTAATAAAATAATTGTGACGGATTTGAGCCGTCGTTTCAATCTTGGGGCGGAGAATGTGATTGCTAGAATTGCTTTTGCATACTCCCTTTCAACTGGACGACGGCTGAATTTGTCAGACATCTCAGACTCGCAGGGGAAAGAGTATAGTAAGAATGTGCTGTTCGGAAGCAATTATCCTTTTTACCTTGCACTGTTGTGTACTCACTACAATTTGTATAAAACTGATAAAGACATCCCTAAATACATTAAGATGCATCTTGACGATGGCCTTCAATTGATGAATGCGGAGTTGAATGATAACCCCAATCTTAATGGTATGGACTATTTGATCGACAAAATAGATGCAGGGTTAAAGAAGATAACAAATATCGATGAATAGCGATAAGATATCAGATCTCTATAGCGCTGGGGACATCTCTGGTTTTGCTTATCTTGCCTGTATAGAAAAGGGAATCTATACTGTGCAAGATGCCGTTACCATGGGCGTTTTTAATGAGCCTTGTCCTTCTTGGGCGAAGGAGATTGAATCTTTTGTCGAAAAACCGAAATGCGATACATCACTTTCGGACTATCCTTCTAACGAGCATCAGTGGGAAGATCTTTGGAAAGAAATCAAAGAGGTCTATGCCATCCATGAGAGATTTTTAGATAAGAGAACAAAGAGTGCTCTAGATAGGCTCAAAACATGTTACTCGACCTTTGAGGCTTTTTTTCATGAGTTGTTCATCGAAGATAGCGATCTTTGGGGGAGATTTGTGTCCCTTCGTTCTGTTGGCCGGGCTTCGTTTAACCGCGCGCGAGTATTTGTAGATGCTTTAGGGCAAGAGCTGGTTACTCGCGGAATCTCGTGGCAATCATTGTGGGATACATATACTGATGGTCATGAATTAGTGCAAGATTTGAATATAGATCTCGATAAGATTATCCGTGATGTGATTCGGACAGAATTGTCGAAGCTTTCGACTCGTTCAAATAATGCTCTGATTCTTCTTTTCCACGAATGCGGGGATTCATATACATCTTTCTATCATACTCTTACTTCAAAAGGATTTGATGTTTGGAAGATGCGAAATGTGGGACGGAAAAGCGCGCCAGAAGTTTTTAACTTTGTTATTAGAATCCAGGTAAAAGTTAGAGAAGCGACTAAAACAAAGAGAGTTGCAGAAGGAATTGGTTCTTTCCAAGATCATAGTGCAGTGTCTGAGATTTCATTAAGTGGCGGATCAGCTGTAGACTATGATTCATTTAGGGCTTATTTTGAAGCAAAGATGCATGACCTTTCTACTAGGTCTTTCAATGCAATCAATTCTCTATATATCAAATGCGGGAACTCAGTAAGTGTTTTTCTCGAGCAGGTTTCAAGCCCGGAGTTTCAAGTCACGTCTTTACCAGCTGTTGGCAAAAAATCTGCTAAAGAAATTTCTTCATGGATAAACGGTATCCAGGATCTTTTGTCTGCAGAGAGTAATAAGGTTAAAGATATAAAGAGATCCGCAATAATCAATCATTATGCTATTCTTGGACTGAAAGGTGATGCGGACAGGATTGAAGAGATTAGTGCCTCTTTGGGGCATTTTGCTCTATTCTTGGCAATCAGTCAATATATAGAGCAATTAAATGAACGGGAGCGGTCGATTATAAAAGGTCAATTGAGGATTTTTAATGGCCAGAGGTTAAAGGACAGAAAGTCCCATGCGAATTCGCTGGGTATTACACCGGAGCGTTTGAGACAGATTCGTAAGGCTCAATTACAGAAGCTAGCTCAGTATATTCAGTGGCTAGGACAGTTTAAAAATGATTATTCGAGTTATGTATATAAACGCGATAGAATCTCTGAAATTAACAACGAAGAACATACTTGCTTTAACGATAATTTTATTAATTGGACCATTTCAATCGTTTGGCCAGAAGAGTATCAATTGTTTGGCGATATAGAGATTGCTTTTGAGAATCCATATGGTTATGAACTCAATCTTGCGTTAGTCCCATCTTCTCTGGCAAAGATTTTTGATTTCTATGGATTAATAAGATACTTTAAAGAACTAAGTGAGCAGCGTCGTGCGGATGCTCAAGTTATTCCTATTCGCGATGTTGCCTTACAGTTTTTTAAGAAGAGAATCTATTATGAATCGCTTGAAGAAATCGAAAAGGAGTGTCGCAGTATAGCGTATCGAGTGTATGGTTTTAGAATCCTCAATGATTCTATATATGTTGAAAAAAACGCCATCCGTAACAACTCTGAGTGGGCAGAGTTAATAATCAGGGAGGTTGGTCATCCTATGACGGCTGATGCGATTTACGAAGAGCTTGAAAAGAGAAATCCGGGAAAATCAAAATCCGCAGCATCCTTGTCGTGTGCGGTAAGGAATAACCCTAATCTCGTATCGCTAGGAAAAAGCAGTACATATGGATTAAAAGAATGGACAACTGGACAGCATCGCGGAGGAACAATTAGAGAGTTCGCGACGGAGTATTTGCTATCTCTACCTATGCCAGTAGCTCCTTTAGAAGAAATCGGGAAATATGTTCGTCAGTTTCGACCTTCATCTTCTGACAAGAGCATACACGCGAATCTTCTTCTAGAACAGAGTGGAGCCTTCTCTCTGTTCTATGATAGTAGAGAAAACAGATTCATCGGGCTTAGGAATTATGACTATGGAGGTGTGTATCGTATGTTTGATCCAGCCCATGATTCAAAAAGAGATTTCAAGACAAGTTGTACGTTGATTGAGCAATTCGTTGCTAAAAATGGACGATTTCCGTTTCATAATGAAGAAGATGAAGAGGAGTTACGGCTTTGGCGTTTCTGGGGCGTTCAGCAGTCGAAGCTGAGAAGAGGGAAGCTTCAAGATGAAGAAGCTAAGATTATAGCTTCTATGGCAGAACGGTTATCTATGTATAGAACAAACAAGGGTGATTATCAGTGGCTGAATAATTATAATCAAGTTAAGGAGTTGATTTTGAACGGGCCAGGAATAACGGCGATCCCAATCGAGCTCCAGCAATGGTTAAATAAGCAAAGAAGGGCATACAAGTATGATAAGATGCCGAAGGAGAGAGTCTCGATGTTTAAAGATCTAATAGAATTCGCGCAGAATGGTGCTAAAGAGTTTTAATTTCAAATCAATCTACTCGTCTGGGGAGTTGACGGCTGATCCCGTCGTCTTTTTCAATAATGCTTTGTCTAGAAGCATTAAGCTAGATATTGGACTAGGTTTTTTTAGCTCGGCTAGTATCAATGTCCTTTCTATGGGGTTCGCCAAGTTTATAACCAACGGAGGAAGGATGCGATTATACATTAATCAGTATCTTTCTGATGAAGACTATGATGCATTGGTTTCAACGCCGGAAAAGATAGAAGATTCTGTAATACAGAGTTTCTATTCAATGTTAAAGATTCTATCTAAAAGAGATGAACATTTTTTTAATTGTTTATCATATCTAATACAGTCAGGGAGAATTGACATTCGGATTATCGTACCCAAAAACGGCGGTATTGCTCATCAGAAGTATGGCGTATTTACTGACGAAGAAAACAACAAGGTCTCTTTTATTGGCTCACTGAATCTGACTGCTTCGGCTCTTACCTCGAAGAATCTTGAGAGTATAGAATGCCAAAAGTCTTGGGCCGGGGGGCAAGAGGTAATCAGTGAATATGAGTTTTTATTTGATTCTTACTTCGAAGGAAGAAGAGATCAGGTTTCTGTGATTCCGGCGCGTCAATTAACAAAAGAGATCATAAGAGCATTCCCATCAATTACTGAAAAGAAAATAGTCGATGATGAGGTCGAGCTCATAAACGAATGGAGACGGGGAAGAGAAATGAGTGAGGAAAGCAAGGAGGAATCCGCTGCTCTTCCCCAGACCCCGCATTTCCCTTATGCATCAGGGGCGTTTCCTTATCAAATTGAAGCGTACAAGAATTGGAAAGCGAATGGTGAAACGGGCATATTTGCTATGGCTACCGGTACCGGTAAAACAATTACATCTTTGAATTGTGTTTTAGAAGAGTATAAATCGTCTGGCAAGTATAAGATTGTCATTCTTGTCCCCTCTAATGATTTGGTTAATCAGTGGGTTGTGGAAGTTGGGAGATTTAGCTTTCAGAATATTTTCCTTGTCAACGGGAAAAATGACTGGCGAAAGTCCTTAACAGAATTGAAAAATGAGGTTGCTTGGGGATTAGACCGTAGCTATGTAATCATTTCGACTTACACTTCTTTTGTGGAGGAATCATTTCAGACATTACTCAGAAAGTTAAACAGCGATGAAATGATATTGATTGCAGACGAAGCGCACAATGTCGGAAGTGCTTCTGTTCGGAAAGCCTTTGCGGCCCTTCCTATAAGAAGGCGCATCGCACTCTCAGCTACGCCTACGCGGAAGTATGATGAAGAAGGAACTAAAGCCATCGAGGAGTTTTTCCATGATGAGCCGCCTTATTGCTATTCTTTTTCAATGGAGCGCGCCATTAAGGAAAAGCGTTTAATGCATTATTTGTATTATCCTCGTATCGCATATTTGGATGAAGATGAGATGAATCGGTACATCTATTATACTAAGAAACTTCTGATACATTTTGATCCAATAACCAAGAGACTCCCCAATACAAAGGAAGTAACTGATTTATTGATGGCGAGAAAGCGTATTATCCATAAAGCCAATGACAAATATAGAGTGTTTATGGAGATTGTTGATGAGTTGGTCGAAAAGGGAAAGGCCAAGTATTGTTTCGTATATGCTCCGGAAGGCGTTGATTACATTCATGATAATTCACAAAGCATAATTATGAAAATGAAGGGACTCGTGTATGAACGATATCCTCAAATTCGGACGAATACCTTCCTCGGCGGTGATGCTGGGAAGAAGGATAAGCTTAGGGCCTTTGCTGAAGGAAAAATAGATATGCTATTTGCCATGAAGTGTCTCGATGAAGGAGTAGATGTCCCGCGGGCTGAAGTAGGAATATTCACTTCAAGTACAGGAAATCCACGCCAGTTTATTCAACGTAGAGGCCGCTTGTTGAGAAAACACGAAGATAAAACGTTTGCGTACATTTATGATACAGTTGTCGTCCCTGACTTTACCTCGTATTTTGATAAAAGCACTTATGAGATGGAGCGCTCTTTAGTTCGTAATGAGCTAATTCGAGTTGCATATTTTGCCTCATTATCGGATAACTACTTCGAAACCAGAGAGGCACTAACAAGAATCCTCGCATATTATAATCTGGAAATTGGCGCTTTGATTTCTGAATTACAAACACAATAATAATATGACCACACAAGATTTACTTCGGGAAGTCCTCAAGGACAGCATCTTTCAAGAGAAATACGGAATCTCGAAAGAAGAACTAGCCTCTGTGTCATTTGATAAGGATTCCAAATATCCTATCATTGAAACCATCAAATCCATTATCCAGCTGAAGGATAGTGGGACTTTAGATGTGAACGTGTTTAAAAACATTAAGCAAAACATCTTTAACATCAGTTAGTATGGCGTCCATTATTATATCAATTGCCTTTAAGAATTTTTATAATTTCTATGGCGATTATTCGAATAACTGTTTCGTCTTTAAAGAGGGCCTCAACATTATTAATGCTGATAATGGAATGGGGAAGTCGAAGATGTATAATGGTTTCTTGTGGATCATAAAGGATTGTGTTTATGATTCTGACGAGAGAAGAGTCGATGTGGTTGATAATGCCGCAATTAAGATGGCATCCGAGAAAGCAAAAGCTGAGAATGATGTCGTTGATTTTGGCGTGCAATTGGTCTTTCAAGATGAAATTAGTAAGTATACGATAACAAAGAGTATTAAGATAACCCGTCAGGGTACAGCGGCAGACTCCTGGAAAGTATCCTCACCTCAATTTGATGTGATGGAGACTAATCTTATTACGCATAATTCCGCTGTTATCTATGACATGACTAAAAAGGAGTCGATAATAAAGGAAAGGCTTCTTTCACCCGCAATGTTGTCGTATTCCTTATTACAGGGAGAGGCAATAGACAATATAGTTGATCTTTCTAATTCATCGAATTTGTCATCTACGGTTGAAACTCTTACAGATTTATCAGAGATTAATGTTTTAGAGACCACATGTAAGGCATTGTTTAAGCACGCTGATAAAGAATTATCAAATAAGCAACGAGCTTGTGCCGGAGATAAAATAGCATTCAATGAGGCTCAAGAAAAGAAACAGGAAATTGAACGTTTGATAGACAGTAATAATGAGGCGGTTTCTGTCTATAAAAGGGAGCTCGAGAATGCAACGAAAGAGGCTGCAAAGTATTCTTCAATACTTGCTAATACCGAAAAGCGTGTGGAGTTTCGTGAGAAACTTCACCGATTGCGCGAGGATTTAGCCAATAAAGAGAATGAGCTTAATTCATTGTTATCAGCAGTAAACGATAATCTTTTCAAAAAACCTCTTCCTTGGCTATTATATGGATCTGAAGGTTACGTTGACGCATTCGCTGAAAAAAGGACCAAGTATACAGAGACGATGCTTGCAAGAATAGTCGCAAGTGACCCGACGACGTATCTTGCTTCTATTTTGCCCGATGGGAGTCCGGATGATGCGTCTCTTGTGAAAATGCTTAAGCAGAAAGTTTGTTTTGTATGTAATCGCCCGTTTGAGGAAGGCGATGAGCACTATAAACATATTGAGATGCTACTTCATAGATCTGTCGAAAAACCGTCGACGGAAGGTGCTCGGTTTAAATCGTTTTTCGGCGAAATCCAGAAATCAGTATCACCTTTTATGAAGGTTGATGATATCTTTGGATTGATGGCCTCTGCGATTATTGAGCAGAAAAGCCTTGAGGAAGAGATTAGGCGTCTTCGTGAAAGGATTAATACTGCTTTAGCGGATTATAAAAATTACGGCGGGACAGAATCTGATTCGGAGAGTGAATCTGATATGAATGTTTTGGCGGCTTATGGGGCGGCGTTGAATAGCATTAATTTGAATACAGGCTATCTCGATTCCGCGTCTAAGCAAAGCGAAAAGCTTGAGCGTGAGTTGAAATCATGGGAGAAGCAACTGTCCATATATGGCGGTGCTGCTGTTCCACAGTCATACCGGGATCAGAAAGAAATTATTGAAGATATACAAGGTATTTTTGCTCGTACAAAGCAGCGAATATATGATGAAGTGGTGGATGGCCTTGAAAAGAAATCGAATTATTTCTATCAGGAGTTAACGGCAGGTAATAACGTTGATGGTGGCAAATTGTCGTTCACAAAAACATCATATGATTCTATTCAACTGAAAGTTTACAATGAGGCTGGGCGGGAATTAACCGGGGCGTCTGAAGGTTTTCAGCGCATGAAGAAAATAGCTGTTTTAATGGCGATCATTTCCTCGAAATTTGGAGATGGCCGCTATGATTACCCGTTTATTGCAGATGCTCCTTTCTCAGCGTTTGGGAAGAATTTCATTAATAACTTTTTTGATACCGTCCCAACCGTTTTCCGTCAGTGTATCATTATGATTAAGGATCTGTATGATATTAATTCTGAGAACCTAATTACGACAGATGGTAAGGCTATTTTAGAAAGGATGGAGAATGGCGAGATCCCGGGTACATTTTATGTCATTAGCATCCCTGAGTCGTCAGATCCAGTAAGAATGACAACTACTATTGAACCTTATAAGCTATAAGCCATGAACAGTCAAGAGTTCCGTCAAGAAATTGACATAAAAAGACCGAAGTATTTGGTAAAATATGCCTCTCTTATGGAAGCGATCTCAAATAAGGGGACCGCCGGAGGTGGAGATTATATTAAATTTGGCCCATTGTTTCAAACATATATGTACGCCTTCATGATCGGGTATCATCTTGGTGACTGCCGGATGCTTTCGGGTGAATCAAAAGATTTTGCACCAATTAGCCACTGGAAACCATCCGAACTTGCAGATTATATTATTATGCTCATCCTTTCAGAATCTGACGAGAAACTTGGGTTTTCTTGGGCGGATCTTGAACTTATGAATGATGAAGAGTGCAAAATAGCCGTGGGAACAATTATTAGAAGGATTGAGGGATATGCTAACACCGGCTTGGATTATATTCAAGACAAGTTTAAAAACGAAAAGGATGAGTTTCGTAGCCCCAATGTGTTTATTAATCTTTTGAGAGAAGTTGTAGATAATAAAGTCCAATAGGAATTGGTCCCCGTTACTCGTTAGCCTCGCTCCCCAATAGATATATTCTCAGTCAATATGATACGGTATTCTGTCCCTTCGGCTCTTTTGCGATGGGACAGAATGTGTTGGGCTAATTCGTTATGTCGAATATAAAGAAAGAAAAATGTTGATGCGTGTTTAGGATATAGTGGGATTAATAATTGACCTCACAAAAGATTCCTCACGCTAAAGATATAGATTTGTATCGACTAGAAATGGTAAATAGTGCGGTCTCGATAGTATTTATTTTGAAGGGAATATATGCTATAGGAAGCAGAATTAATGTTTTTTTATGGCGAATAATAAATTATCTTCCGTTGATCATGTCTCCCTTGATTAATACTTGGTAGTGTGCCATATAACAGGGCGTCAACGCTATCCCCGTAGAATACTACACCTGAACCACTCTTTCGCCGAGTCTAATTCTTTATTGTTTGTTATGTACTTTGATAAAAAAGTGAAGTAGTCCTCGTGATGATCCTTTAAGCAGTTTGTTTTGATAATCATTAGGTCGTTTTGACTGCATAAAACGGATAGGTTGCTATCTGTCATTTTCTGCAGGGCGCGTTTTATTTCAAGCTCCGAATCTTCGTTGAAGGTGAAAATCGTAATATTCATCCGTGGAGGTCTGTCGTTACTTGTTTGCTGCTTAAAAAAAGATCCAAAATACTGACGATCGTTTTCTCCGATAGAATGTCCAAAGAATACCACATCTGTTGCGTCCAAAAGATCTGGCACGATTGCTGGCGGGAAGAAATGAGGATCAAAGGATTTTTGGAGGAAGTCGTAATCCTCGTCATATTCTTTGTCATCTCGCGTCCCAACTATAATCTCCCCGTCGGCGCAGCAGCCATGGACATGATGCGTAATTGCGCTATATTGAGTGTCACCATTTAGAGGAAAGTTGGTGTAATTGAATGTGTATATGGAGACCTGGTCATTCTCCTTAATCCTACTGGCTATTGTATAATATACGGCGGAAGCAATACTTTTATTATTTACTCTGCTATAATCAATGCTGCATAGGTATTTACATAGCCCTTCTTTTATTAAGCGGAAAGCTTCTCTGTCTCTGTGGACTGTGCTTTTGAGAAGAACCTCTTTTAGAGGTATCTCATAAACAGACTTCCCACGTTCTGTTTTCTGTATTAGAAGATGTTTCGCGAAAAGGGATTGCGCATCACTTAAGTGCTTAGGGGGGATGTGGCCTAATCTAATGTCATATGCGGAAGTCTCTTTAATGAAACGTGCTTCAGAAGGGGTAATAACATCGAAACTATCACCAACTCCTCGGGTCTTTCTATAATAGGAAATCAATTCATCTTCTAAGTCATACCATCTAACTCTTCTTAGATCCTCACCCCAACGTTCATTAAGATATTTGATTAAAGGGGCGGGATAATCCCGAGGACAATACTTTGACTTCCAAAAGTCTTCGTACCTCGTTTTAAGATTAAGGTCAATGTCGAATCCATTTCCAAGGATTAGGACGATTTTGCGAGGCTCCGTCATGTTTTAGAGATTAGAATTCTACGTTGTTATATGTCAAATTAAAGTTAACAATTTATGGAAGTATTCGTTTTCTTGGAATATGACTCTAGGATAATGAGGAATGACCCAGTTAGATGTAGTGCAGATTGATGTCATGGTGCAGTTATTGGTAATAATCTTTCAAAGATAATCATTTTCTTACCATTACCGCGTACTGCGTGACGATTTTGCCGTCTTTGTAGACGGCGAAGCCGCGTTTGCCGGAGGGTAGGGTGATGCCGCCGAAGTAGCAGCCTGGGTGCTTGCTGTCGGCTTTTGCCCGCTTGAGGGCGTCTTCGGGATCTCGGAAGTAGTAGGTGAGCATTGCGGCGGCAAGGTACGTCGCAATGTTGACGGGTTTTGTCAAGGACGATTTTTCTGCAGGTTTTTATTTGCTTGACAAGAGTTGTCAAACTCGCGCCGTATCTTGCGCCCATAAAACCTTATGGCTTATGGGATTGTTTTTCAAAAATGAGGAGTCCTGGCTGGACCGCGTTCTGCGGGGCGAGGATGTTTGCAGTGGCTTCTACGGGCGCCGGGGGGAGTTTTCCCGCAATGATGAGGCGTATCGGGTGTCGGATGATATCCGGCAGTTCCATCGGTCGCATCCCGACGTGGATCTGTCGGACCATTACTATTGGGACGATCTCCGCGATGCGGAGACGGATGGGTATCTGGAGGATTAAATGACGTTGACTTATGTTTTTCTCTTTTTTGTTCGGGGTGGGCATGATCGGGTTGATCGCGTCCCGGGTGCTGTCCAGGAAGTGGATGGCGGAGTGGAAGGCGAACAACGGGGTGCTGGGTGTCATCCTGGCGTGGTCGATGTTTGTCTTCGTAGTGGCGTTGATCGTCGCGATTGTCCTGTTGATTGTGGATGATAGCTGTTATTATATACCCTGGGGTGTCTTGAATGCTGATATGTTGGTCATGTGGGTTTCGATAGGCGTGTCGATCCTGACGATGTTCGCGATGGGCATCGCCGCGGATGTGCGCCGCATACGGGAGAAAAGAAAAGCGGAGCGGGATTATGGACGAGAATGATGCCGGTCCACAGCTTTGTGGACTAGACGCTAGGGCTGGGGCTGGACCGAGTTGCCGAAGAGGGCGAGGACGATGAGGATGGCTGCGCAGAGGAGGGCGATGAGGATCCCGAGGATGATAAGGATGAGGCCGGCGGTGCGTTTGGCCTTGTTGTCCTCCTTCTTGCCGAAGTGGAGGAGGAAGAGGCCGGTGACGAGCGCCGGGAGGATGAGCAGGGCGAGGTAGAGGATCATGGGATTACAGCTGGCTGATGAGTTCGTCAATGGAGCCGGCGACGCCGTCGAAGAGTTTGTACATCAGTTCGGGCTCCTGCATCTCGGGGATGTAGACGAGGACGCGGCGGCCGGCGCCGGCCATCCAGCCGGCCTCGGTGTGGGCGCTGCGGCCGCAGGGGAGGACGAGCACGCAGGTGTCGGCCCAGCGGAGGGCGTCGAGGTCGGCGGCGAACTGGCGCTCGGCCTTGGGGTGGTGTAAGCCTTCGCGGTATTCGTCGAAGGTCCAGTCGGGGGCGGCCGGGTCGATGTCGGTCCAGTGGAAGCCGGCGCCGCCGTGGGGCGGGTTGCGGAAGTCGTAGACTTCGTGGCCCGCCTCGCGCAGGCGCCGTACGACTTCGGGGTAGTGCTGGTTTCTCCAGCTGGAGGCGACGTAGATCTTTGCCATGTCTGGGTTGTTTGGTGTTCTTCAAAGATAGTCATTTCCGGGGCATTGGCATATATCGCGTAATAACTTTTTCGGAAGATTTAACAACTTTTAACACAAAAGGTTTGGCGGTCTCGGTAGGGGCCGCCATCTTTGTGGCGCGAAATGCGTATTTCGTTGATTTGTAATTATTTAACTAATTAATATTTGTTTGTTTCTATATGGAAATCAATGAATATTTGAAGGACCAGAAACGGATTGTCTATGATTTGCTTGGCGCTACGCTGCGGGGGTACATGGCGACGACGGAGATGGGGCCCCGCAACATCATTGTCTGGGCCCATGCGACGATGCTCTCGTATCGGGATGTGAACGGGAGACTCCCGGCAGGGGCGATCGCAAGGGCGGTGCTGCCGGATGCGAAGGGAGGCGGGCTGGATAAGGCCATCTACGAGCGGTATCCGTTGGAGCCGCTCATGGAGGCGGATGTGTTCGAGATACATGCGCTCTGTCAGGGGGTGTGCACTGAGCTCCGGTACAAGACCGAGGGAGGGCGCTGGAAGAAGAAACTGCACGTGTATCCGGACGATGCGCCGGACACCCTTCTGGCGCGGGTGAAGTGGAATAGCGCGCTGAAGCCGGCGCAGGTGGAGACGGAGGCCGATCTGGCCGAGGCGGTGCGGAAGCAGCTACGACGGCTTGAATGGAGCGGGAAGATGTCCTGGAAGCCTGATGTTTGGTTGAATGGGAATCGCGTTACTTATTAAATTTGAATGTGATGATGAATGATTTTCAGACGGGGAAGGTTTATTTCGCGGAGGGGATCCGGCGGTATGCGGCGGTGTGGGCGCAGCTCCTTCGTACGCTGCGCGCCGAGGGCGTCGAGCCAGCGTTGCTGCCGCAGACGGAGTCCCGCAAGCATATCTGGGCGCGGGACTATATGCCGGTGCAGCTGGGGGCAGGGCGATTCCTGCAGTATCGCTATGAGCCGGATTATCTGAAGGGGTATGAGGGGTATATTCCGCCGTATGAGGCGATTTGCCGGGAACTGGGGCTGGACTGCAAGCGGACGGAGCTGGTCATCGACGGGGGCAATGTGGTCCGGTGCGGGGACCGGGTGATCCTGACGGACAAGGTGCTGCAGGAGAATCCCCGGTACTCCCGGGGGCAGCTCCTGAGGCGGCTGGAGGAGGCGCTGGAGGCGGAGGTGTGTCTGATCCCGTGGGACCGGGGCGAGCGGTACGGCCATGCCGACGGCATGGTCCGTGCCATCGGCCCCGGGGAGGTGCTGATCAACAACTACGGCGACTTGGAGCCGGCCTTTCGCGACCGACTGAAGGCGGCGCTCGAAGGCGCCGGACTCTGCGTCGCAGAGCTCCGCTACGGCCTGCCGCACCCGTCGCCGCATTCCTGGGCGTATCTGAATTTCCTTCAGGTAAATAATTGTATATTTGTACCAGGCCTCGACCTCCCGGAAGACGTGTTGGCCGTAGCGCAGCTCCAGTCGCTCTACCCCCGCCGCCACGTCGTCCTCGTCCCGGCCTGCCGGCCGCTCGTCCGCCTCGGCGGCGCCCTCAACTGCGTCAGCTGGACGGTCCAGGTCGATGAAACTGAGAAGCCACGATAAAACACATAAAACAGAAGCAGATGGAAACAAAGGTAATTGATGTCAGAGAGCCTCTCCTGGAATGTCTCAGCAAGTTTTCCGGAGCCAAAGGAGAAACCCGCGAGAAACGGGAAGAAAGCCTTCTTGCTCCATTCCGGGCGATTGCCACGAAACTCATTCATGGCGGGTATTTTGCCGTGTCAGACAAGGAGGGCGTCCGTTATAGGATATACATACATTCCGTCGAGTTTTATTATCACGAAGAGATTGAATCGGGTGAAGATAAAAGGGTCTGCGACTGGGTTATGTATCACCGGAATCCTTTATATGGCCGAAAAAAGGAATCTCTTGCTACAGGCTCTTTGTTCCCGCATGATTCGGGTGTAGATATCACTTTTGAAGACCAGCAGGATAAGGCTGAAGATGTTCGTTTTCGTGCTTCTGCGCTGATCCGTTCTTTCCAGGTTACGACAGGCGATAATGAAACGATGGTTGTATTCGAAGATCGTCCGAATCATGTCAAGCAAGAGAGCCGGGATGTTGAGTATTATCCCACGCATCTTCTTCAATATTTGCTGAACAAGATCCAGTTGCCGGCGATTCAGATCGAATGGAAGGAAAAGAATGATTGTGTCGGTGAGGTGTATACGGGCAGAAGAATTAATGTGTTTAAAAGCAACTATTATAAGGACGACAAGGGCCGTGCTCATGTGAAAAGACTGGATGGTGAACCAGATCCGAGAAAGTGGGCTTTCTGTAAAGAGAAGATTACCATTAAGCTGGATAAGCAGGAACAATTTACTTTTGAATAATATTGTATATGGCACATCCGAAGTTTACGCCTGATTGTATCACGGAGCTGGCCGAGGGCGAGATTTTTGTCTTCGGTTCGAACCTCGCGGGCTGCCACGGCGGCGGGGCGGCGCGGCTGGCGTTGGAGCGCTTTGGCGCCGTCTGGGGGCAGGGGGTAGGCCTGCAGGGGCGTTCCTACGGCATCCCGACGATGCAGGGCGGGGTGGAGACGATCCGGCCGTATGTGGACGAGTTCGTGGCTTTTGCCAAGTCCCGGCCGGACCTGTTCTTCCTGGTCACGCGGATCGGGTGTGGGATTGCAGGGTTCCGCGAAGAGGAGATCGCGCCGCTGTTCGCCGAGGCGCTGCCGCTGGCGAACGTCGCCCTGCCGGAGCGTTTTGTTCAGATTCTTTCGGCAAGGCAATAGGTCGGATTAGACCGTCGGGGTCAGTTCGCGCAGGCGCTTCTCGATGATGTCTATAAGTCG
>JAEEGL010694770.1_pt1 | contig 18936 bp, 20 predicted proteins | sample 9134231 | NCBI WGS metagenome assembly JAEEGL01 (sample SAMN16246548, study PRJNA631951) | gut metagenome | biome: gut microbiome; feature: rumen; material: fiber-attached | host: Bos | place: Iran: Karaj | collected 2018-10 | reverse complement strand
TTTAATTCTAACATGAACTTTTACTGTGTCTCCAACCTTTAATACTGGAACTTTACTTTTTAATTGTTCATGCTCAATTGATTTTATAATATCCATTATTTTTCCTCCTTCCAAATAAAATTTTCTTTTATTTGCTATTTTTCAATAATTCTAAATTTTTCTTATCTTCTTCAGATAAATCTTTTTGAGAGATAAGGTCTGGTCTCTTAAGTAAGGTATACCTTAAGGATTCCATCCTTCTCCATTTTTCAATGTTTTTATGATGCCCGAGTAATTAGTACTTCTGGAACTTTTTCATTTAAGAATACTTCAGGTCTTGTATATTGTGGGTATTCTAACAATCCATTTGAGAAAGATTCTTCCTCTATAGATTCTTTATTTAATACTCCCTCAACATATCTTGATACTGCATCTATAAGTACCATTGCTGGAATTTCACCACCAGTTAATACATAATCGCCTATTGATATTTCTTCATCGACAATCTTATCTATTACCCTTTGGTCTATTCCCTCATAATGCCCACAAAGAATTACTAATTCCTTCTCTTTTGCAAGTTCTTTAACCTTACTTTGAGTAAGCGGTTTCCCTTGTGGAGACATATATATTACTTTCCCTTTGTTTTTTAATGAAGAATAAGCATCATAAACAACATCAGGTCTTATTAACATTCCTGCTCCTCCACCATAAGGTGTATCATCAACCTTTTTGTGTTTATCTTTTGAAAAATCTCTAATATTAACTATTTCTAATTCTATTAGTTCATTTTCTTCTGCTCTTCCTATTATGCTTGATTTTAAGCTTCCAAACATTTCAGGGAATAAAGTTAATATACTAAATTTCATTAAAATACTCCTTGACTAATATCTACTATTATTTTTTCATTTTCTATATCAATATTTTTTATAACTTTTGATATTGCAGGTAATAAAATTTGTTTTCCATCATCTGTTCTTACAACATACACATCATTGCTTCCTGTTTTAAATATGTCTTCTAATATTCCTAACTTTTCTTCATTTTGATTATATACATTTAGTCCAATTAAGTCAGCTATAAAATAGGTATTTTTAGGTAGCTTTTTTGCATCCTTTCTTTCTATTTTTAAATAGCTTCCTTTAAATCTTTCTACATCATTTATATCATCAAATTCTTCAAATTTAAGGCTTACCATATTTTTAACATATTTAACATTCTGTATTTTACATTCAATTAACTCTTTTTTAAATGAAATAAATACTTTTTTTAGTTCTTCAAATCTGTGTATATCATCTGTTAATGGAACTACTTTTACATACCCTTTAAGTCCATGCGTATTTACTATTTGACCTATTTCTAAATATTCTTGCATATAAAATTCCTTTTAAACTAATTAATCTAAAAATTCTACTGTTACTCTTTTCCCTTCTTTTGATGCTATTGCTTTAATTACAGTTCTTATTGATTTTGCAACTTTTCCTTCTTTACCTATAACTCTGCCCATATCACCCTCTGCAACTTTAACTTCATAAACAATAGATTTGTCACCTTGCACTTCATTTATTGAAACTGCTTCAGTGTTTGAAACTAAATTTTTAATAATTGTCTCTAAAATTTCTTTCATAAACTATTCCTCCTAAATTATTTAGCTTTCTCTATTAAAGTTTTAACAGAATCTGTTGGCTTTGCACCATTTTTTATCCATTTTTCAACTTTTTCTTTATCTATTTTTATTTCAGATGGTTCTTTCATAGGATCATAAGTCCCTATTTGTTCAATTATTTTTCCATCTCTTGGAGATCTAGAATCAGCTACTACAATGTGATAGAAAGGAGCTTTTTTTGCACCAACTCTTTTTAATCTAATTTTTACCATAATTTCACCTCCTAAAGCTGTATTTGTATACTATTTAAATATTAAATATTACCTAAATTTTTTTAATGAATTAATGTCTATTCCCTTTAAAGCTTTACCTATATTTTTTTCATTTTGCATTTTCTTCATTAATTTTTGTGTTTGTTCAAATGAATCCATGAATTTATTAACATCTTGTACTCTTGTTCCACTGCCTTTTGCAATTCTTATTCTTCTACTACCATTTAGTAATCTTGGATTTTTTCTTTCTGCTTCAGTCATTGAACAAATAATTGCTTCTATTTTTACAAATTCTCTTTCATCTATATCAGATTCTTTTACCATATTTAACCCTGGTATCATTTTTAATATAGAAGAAAATGAACCCATTTTCTTTATTTGTCTTAATTGTGTTAAATAATCATTTAAATCAAAGTTCTGTTTCTTTAATTTCTTTTCTAACTCTATTGCTTGTTCTTCATCAAATGCTTCTTCTGCTTTTTCTATTATTGAAAGCACATCACCCATACCAAGAATTCTTGATGTCATTCTATCCGGATGAAATACTTCTATATCACTTAATTTCTCACCTGTTGCAGCAAATTTAATTGGTCTGTTTGTTACTTTTTTTACTGATAATGCTGCACCACCACGAGTATCACCATCAAGTTTTGTAAGTATTACTCCGTCTATTCCAAGACTTTCATTAAAACTTTGTGCAACATTTACTGCATCTTGACCTGTCATAGAATCTACTACTAATAGTATTTCATGTGGTTTAACATTTGATTTTATATTTTTTAGCTCTTGCATAAGTTCTTCATCTATATGAAGTCTTCCGGCAGTATCTAATATTATTACATCATTTAATTTTGAAAGTGCTTGAGATACTGCTTGTTTTGCAATTAATACTACATCTTTACTATTCTCATTTGCAAATACTGGTATATTTAATTGTTTACCAACAACTTGTAATTGTTTTATAGCTGCTGGTCTATACACATCACATGCAACAAGTAAAGGACTTTTTCCTTCTTTTCTAAGTAAATTTGCAAGCTTACCAGCTGTTGTTGTTTTACCAGAACCTTGTAGTCCTATAAGCATTATAATTGTTGGTGGATTTGGTGTAAAATTAATTTTGCTTTCAGTTCCACCAAGTAATTCTACCATTTCATCTTTTACTATTTTTACAACTTGTTCTCCTGGTGTAAGAGATTTTAAAACATCTTGGCCTAATGCTTTTTGTTCTATTACAGAAATAAAGTCTTTAACTATTTTGTAGTTTACATCTGCTTCTAAAAGAGCAAGCTTTACTTCTCTTAAAACTTCTTTTAAATCAGATTCAGTTATTCTTGCTTTTCCTCTTAACTTTCTAGTTATTCCTTGAAGCCTTTCTGATAAACCTTCAAAAGCCATTAGGTACCTCCTTTACACTAAGCAATTTAATTGCTCTTTAACATTATCTAAGATTTTAGCCACTTGTTTATCTGATGTTTTTTCTTTTATTTGAGAAATTTCAGACAAAATTATAGCTATTTTCTCTTCTTGATTAAACATCTTTTTCATAACACCTAGCTTTTCTTCTAACTCGAAAAGTTTATTTTCCCCCTTTTTTATATTGTCTCTAACAGCCTGTCTTGTAATTCCTTCATTCTCTGCAATTTCTGATAAAGACAAATCGTTGTTATAATAATCATCTAAGAAAATATACTGTTTTTTGGTTAAAAGCTTCCCATAAATTTGGCAAAGCATACTTACTTTAACATTCTTCTCCATATATTTACCTCTCTTATGTAATGCTAATATACTTTACACTATTTTTTTGCATTTGTCAAGCATTTTTGCCTATTTTGGTAAGATTTTTTTCATTTCTTCTTGTCTTTTTACTTTTTTAGTTGTAGTTTTTATTAATTCTTCTTTTGTTAAAATCATTTTTTGAATATGTTTATATCTTGGAAATGTCGTATTTATTCTTTTTATTTGCTCCCAAATAATGCTAAATAATTCTTCTTCAGTTTTTCCCGCATATTTAGAATTTGCAATTTCTTCACTATATACAATCTTAACTGAAAGAGTAATATCATTTTTATCTTTTTCATCAGGCATACCAAATACCATTGATTCTTCTACTAATTCTAATCTATTAACTAATATTTCAAGTTCTTCTGGAAATACCTTTTTACCATTTTTAAGAACTATCATATTTTTATTTCTTCCTGTTATTGTTAAATATCCATCTTTATCAATACTTCCTAAATCTCCTGTATAAAACCATCCATCTTTAAAAACTTTTTCTGTTTCTTCAGGCATTTCATAATATCCAAGCATTACATTAGGACCCTTTACTCTTATTTCTCCAATTCCATTTTCATCTTTATTTACTATTTCAATGGTATCATTAATCATTGGAAGTCCCACACTTCCATTTTTCATATGATTAAAATCTTCACCAGCTATAACTGGTGCTGTTTCTGTTAAACCATATCCTTGTACTGTTAATATACCCATATTGTTAAAATCTTTTGCAATCTTTGCATCTGCAGGTGCTCCACCAGATACTACAAATCTTAATTCTCCTCCAAGTTGGTCTAATATTTGTTTAAATAGTTTTCTACGAATGTCTATATGTAGTTTCATTAAAAAACCACTTAGCTTAAGTGCAAAATTAATAAGCATAGTTTTCCCTTGTTTTTCTACTTCACGCATTATAGTTTTATATATACTTTCAATTAATAAAGGCACCCCAACAAATATTGTTACTTTATATTCATTTAGGTTTTGTTTAATATATCTAAGCCCATCTGGAAAAGCATTTCTAACTCCACATGATAGTGTCAAAATAATACAAGTTGAACCAAATATATGATGGAATGGCAAAAATGCAATATTAGTATCTGTAACTTTTATATCTTCCACACATTGCAAAGCATAAACATTTGAAGCAATATTTCTTTGTGATAACATTACTGCTTTTGACTTAGATGTTGTTCCTGAGGTGAAAAGTAGTATGTTCATTTTGTTTTCATCAATTTGAACATTCACAAATTCTTTATTTCCTTTATCTAGTTTTTCTTTTCCTTTTTCCATTAACTCAGATACACATGGATATCCTTCAATTTTATCCATACAAATATATTCATCTATATTTGTTTTTCCGTTTTTCTTTATCTCTTCTATTCTATCTAAAAGTTTAGGATCAAATACTATTACATCTGTTTTACTTCTTATTAAAGAACTTTCAAGTTCTTCTAATTGTAAGTCTTTGTCAAGTGGAACAGATACAATTCCTCCTAACATGTTTGTTAAATGTGTTAAAACCCATTCATATCTATTCTTACCAATTACAGCAACTCTTTTGTTCTGTAAATTCATTGAAAAGAATTCGGTTCCTAAACTATTAATATCTTCTAATAGTTTACTATATGAAATATTAATATACTCTGTTTTATCATTTTTTTCTTTCTTCTTTATTACAAATGCTGTATTATCCTTAAATTTCTCAGCAGATGTATATATTATTTCCTTTATAGTTTTACATTCTTTAACATCGAAATTAATTCTTGGTTTCATAATTACCCCCATACATTTAATTATATTTGTTATTTTATCAATTATATTAAATAAATTCAACATATTTGACCTCGCAGTCAAAGAAAAAAGAGACTATTTAAGTCTCTTTAAAATGGATTTCAATCATCAATACTAAACAATATGTCTTTTTCAACATTTCGTGGAAGCTTTTCTTTCTTAAATCGATTCTTCATTCCACAGCATGGGCACCTATAATACACATACCCATCACCTCTAAGCTCAATATCTCTTACATCGCCTTGCAATGTTGCCCGACATTTCTGGCAAATTACAGTAAAATTTGCATATGTAACAGTTCTTCCTTTTAGTAAAACTATCATAAAATCCCCCTTCTTATAACATTTACAAATATTATAACATCTAAATATCCAATTGATATCTGTATTATTATACTACATTTTACATAATATTGCAATTTACATAATGTCATGATATAATATTTGCGATTATTTTAAATCGAGTTTTATTTATTACCTTTAAAACAATTGTTAGGAGGTCAAAATTATGAAAAATGAATTTGTAAGTAGAGAACAATTAGAGCTTCTTCCAAAGCGGCTTCTTCTTGCAGAAGAAACTGACGCAAGTAAGAAATTTAATCAATTATTAAATTCTTTAAAGATTAGGAAAAACTTTTCTCCATTTTTTAAAGTTTTAGTAATTGGATCTGGCGGTTCTTATCCTGCAGCAGTCTTTGCAAAGTATGTTATTAGTGAAGGCTATGGAAATCCATATGTCGAAGCTGTAACTCCTCAAACTGCCAAAAGAATATTGACCCAGTTTGATAATTCAGCTAATTTCACCAAAGTTCATAACCCCAGCTTTGATTTGGTCATTGGTATTTCCTATTCCGGGAAAACTCATGACATTATTGCTTTGGCAAAACTCTGCATTCAAAGAGAATATCCTTTTGTCCTTATTACAGGTGCTGAAGAAAACTCTTTGAAAGAAATCTATCCAAGTGGAATTAAGATTATTTCTTACTACAATCCAAAAGATGATACTGGAAAAGAAAAGGGTATGATTTCAATGTTTTCCACTCTGGCTCCTTGTTTAATAATGAATAATTGGAAAAAATCTGTTTATTCTTTGTGTAAATCGAAAGCACCACATTTGAGCACTTTTAGAATTTCCAGACTACTGAATTTAAATCCTATTGTACATGTTTTCTACGAATGGGATACATATGCAGTAGCCGCCGATATTGAAAGTAAACTAATTGAATCAGGCTTAGCTGCAGTAGTATTACATGAAAAAAAGAACTTTACACATGGTAGATATACTTTACTATATAAGTATAATTTTGCTTTAGCTATTGATTTAGTAAAGCAGAATACTTCTTATGTTGGTTCTAAAAAATCGGATACTACTAATTTCTCAATTTCTTTCTCTAACTTCTTAATGAATCTTTGCAAAGAGCGTGGTGCTTACTACTTAGAAATCAGTAATGATTTCTCCCATTCTACCAGTTGGAACTTATATGTATTAGCACTGCTCCCTTATCTTATTACAGAAATTGGAGAAGAATTAGGTATTGATATTTCAAAGCCATTTAAACCAGGAACTTTTCCTGAAGAAGCTAAAGCATTGTATAATTACGAAGGAGATTTTTAAAAACTTTTTAAATATCAAAAATAAAAAACGGCTAGTTAGCCGTTTTTTATTTTTATATAATTATAAATAATTACTTTATACAATATGTCACTATTGAATTTGCTTCAATTTTATCTTTAATTATTCTATCATCTATCCAAATGTTATATTCAATATCATACCATTTGTTATTTAATACAACTACCACAATGCTATTATCAATATTTTTAAAAGATGTAACTTCAATATTTTCGCTATATTTACTAAATCCTATTCTTTTAGCACCTGGCTTAATAAATTTGCTGAAATGGCCTATATAGTAATATGCAGATGTTTTTATATAATCATTTTCATCTTTGTTTAGAATAATAGGGCTATTGCAATAATTCTTTTTATGATTAGGTCCACCTTTGCTATCAAGCATTATATTCCAGTCTATATATCCATTCGCTCCAGCATTTATATCGCCTATGATATCATGAGCATATATTTCTCCATTATGAAATTCTTCAGGAGAATTAATATCAGAAAATCCTGTACACCCTTCTGTATGTATCAAAAGTTTTTCAGGGAAATACTCTCTTACTAATTTTACATTCTCAAAATGATTTCCTGAATAATAGTGGAAAGCAAGTCCTGCTATTTTATCTCTAGCACCTTCTATATTAAACTCTTTTGCAGCTCTGCTAAATAGTCTTTCTTTATTATGATCCCATATTAGTATTTTAGTAGATATATTATTCTTTCTTAATGTATCATATAAATAGTTGACAACAAAATCTGCTTCTTCTTCATCTTCATACAAACAAGATTCCCATGTTTGAATAGCATTAGGTTCATTTTGAACTGTTACATACTTAATGTCTATCCCTTCACTTTTATATGCTTTAATATATTCTACAAAATAATCTGCTAAATTTTGTTTAAACTTTGGGTTTAATTTTCCTCCTAAAATAAGCATCTTCGTATTTTTCATAAATTTGGGTGGACTCCATGGAGAAGAAAAAATTGTTAAATCCTTTTTGTTTATAGCATCTTTTAGTAATGGTAATATATATTCTTTATCCTTTTCAATATTAAAATCTGATAAATCATGTTTATTTGAATATGAGTATGATTTTATTGAAAAATCACAACTTCCAATTGGTAATCTTGCTAAAGAATAATTTAATCCATCTTCTGAATAATAATCTTCAATTAACTGTTTCTTTTTTGATTCATCAAGTTTATTATATGCATACCCTGCTGCTTCAGTTATTGCTCCACCAAAGCCAAGTATCTCTTGATATGTTATATCAGGATAAATGTTTATGAGCGAATTTTCAAATCTTTTTGGAATTTTCTTTTCTATTATACTAGATTTATTTAAAAATCTTTTCTTTTTAAAATTTGTTTCATATCTTTCTATATTCATTTATTCTTCCTTTAATTTTTTATTTTTACTATTGATATTTGGTTATATCTTCAATTCTTCCTGCAAAATATGGTCTAGATTTTCCTTTTTCTCTTAAAAATATTACAAAAGTATCATCAACATAAAAATATCTTGGCTCTTCAGGATTTGGTTTGAATTCTACTGAAGTTGCTGCTACTTTCATATCTATAGCAGCTTCACTTTTGATTTCTCCACCTTTTTCATCTAAAGAAAACTTTATAGATTGTATAGCTTTTGCTATCTCTGCTGTATCATAGTATGGATCAGCTGTTTTAAATTGTTTGTTTGCTAATTCTTTATATTCTCTTTTTTCATTAAATGTTAATTTAGGTGCTTTAAACTCGTCTATATTTTCAAAAGATTTGCTTCCTGTATATTTTTTTGATTCATTATTCATGTTTTCATAAATTTCATTAAATGTACTTCCTTTAGGATTCTTACAAAATATAACCTCATCATTTGTTTTAGTATTTACTAATACTGCAAAATCATCCTTTGAATTATAGTACAAGACCGTAATTTGATTCCCTACAGAATCTTTAGTTTTTTTATCAATTCCAAAATACTCTATATTTTCATAGTTTTCTCCAAACTTATCTTTATCTAATTTATCAAATACTTGTAGAAATTCAAATTTTCTATATAGCATTGTATAGAAAAAATATCTTCTAACATATGGATTATTAGGATTATCTAATCCATCTTCAGACCAATCAAAATCATCTAATATATCGCTTTTTTGATTAAATTTTTCCTTTATTCCTTTTTCTATTAGCTCCTTTAATTCCAAACTCTTTAGTCCATAGATTTTATAATAATATTCATCTGAAAGCATTGTTTCATTAAAGTCCTCTTTATTTAAGTTTCTTACCATGTCTAATTGTGGATTAAATACAATATCTTGTTTTACTACTTCATTTTTCATATCATTCCATACTAATTGGAATGTTCCACACCAACTACTATCTGCTGTTATTATATCATTCATTGTTGGAACAACAGTTATGCCTGAGGCTTGAGCAGGCTTTATATACTCATCATTGAAAAGGTTTGTTTTTTTAACTATAATATATCCTATTGTGCATAAAACTATTAAAACTACAAGTACAATTAAAGTAACTACTTTTTTATTCATATATACCATCTCCTAACTAATATTTTACTTATTCCTTTTCATACTCGTCATTTTCTTTTTTATTTTCTTTTTTACCAACAATATAATTTGTTTTAGTATTACTTATATAATCTTCATATCCTTCTTCTATAACATATATACATTCGCCTTCTTCAATTAATAATTCTCCAACTCTTGTTAATTCATTATTTATTTCACTATAAATATATATATTATTCTCATCTTTTTTAAAAGAATAGTTTTGGCAATGATACTCAAAATTGTTTTGCTTATTGTTATACGCTTCATTTACCATATCATCAAAGTCTTTTCCATTATCTAAATTAATGTTTTTATATCCAAGTTGAAAATCATGATCTTTTTTTACAGCAAATACCGCTTCTGGCACATTTTGAAGGTTTTCTGGCCAATCTTCAAAAGCTCTTACTTCAGATGCTGCATCCTTTTCTGTTGCAACTCCATCTTTTATTTTTATAAAATGATGCCCAAAATCATCTCCTGTTCTATATTTTACAATATATTCATCATCTTGTAACTTCGTATTTCCTAAAAGTCTAATAAAAGAAACTTGTTCTAAAAGAGAAGATACAGCTTTTTCAAAGGAAATATTGTGTTTGAACACACATGCATCTAACTCTAATGCATATCCTCCACAATTAATTCTTTGATTAAAATCTCTTTCTAAGTATTCTTCATATGGCATAGGTGTTAGCTTTAAGCCCAAACTCATTTCAGAATAATCTTTATATGTTCTTTTACAACTCTCATCTAAATACTCTTTTAATTCATTTACAAAATCTTTATATGTTTCATTGGTCTCATTTGAAAAAACAAAATCTTTCGAAAATCCCCATACTTCTGTTCCAATCATTTTGTAATTCTCAGTTACTTCATTTACAAATTGTTCTGGATTGCTTGAATATATTTGCTTAATAGGTCCATCTAATTCTTGTAAATTTGTACCATAAAGGTATACATCTCTATCGTTTTCTATGTGTTCTTTATAGCAATCAATTGAACTTTTCCTTTGATAATAGCCTTTTTCATCTTCATAGTCTGCTCCTAATTTCTCAATATCCTTTTTTTCAAATTTATATGCATACATAAAATCTAGTATATAACTATCTATTATTTTTTTCTCTTCATCTGATAACTGCTTATATATTTCATCTTTATGATCACATAAGTACTTTTTTATTGAGCTTCTAACAAGTATTAACTTCATTTCTGTTGGGCTATGTAATCTGTTATATGATTCTTCTGCAATTCCTATACCATTTTTATAATTACCCACAAGCATAGGTAATTCTCCTAATTGTAAACCTTTTGTTAATTCTTCAACTATTAAAACATTCTTTTCAAAATTTTCACTTCTTGATAATATTATAATTTGGTCATTTCTATCTTCTTTTTTACTAAATTTAAACTGAAAAGGCACATTATCCTCCTGACATTTTTTTATATAGTTTTCTATAAAACTAACTTTTTCTTTTCCTTTTAAATTTAAATATATTCTATATATTAATTCACCCTTTTTTCTTTGATCTTTAATTGGATCTTCTTCAGAATATATTACTTCCCAACTTCTGTTATCTCTATATAGCAATTTTGAACCATTTTCTTTTTCTTCACTCCATCTCGTTTCCCAATCAATTCCTTGAGAATGAATCTTATTTATCAATTTACTTACATAATCATCTGTTTTATTTTCTAAATCTCCTAGTTTATTAATCTCATTATAAAACAACTCATCATCACAATTACATTTTAAATATTCTTTTATTAATTTTTCTATTAGCTCATTTGTAAATGGGCTTTTTACTTCTTTAATTATTTTTCCAATCATTGATATCACCATTTATTTTTTATATATCTTTTTTCTATAATTTAACATAATTTAAATATATAATCAATACCCATAAAAAAGATAATGTAGCTATTAAAAACTACATTATCTTTTTTAAGATTTATATATTTTCTATTAATTTCTAATCAATTGTTTTGTCTTCTTCCAATTCTTTATCTTGTTTAAATCTATTTTTACCATAAGATATTTCTGCAAGTCTAATCATTTGAGGTAATAAGTTTTCATCTTCTTTTAAAACATTATACACTTCATCCCATGATTTTGCTGGTTCTTTTTTCTCTCCTCTATACCATCTTGGGCTTTCAGTTGCTTTGCATATTTCACTAATCTTAATTATTTGTCCTAAAGCACTATTATATTCTCCCTTTGAATGTCCTGAAATGACATTTTTTTGGTCCTCTGTTAATTCTATACCTATCTTTTCTGCCATCTCTACAGAATATTCACCATGTAATTTGTTAAGCTGTATGGCCTCTGGATGTTCTTTCCAATTACAACTTGCATCATATATATATGCTATTCTTTCATCTGTTTCTCCTAAATTCATTAAAATTGCTGTTTTCATTGCGATAGCTGGTGTTACTCCAGGAGCACCTCCCACTTTGTCTATTTCTTGAGCCATTTCAGCAGCTATTTTAGCTATTCCCTTATCATTTTCTGGTCTTCTCAAATGATTAAATATAAACTCTTCTTGCTCTTTATCAAACATATCTATTATCTCCTTTCATATCTTTTTGCTTATACTAATTGGAGCGGGATGCGAGAATCGAACTCGCGCTACCAGGTCGGAAGCATGGCATTCTACCACTAAATTAATCCCGCATAATATAATTCTATTATACAGGATATTAATTATTTTTTCAAATTATAGATGAAAATATTGTTATTATATCTAATTAGTAAACTCATTTATCTTTTCTTCTAGCAATTCTAATGATTGGTTTATATAGTTATTTACAACTTCTTCAGTTATAAAGAAATTGTCTCTACCTTCTATGTGTTTATGTACAACTATCAATTCGTCTATTGCTTGATTCATTTTTTCATCATTATTTAAAAAACTTTTTATTTCTTCTTTTATTTTTTCTATATCTATCGGTACAGATTCAATTAAATATTCATCTAAATTACTATAATCTGCATATATATTTTCAATAAAGTGCTTGTTATCGTGCAATACCTCATAATTCTCTTTTTTATATCTATATTGCATTACTCCATACTCATTTATTCCAGATTCCTTAACATGTTCAATAATAATGTCTTTAAACCATACATAATCTTCTATTAAATGTGCTAAATAGCCAATAGTAAGCTCATCTTTATTTTTATTTTTATTTATCCTTATATATTCATCAATATCTGGCAATCTAGCTATTTCATTATTTAAAATAATTTCCTTGATATAATGTGATTCATTTTTAGTCATTATTGTTTTCTTATATATGTCTGGCAATATACTTCCATATATGAATCGATCACCCAAATTATGTTTCTTTCTATATAATTCTGATATACATAAATGCATCATTATTGATCCCATTTTCTTCTCCCTTAAATTACTACAATTTCTCTCTTTAATAAACTAGCTTTAACAATCCCTATTCCTATGAATTTATTAGTATTATCATATACTCTATAAATTCCATCTGATATTTGCTTTGTTATTTTTACTCCATTTAAAAAATGTGTTATTATTCTTTCATCTAAAACTATTTTATCACTTTTATTAAAAAATTGCTCTATTGTGACTATTCTCTCTTGAATTTTGTTTTTATCAATTTCTTCTAATTCTATAGAATTTTCAATCTTGAATTCTCCTACTTGTGTCCTTTGTAATTCTTGCATAGTTCCTATTGTTCCAAGCTTCTTTGCTATATCTTCACATAGACTTCTTATATATGTACCTTTTGAGCATTTAACTCTAAATTTTATGGTTTTCTTATCAAAATTTAATAATTCTACTTCATATATTTCTATTAGTCTTGGCTTAACATCTACTACTTGTCCTTTTCTTGCATATTCATAAAGCTTCTTTCCCTCAACTTTAATTGCAGAATACATTGGTGGAACTTGTTCTTGTTTTCCTTCAAAACTCTTTAACACACTAGTTATTTGCATAGGTGAATATTCATTAACTTTTTCTGTTTTCAAAACATTCCCAGTTATATCTCCAGTATCTGTTTTTTCTCCTAATTTTATTGTTGCTATGTATTCCTTATCATGATTTATTAAATATTTAGATAGTTTTGTACCTTCGCATATCAAAATTGGCAACACACCTGTTGCCAATGGATCTAGAGTTCCTGTATGTCCAACTTTTTTTATGTTTAACTCTTTTCTTATTACATTTACAATATCATGTGATGTAAAGTTTTCTGGTTTGTTTACAACTATTATTCCATCCATAAAATACTATCCTTCTTACTATTTTAAATGAATTTTAGTCTGTGCAATTAATTTTTCTTTAATTTGCTCTAATGTACCTGTTGTTATTGTACATCCAGCTGCTTTTATATGGCCTCCGCCTCCAAACATTAAGCATATATCTGAAACATTTACATAGTCATTTGAACGAAGTGATGCTTTATATGAACCATTTTCAAGTTCTCTTAAGAATATTGAAACTTCTACTCCTTCAACATCTCTTCCTATATCTACTATACCTTCATAATCTCCTGTTTCAGAATTTACACTTTTTTCATCTTCATTTGTTATATATGTAAAGGCAATTTTTCCATCTTCAAAAAATTCAATTCTGTTCATAGCAATTCTATTTAATTCAAAGCTAGATTTCGTACAGATTTGTAATACATTTCTATATACATTAGATACGTTTACGCCTTTTTTTAATAACTCTGCTACAAATTCAAATGTTTCTGCAGTTACTCCAGAATATTTAAATCCACCTGTATCTGTTATAATCCCTGTTAAAATGCATGTTCCTATATCTTTTGTTATTTCTATATTCCAATATGGTAATACTTTAGCTAAAATTTGTGCACATGCTGGTGCAACAGGATCTACATAATTATAGTCTCCAAACATTGTGTTTACACCATGATGGTCAATTTCAACCTTTACCTTGGCATTATCAAAGTAATCTTCAAATCCATTTAATCTTTTTACATCTGAGCAATCTACGGCAATTGCTAAATCATATTTTTTATCACTTTTTTCTTTTATTTTTTCTATTCCTGGTAAAAACTTAAAGCATCTTGAATACTCTGGTATTATAACATCTACTTTTTTATTTAATTGAATTAATGCATTATACATAGCAAGTGAACACCCCATTGCATCCCCATCAGGATTCTCATGTGTTAAAATTACTATTTCTTTAGCATTATCAATTTGTTCTTTTATATCATCCAAAGTCATATTATTCTTCTCCTTCTTCTGGTTTAATATCTTTCATTATTTCCTTTAAAATGTTATCTATTTTTGCCCCATATTCTATTGACTCATCAAATTCAAATATTATCTCAGGTGTTGTTCTTAAATTAATTCTATGTGCAATTTCTCGCCTTACATATCCAGATGATGACTTTAAAGCTGCAAGTGTATTCTTTTTATTACCATTTATCATACTTACAAATACTCTAGCATATTTTAAATCTGGTGTAACTTTTACTTTTGTAACACTAACCATTCCAGTTATATTTGAATTATTAAGTTCATAATTAATTATATTGCTAATTTCTTTCTTTAATTCCTCTTCAATTCTAGCCATTCTATTACTGCTCTTTTCCATTTGACTCTCCTTAATAAAAATTATTATTTATTATCCTTTACCTCTTCCATTATATGTGCTTCAATAATATCTCCTTCTTTAAAGTCATTAAATCCTTCTAATTGAATACCACACTCATATCCTGATGCAACTTCTTTAGCATCATCTTTGAATCTCTTTAATGATGATATTTTTCCTTCAAATATTACAACATTTTCTCTAATTACTCTTGCTACTGCATTTCTAGGTATTTTTCCACTTGTTACATAACATCCAGCTATTGTTCCAACATTTGATACTTTGAATAATTGTCTTACTTCTGCATTTCCTGTTACTAATTCTTGGTATACTGGATCTAACATACCCTTCATTGCAAGTTCAACATCTTCAATTGCATTATATATTACTGAATATGTCTTTATTTCTACTTCTTCTTTATCTGCAATACTTTTTGCTGTAGCATCTGGTCTAACATTAAATGCTATAATAATTGCATTAGATACTTTCGCAAGTACGACATCAGATTCTGTAACAGCACCAACGTTTGAGTGAATTACTTTTACCTGTACCTCATCATTTGACAATTTCTCTAATGATTGTTTTACAGCTTCTACTGAACCTTGTACATCTGCTTTTACAATTAGATTCAATTGTTTTAAATTACCTTTTTCTATTTGATTAAATAAATCATCTAATGTAACTCTTGAAGATGCATTTAATTCTTTTTCTCTTTGTTGTCTCTTTCTTCTTTCTATTAAATGTTTAGCCATTTTTTCATCTTTTACTTCATAGAAAGTTGCTCCAACTTCTGGAACCTCTGGCAAACCTGTTATTTCAACTGGTGTAGATGGTCCTGCAGATTTAACCTTTTGTCCCTTATCATTTGTCATTGCTCTTATTCTACCGATTACAGAACCTACAACTATTGTATCTCCAACATCAAGTTTACCTCTTTGTACAAGCATTGTTGCCATTACGCCCTTAGCCTTATCAAGTTTTGCTTCAATTACAGTACCTTTTGCTTGTTTATTTGGATTAACTTTTAAGTCTTGCATATCTGCTACTAATAGTACCATTTCTAATAATGTATCTATGTTTTGACGTTTTTTTGCAGATATTGGTACAAATATTGTATCTCCACCCCATTCTTCTGGAACAAGTTCATATTCTGTTAATTCTTGTTTTATTTTTTCAACATTTGCACCTTCTAAGTCTATTTTATTTACAGCAACAACAATTGGAATGTTGGCTGCTTTTGCATGGTTTATAGCTTCAATTGTTTGAGGCATTACACCATCATTTGCTGCAACAACTAATATTGCAATATCAGTTATTTGTGCTCCTCTTGCTCTCATACTTGTAAATGCTTCATGCCCTGGTGTATCTAAGAATGTAATTGCTCTACCATTAACATCTACTTTATACGCACCAATATGTTGTGTAATTCCGCCAGCTTCTCCTTCTATTACATTTGTAGATCTAATTGCATCAAGTAAAGATGTTTTTCCATGGTCTACGTGTCCCATTACCACTATAACTGGTGGCCTTGAAATTAATTCATTTGCTGAATCTTCACTATCATCAAATAATATATCTTCTTCTTTTATAACTTCCTTCTTTTTAGCTGTTACACCAAATTCACCAGCAACTAAAAATGCTGTGTCAAAATCAAGTTCATTATTTATTGTTGCCATTATTCCATATCCTAAAAGAATTTTAATAACTTCTGAACTTGTCTTCTTTAATTCTGCTGCCAAATCCTTTACTGTAATATTTTCTGGAATTGTTATTTCTGTAAGCTTAAATATTTTCTGTTTATTTCTTTCTTCTTCGCCTTCTTTTGAGCTCTTCTTTTTATTTTTGCGACCTCTATTTGAAGACATATCATAATAGTCATACATACTGCCTTCATTAAACATATGAGACAATTTATTTTCTCTTGTTAAATCTCTTAGTTTATCTTTACTTATATCTTGATCTCCATGTCTATTTTTTCTTTGAGCTTTTCTTACTTTGTTTTCATCTAATCTGTTATTTTTCTGCTTGTCTATTGCTTTATTTGCATATTCTCTAACACTTTCTTTTTCTATAATGTCAGCATTCATTATGTCCTTTATATTCTTTTCAATTCCTTTTTCATCAAGTGGTCTTCTTTGTCTATTAAAACTATTATTTCTATTATTATTAAACTTATTAAAATTATTATTTGGTCTTGTTTGATTTCTACTATCTACATTATCTCTTGTTCTATAATTATTTGTTCTTCTTTCTTCTCTTAAATTATCATTTTTAATATTTACTCTTGTACCAACTTCTTTTTGATTACCACCATTTATTCCATTACTTTGCTTTGATGCTGCATTAGCTGTTTTTTCTTGTTTCTTAGGTCCTATTCCAAATAATTCATTTACAGTCATTGGTCTTGACTGTTTATTTCTATAAACAATGTTATAGTCTTTTTTTCTATTCTGCTCAATAAATCCAACATTTCTATTTACTGGCTTTGGCGCTTCTTGTTTTTTAGGCTCTTCATCATTTATAATTACTTCTCTTCTAATAATTACATGCTCAGATGATTTTGCTCTTTTATTTTCAGGTTTTTCAGTCTTTTCCTCTTTTTGAGCCTTTTCTTTCTTTGCTGGTTTTTCTTTTACTTCTTTACCTGATTTCTTTTCAGATTTTTTAGAAAATGCACCTTTTATTTTATTAGCCACTTCATCATCAACTGCGCTCAAATGGCTTTTTACTTCTATTCCAAGCTCTTTTGCTTTTTCTAGAACTTCTTTACTATTTATATTTAATTCTTTTGCTATTTCGTGTATTTTTATGTTACTCAATAGCTTCACCCCCAACAATTATTTTTAATATCTCATTTGACAAATTCTTATCTTTAATCGCCAGCACTGCTTTATTGTCCTTTCCTATGGCTTTGCTCAATTCATCTTTTTTTGCAAATATAGCAAAAGAAATTTGATGCTGTTTAGAAAGAAATTCAAAATTATCTTTTGTTCTACTAGCTGCATCTTCAGATACAATTACTAGCTTTACTTTTCTCTTTTTTATGGCTTCTTCTACTGCATCTGCTCCAAATTCTATTTTCCCAGCTTTTGCAGATAATCCAATTAGCCCTAAAACCTTATTTTTCTGATTTATCAATAATTACACCTCTTAAATTAATATATATGTTATCATCTATCTTACATTCTAATACTCTTTCAAGTCTTTTTGATTTTATAACTTTATCTAAACAATCTACAGAATTGCAAATATATGCTCCTCTACCTTCCATTTTTCCTGTTTTATCAACACATATTTCTTGATTTTTGTTTTTTACTATTCTAATTAAGCTTTTTTTATCTTTTTTAGCATTGCATCCCATACAAGTCCTTTGAGGTATTTTTTTCATTGCAATTCACCCTCTTTACTTAAATACTATTATTATTTCTGTTACTTATTCTTCTTCCTCATCTACTTCTTCATTTTGTTCTTCTTGCATTTTTTCTAGCATTTCTCTAAATTGAGATTCACTCTTTATGTCTATTTTCCAACCTGTAAGTCTTGCAGCAAGTCTTGCATTTTGTCCAGCCTTACCAATTGCTAATGATAATTGATCATCTGGCACAATTACTTGTGCTGATTTTTCTTCTTTGATATCAACTGCTAAAACCTTTGCTGGTAAAAGTGCAGCAGAAATATATATTGCAGGATCTTCATCCCATTCTATAACATCTATTTTTTCTCCATTTAATTCA
>JAEEGL011989363.1_pt1 | contig 18937 bp, 14 predicted proteins | sample 9134231 | NCBI WGS metagenome assembly JAEEGL01 (sample SAMN16246548, study PRJNA631951) | gut metagenome | biome: gut microbiome; feature: rumen; material: fiber-attached | host: Bos | place: Iran: Karaj | collected 2018-10 | reverse complement strand
TGAATGGATAATAGTCAATGATGTCATGGGAGCCCAATTCACCGGCCCAAGCGGTGGCACTATCTTCTTGCCTGCGGCCGGCAACCGCTCTGCTGGAGACCTCTACTACGCCGGCAGCAGCGGCTACAATTGGTCGTCCACGCAGGAGCCGCCGTACTCGTACAGCGCCTACCGCCTGTACTTCAATTGGTACAACGCGTACTGGAGCTACGGCAATTACCGCTACTGCGGTCACACGATCCGCCCTATTATCGGAGACACCAACGGCATCAATCTTCCAAATTCATCTTCAGAAATATCAAACCAGGCCATTTACAACCTTTATGGCATCAAGGTGGCAGATTACTCCAACGAAATAGACAACCTCCCCTCAGGCGTCTACATCTTCAACGGCAAAAAAACCGTAATAAAGTGAGAGTAAAAATAAGCTCACTTGAGGTCTTCCAAACGTGAACGATTTAGAGCAACGCTCAAAATCGGATTAATATGACGACTGAATATTGAAGATAGGAACAAGTTCTTGTAAATCCAATTAAACCGAATAAAAACCTACTGAAAATCAGTTTAACAAAAGATTTTTGAACCCCTAAAAAAGGTTTTTGATTGTTTTGTGCTGTCGGCATTATCGAATACTTTTGCAGTGTTTGATGGTGCCGACAACTGTGTTTTGGAGGTTTCTATAGCAAGAGGTTTTTTCGTGACACGAAAAACTCTTGAACACCTGCACACAGGTGTTGGAAACCGAGTACTCGCAAGCTCGCACCTCTTATGTTGGACTTTAAACGTATTGAATTATGCAGGATAGCACAAGGGAATTAAGAATCATGAGACGCAGGGGACGGGCCCAGAAAGTCTTCATCCGACAATTCTCCCATAAGGAAGACCCGTACGCTCCGGCTCACGGAAGAAGAGGTGAGGCACATCACAGTAAACGCCAGGAGAGGGCGAAAGAACCACTTCACGCCAAAAACACGCCAATTGTGTCCAAGAAAAATCCGCTAAGTACTGATTTTCAGCAACTTAGCGGATTAATCTGTTGGGATACTCGGACTCGAACCAAGAATGACAGGACCAGAATCTGTAGTGTTACCATTACACCATATCCCAATGATGCTGCAATAATCCTTATTGCGTCTGCAAAGGTACGGCGGTTTTTTGAAACTTCCAAATAATTTGCCGTTTTTTTCTAAAAAAAATGAAAATAAATGCGTTTTTTCGTGATTTACCAACCTTTTAGCGTACCTTTGTGGCATGTAAGGGGGAGAGGGTCTCCCCCGTTGCCAATCAAGCGAAAAACAGTAGTATTTATTAAAACCTATACATGGACGAAGCAAAGAAATTAGTACGTTACATCACCAAAGGAATCCAAGAGAAAAAAGGTCACGGCATCGTGGTGGCCGACCTGAGTAAAATCGACGGCACCATCTGCCGGTATTTTGTCATTTGCGAGGGCAATTCACCCATGCAGGTGGAGGCCATCACCGACTCCATCGAAGAGACGGTGCGCGAGAAACTGGGCGAGAAACCCACCCGCGTGGTGGGTCTGGAGAACGCCGTTTGGGTGGCGATGGATTATGTGGACGTGATGGTTCACATCTTCGTGCCCGACATGCGCACCTATTATGACTTGGAGACACTGTGGCAAGACGCAAAACTGACCACCATTCCCGATATTGATTAGAAGCGGGCCGACAGATCCCACATAAAAACAAGCGAAATGGATAACAAAGGAAATAAAAACAACAATAAGCAGCCGAAATTCAACCTCAGTTGGATTTACATCATCATTCTGGTGGCCCTCGCCATATTCTGGTACACGGGTGGCAGCAGTTCACAAGACGGCATGGGCCGCGACGCCTCGTATGCCGAGTTCAAGGAATATGTTGACAGCGGTTGGGCATCTGAGATTGTGGTCAACTCTGACGAGAAGACACTGAAGATGTATGTCCAGCCCGACCATATCCGCGACGTGTTCGACGCCGGCACCGACCGCGTGGGCTCCAAGCCTTACATCAACGTGGAATTCGGCTCGGTGGACAAACTGGAGGAATACCTCGGTCAGGCCACGAAAGACAACAAATTCAACGGACAGTTGAGTTATGAGAACAAGCACGGCAGCGGATTTCTCGACATACTGCTTAATCTGGCGCCCCTCATCTTCTTCATTGCCATCTGGATATTCCTCATGCGGCGCATGAGCGGCGGTGGCAGTGGCGGAGGCGTGTTCAGCGTGGGCAAGAGCAAAGCCAAACTCTATGAGCAGGGCAACGAACTGGGTATCACGTTCAAGGACGTAGCCGGCCAGGAAGGTGCCAAGCAGGAGGTGCAGGAAATCGTGGAATTCCTGAAAAACCCGCAGAAATACACCGACTTGGGCGGTAAGATACCCAAGGGCGCGCTGCTGGTAGGCCCTCCGGGAACGGGTAAGACACTGTTGGCCAAAGCCGTGGCCGGTGAGGCCGGTGTGCCGTTCTTCTCGATGAGCGGCAGCGACTTTGTAGAGATGTTCGTGGGTGTGGGTGCTTCGCGTGTGCGCGACCTGTTCCGTCAGGCGAAGGAGAAATCGCCCTGCATCATCTTCATCGACGAGATTGACGCCGTGGGCCGCGCCCGCAGCAAAAACCCATCGATGGGCGGCAACGACGAGCGTGAGAACACCCTCAACGCGCTGCTCACGGAAATGGACGGTTTCGGCACCAACAGCGGTGTCATCATCCTGGCCGCCACCAACCGCGCCGACATGCTCGACAAGGCATTGTTGCGCGCCGGACGTTTCGACCGTCAGATCAACGTGGACCTGCCCGACTTGAATGAGCGTAAAGCCATCTTCGACGTGCATCTGAAGCCCGTGAAGATAGACGACAGCGTGGATGTGGACCTGCTGGCCCGCCAGACGCCGGGATTCTCGGGTGCCGACATCGCCAATGTGTGCAACGAGGCTGCACTGATAGCCGCCCGGCGCGACGCGAAATCGGTCTGCAAACAAGATTTCCTCGATGCCGTGGACCGTATCATCGGCGGACTGGAGAAGAAGACCAAAGTGATGACGGCTCAGGAGAAGCGCGCCATCGCCATCCACGAGGCCGGCCACGCCACCATCTCATGGTTCTGCGAGCATGCCGCCCCCCTCATCAAGGTGACCATCGTGCCGCGCGGACGTGCGCTCGGCGCCGCATGGTATTTGCCCGAGGAGCGCCAGATCACGACCAAGGAAGCCATGCTCGACGAGATGTGCTCGCTCATGGGCGGACGCGCCGCCGAGGAACTGTTTATCGGCCAAATCTCTACCGGTGCGATGAACGACCTGGAGCGTGCCACGAAGAGCGCTTACAGCATGATAGCTTATGCGGGCATGAGCGAAAGGCTGCCCAACATCTGCTACTACAACAATCAGGAATACCAATTCCAGCGCCCCTACTCTGAGACGACCGCCAAGGTGATTGACGACGAGGTGCTCAAGATGGTGAACGAGCAATATGAGCGCGCCAAGCAAATACTGACCGAGCATCAAGAGGGTCACAACGTGCTGGCTGAAATGCTGATTCGCAGCGAGGTGATTTTCGCCGAGGATGTGGAGAAAATCTTCGGCAAGCGTCCCTGGGTAAGCCGCTCACAAGAGATCATGGAAGCGGAGGAAAACGCCAAGGAAGAGGAATCAGAAGACCCTGAAGCCTCCACCCCGGCACCCACCGAGGAATAAGCCCCAACCCCTGAGCGAAAAGCCCAGCAAGATACCGCCCCGGTTCTCCCATCAATTCCCATCAGCTCCCATTCCTCCCATTAACTTACATCACTCCCCATCAATTCCCATCATTCTCATCAAGAACAATGTCAGAGAAACAAAAAAACCTCATAGTCAGAACCATAACGGGTGTGCTGTTTGTGGCCGCCCTCGTGACTTGTTTTTTGAAACCGATAGCCATGGTATTCCTGTTCGCGCTGATTACCGGTCTCACCATCTGGGAGTTCACCGGATTGGTCAACCAACAGGAAGATGTGCAGACCAACCGTTTCATCTGCACGGCCGCAGGCGTTTATTTCTTCCTGGCCGTGGCAGGCTTTTGCACAGGCTTTACCCCTTCGCAGTCGTTTACGCCTGCCGTGCTGTTTGTGCCCTACCTCATCACGATTATCTATCTGATGGTGTCGGAACTCTTCCTGATGGAGAAAAACCCCGTACACGACTGGGCTTACACCATGCTGAGCCAGATGTATATCGCCCTGCCCTTCTCGACCATCAATGTGCTGGCGTTTCAAGAGACACCCAATGGCGCGGCATATAACTATCTGTTGCCGCTGAGCGTATTCATCTTCCTTTGGGTGAACGACACGGGCGCCTACTGCACCGGTTCGCTCTTCGGCCGTCACAAACTCTTCCCGCGCGTGTCGCCGGGCAAGAGTTGGGAAGGCAGCATCGGCGGCGGCGTGTTTGTCATTATCGCAGCCATCGTCATCGGCCTGTTGTCGGGCAATGGCAGCAATGCGCTCTCCATCGGCGTATGGATTGGCCTGGGACTGGTGGTCGTGGTGTTCGGCACCCTGGGCGACCTCGTGGAATCGCTCTTCAAGCGCACTCTGGGCGTGAAAGACAGCGGCAACATCCTGCCCGGACACGGAGGCATGCTCGACCGCTTCGACTCGTCACTGATGGCCATCCCCGCCTCGGTGGTTTATTTCTACACGCTGTCGATAATGTAAACAACACACACCCTGACATCTGGCCCGACCCTCCCGAAGGGAAGGAGTCCGTTCCCCTTTTATTCCCTCCGACAAACGGGGAAAGCAGAAAGATAGTGGATAGAGAGGGGGCTTCCACCAATATCGCACTATTGTCTTTAACTTCCTTAACTTCTTTAACTCCCTTAACTTCCAAAATCTCGCTAATGAGAATGTTCTTTATATTCTTTTTTATCATCCTAGTTGGCGGCCTCACTTATGTGTTGTGGCACATCTGGTGTGTGCTGCCGTTTCAAAGGGGAGTGAAATTGGGCATTCTCGTGCTGATGGTGCTGTGTTTCGCCATGATGTTCCTCAATTTCGGCCTCACCGACCGCATGCCCCTGGGCTTGGCTTCATGGGTGTATGACATCGGTTGGTCGTCGCTCATCGTGTTGCTTTATCTGACGATGACCTTTCTGGTGCTCGACTTGGGACGACTGGTGCGACTGGTGCCGAAAGCGTGGCTCCACAACAATGGCATCACTGCCGCGGCCATCCTCGTGCTGATGCTTGGCGTGTTTATCTATGGCAACATCCATTATCGTAACAAATATCGCGAGACACTGACGCTCACCACTCCGAAACCGCTCAATGGCGGAAAGAAAATCGTGATGGTCAGCGACTTACACCTGGGTTACCACAATCGGCGGGCCGAACTAGACCGGTGGATAGACCTCATCAACGAGGAAAAACCCGACCTGGTGCTCATCGCGGGCGACATCGTCGATATGAGTCTCCGTCCGCTGACTGAAGAACAGATGGCGCAATCATTCCGCCGACTCACAGCACCCGTCTATGCCTGCCTGGGCAATCACGAGTATTTCAGCCGTTCGCCGGGCGTGAAACAGTTTTACGACGACGCCGGCATCCATCTGTTGCGCGACACCGCCGTGGTGGTGGGCGATCTCTGCCTCATCGGGCGCGACGACCGCACCAACCGCCTCCGCAAACCCTTGGCCGACATCATGGCGCAGGCCGACACCACCCGCTACACCATCCTCATCGACCACCAGCCCTATCATCTGGAGGAAGCCGAGCAATGCGGCGTCGATTTCCAATTCAGCGGCCACACCCACTACGGGCAGATTTGGCCCATCTCATGGATTACCGACGCCACCTACGAATGCGCCTTCGGCCCGTGGCAGCGCGGCAACACCCGCTATTACATCAGCAGCGGGCTGGGCATCTGGGGCGGCAAATACCGCATCGGTACCCGCTCAGAATATGTGGTGGCAGAGATAGGAATGACGAATGTTGAATGACAAATGACAAATGGTCGCTATGCGATGAAAAATGATGAGATGATGAATTGCCTCCAGCAACAAATCATATAGTTCAAAAGGCTTCCATTATGCAACAACGACATAAAGACAGACAGCAATATTTCAATGAGTCAGCAGCCACCTCGCGCGACTACTACCTCGACTATCTGCGTGCGCATGTGACGCTGAGAGAGGGTCTGCGAGTGTTGGAGATAGGCTGCGGCGAAGGCGGCAACCTGCTGCCGTTTGCCGAACAGGGATGCATCGTCACGGGGTTGGACCTCAGTGCCGACCGCATCCGTCAGGCACAGGAATTTTTCAAGAAAGCGGGACAAGACGGCACGTTCTACGCCACGAATTTCATCGAGGCCGACAAACCACAGACCGAGGAAGAGCGCTTCGACCTGGTGCTCTGCCACGATGTCATCGAACATATCGAACCGCCATACAAGCCCGATTTCTTCACCCACATCAAGCCCTTTGTCAAGCAGGGCGGCATGGTGTTTTTCGGGTTCCCGGCATGGCAAAACCCCTTTGGCGGGCACCAGCAGATAAGCCGCGGACTGGCATCGAAACTGCCGTGGTTGCACCTATGGCCCAACCCGCTCTATCGGGGCATGTTGCGCCTGAGCGGTGCCTCGCAGGGTTGTATCGACGAACTGATGAGCATCAAGCGCTCGCGTATGCCTGTGGAGCGCTTCGAGCGGCTGGCAAACGAGACGGGTTACACCGTCATCGACCGCACACTGTGGTTCATCAACCCCCATTACAAGCAGAAATTCAACCTGAAGCCCCGCCTGCTCTGGCGTCCCCTCGCCCGCATCCCCTGGCTTCGCAATTTCTACACCACCTCCGCGTTTTATCTGATAAGGGCATCTTCTTAGAAGCAAGAAGCAAGAGGCAAGAAGCAAGAGAACACTTCAGAGGTGAGAGGTTGGAGGTAAGAGGTTAGAGATTACTCCCATTGCTCTCATCAATTCCCATCAATTCCCATTGCTCCCATCGCTCCCATCATTCCCATCATTCCCATCGCTCCCATCATTCCCATCACTCCCTAAATCATGAAAAAAACATTAATTACACTCTTCCTTGCCTTGGCATGCGTAGTGAGCGTCAAGGCGTTCGACCCCGTGAAACAATGGGGACAACTGAAAGTAGTAGGCAACCAACTGTGCAGCCAAAACGGCGAACCCGTGGTGCTGCGCGGCGTGAGTTTCGGATGGCACAACATCTGGCCCCGATTCTACAACAAAAAAGCCGTGAAATGGCTCAAACAAGACTGGCGCCCCACCGTGATACGCGCCGCCATGGGCGTGTCAACCGTCGAGGACCATTATCTTGACAACCCCGAGTTTGCACTGCAGTGCATCGAGCCGGTCATCAAGGCTGCCATCAAAAACAACCTCTACGTCATCGTAGATTGGCACTCGCACGAGATGCACACCCCCGAAGCCGTGAAGTTCTTCGGCTACATCGCCCAGAAATACGGCAAACATCCCCACGTCATCTACGAACTCTACAACGAGCCTGTCAACGACTCATGGGAGTCGCTGAAAGACTACGCCCGCGAAGTCATCACCGAGATACGACGCTACGACCCCGACAACATCATCCTCATGGGCTGCCCCCATTGGGACCAGGACATTCACCTCGTGGCCGACAGTCCGCTGCAGGGCTTCACCAATGTCATGTACACCGTGCATTTCTACGCCGCCACGCACCATCAGCAACTGCGCGACCGCATGGTCGATGCCATCCAGCGCGGTATCCCCGTGTTCGTGAGCGAGAGCGCCGGCATGGAAGCCTCGGGCAACGGGCCGCTCGACCCCGTGGAGTGGCAAGCATGGATCGACTGTATGGAGCAGCACAAGGTGAGTTGGGTGACATGGTCGCTCTCCGACAAAGACGAGACCTGCTCGATGCTCCTACCCCGCGCCACCTCCACCGGCCCATGGAAAGACGATGTCATCAAGAAATCCGGCAAGATGCTCCGAGATTACCTGAGGAAATACAATCCGTAAAAAACACCTGACTTCTTACCTGACACCCACTTGACATCCACCTCTACCCTCCCGTAGGGAGGGGGTGAGATCCCCCGCTGACTCACCAAGACGGAACTACCTAGTGAGCCCCAATCACACTTAGCCCTGAAAGGGCGCACAGAACCCAGACGGGGGGTCAACCCCGGCGTCAACATCCGACAATCACTCGCAGCCCTGAAAGGGCGACAGACAATCACCACCGCTTTCGCTCTTTCAGGGCTACCTCTGCGACTACGAATGTCACGAATTTGGCGAACAAAAGACTAACCCTTCAAATATAACCCCCAAACATCTGACATCCATTTGCGGGAGAAAAAGTTGCATTTTCAAAACAAAAAATGTATCTTTGCAAAATGATAAGAGTCCCGCCTCTTTCACGAAACAAAAACTAATAACATCTAACATAAACAATCAAAAACATATTTATCATGATAAAAACGAACACAAACCGACCTAACACCAAGCAACCATAGTGAAAATAGTCGATAGCCCTGACTATTCAAGGTAAACACATATTTATCTGCTATCTATAATCATTCCTAAATAATCAAAATAATGAAGAAACAATTACTTTTCACTCTTTTTCTTCTATTCTCATCGATGGTGGCACTTGCACAATCGGATGACACACCCAACGGGCAAGCTACAAACGGCCAGCGCGCTCCGGGCTTTATTGAATATGCCTGGAATCTTGTCGTGTGGCATAAGGACGGCTCCAAGGTAATGTTCCTCCTAGACAATATGCCTAGAATCATTCATGAAGGCGAGAAGGTCATTGTCAAATCATCCTCGACCGTGGAATATGATTATCAGGCCATCAAGAAGATGACCTATTCACTAGAAGAGGTGACGGGCATTCGTGATTTGACCGTCAATAAGGAGTTGCCTTTCTCCAACAACGGCGGTTCTATCACCTTTGTACCGGCCGAGAAAGATTTGCAAGTGCGTATATTTCTGACAAACGGCATGATGGTCAAAGATTTTGTGGTCAGGAAAGGCGAGTCTTCAACGATTTCACTAAACGCCTCTCCTGAGAAACTGTATATGATCAATGTCAATGGTGTAACCTATAAAATCAAGACAAGATGAGAAAGTTATTGATATTCCCCTTGCTTGCTCTATTCATGTTGTCTGTGAGCACTTCGCTTTATGCCCAAGAAAGCGAAAGACAAAAGAAAGTCAGAATGTTTCTAAATGACGGAGATATTTTGGACTTCAATTATTCGGAGATTGATAGTATCACAGCCACGCCCACCATCCAAAAAGTATGGAAAGGCGGCAATTTCACCAGTATTTCTATCGAAAACATCGATAGCATCTGGTATGTGTTCCCAACATTACGAATAACCGCTAAAAATTTGGATTTCGGTAAAGTCGCTGTTGGCTATAGTAAGACCACGACCCTGACCTTGAACAATGACGGGCAATATCCCGAATCATATTTCTTATGGGCAGACGGTGTTTTCTCGGCAAAAGGTTCAGGAATGGAATTCACTATCGGGGCCGGTGAGGCACAAGATGTCGAATTAACTTTCAGCCCAGAATCTACCACATTCTATAGCGGTAAATTGTTACTTTCTTCAAATGCTATAGATAATGGTCTTCTTGACGTGCCAGTATATGGTCGTGGGGTGGCTACAGAGAACGACGAGCAACTAAGTGTTTTGATACCTGAAGAAACAGACTTTGAAATCATCATGCCTGATGGCGTATCTGCCAATGATTTGGAGGGTTTCAAGATTGTAAACAGTTTTGGTGAGTTTCCCGCACAGTATCAACCAGAAGTTGGTAAAACACGAAGAGCCTCAGGTAAATCCTACTATGTGCCCGGGCTGATATCACCCAATTGGCTGCAGACACATTTCCTTGTTGACAGCGAGAACCATCCCTTCCTCTTCACCATTTCTATGCCTGGTGAAAGCACTGCGTTATCTGTGGAGAATACCGCCATCGCCTTATTGATGACTGAACCCCTGCTCATCACCAGTGATGAGGCAGAATACCGCAATACGGTAAAAGCGATAAAAGGCTGTGAGGCATATAATGACTATGTGGCAGAAGTAAGACGTCTCTATCTCAATGGGATAAAAAAACAAATGTGCCCCGACTATTCCTCAATCAACACCAGCCCCGTCATCTATCAATTGATTCGCAAGGTGTGGGACAATAGCGCATTGTCATTAGATGGTGTGTCATTGGCAGGATTGCAGCGGACTGGTGTTTCAGTCAAATTCCGTCTTCACAATAATTTCAAGCGTGTAATACATGCCTACCCCAGCAGGGTGAAGATGGCAGAGAACAACGTTGCCATTGCTGAGCAGAAAGGCACAGGATATACTCTTCCTGAATTGTTCGACTGGATGATATCCGAATCCGACATACCTAAATCAGTAGAAGAAATCGAATTCTTCACCGAAATGAAGACGTGGTTTGAAGAATTAGGACATAACCTCGCTCGATTTGGTTTTGCCGATGAGAATGGCCAGATTCAAATGCCCATCATTGTAGATTCCAAGGATGCCAACTATTGGAAAATAGTGAAAGGCAGTGTGTATGGAGAGAGGTCCTCTGTGTTTGAAATAGAAAGTGAAGACATCGATATACCATTGAAAGACCCCAATACCCAAAAGGAATATGACAAAGTATTTGTCGATATTTATGGCATGGGGCATCTGAGCGATGGCAATCATTGGGACGATTTCACTCCGAACGATAGATTCCGCATTCTTCTTGCTTTGATACATAGTGCATATAAAGATGTAGTTAAACCATTGATGGACTTAGCGGTCGGTATTAAGGAAGCTTACAATGCCACTGGTTCTGACAAGTTCAACTATGATTTCAGATATGGAGAGCGTAAAAATCCAGAAATATTACTAGCCGGTAAACTCTTGGAAGACTTCTTCAAGAAAGTGCAAGACACCAGCCTCGAGGATAATTGGGAAAATGCAAAAGAACTGAAAAAGAATATAGAAAAAGGTGACTGGTTTGAACTTGTCAAGCAGTTTACCAGTTTCGTTTGCGACCGTGTTTTGTCTTTTTCTGATGAGAATCCCGAAGACAAACGCACCTATATCAACCTGATTTACAACATTTACAAAAAATACACGAAAACCTCGGCTACAACTGAAACATTCAGATTGACGTTTAAAGGTGTGGCCAATAATCTGACACAACTGAAAAGAGCCAACTTCGTGGGGCAGTGGATTAAAATCTCCGAGAATGCCCTTAATTTGGCGGGCATCATTGAGGCTTTCGCTCGTTCACAATTGAAACAGACCTTTGTGATAGACAAATCTGAAAATGCCTACATCAATGTGATTACACCGAAAGAGCCCTATCGTACCCGTTCTATCACTTCAGATGTCCATTTCGAGTGGAACGCATATATGGGTAGCGGTTTCGGAAATTATCTCTATGATCTGGAATTCTTGGTTGTAACCCCCGATAAGGAGACCAAAGTAAAGGCACGAACCAATATCGAGGGCAACTCATGTGATTATAACATCACCACTTTACCTGACTTCAACAAGGCGGTTAGGGTCATGTTCAGGATTATTGGCCATCACCCAGAATATCCTGATGTGGAATATGCCCGAAGCGATTTATTGACCATCATGACACTGTTGCCTGACGATATGCCTGAATTCGTTGACATGGGTTTTGAATCGGGCACCTTATGGGCAAACCGTAACCTTGGTGCGGCATCAAGCCATGACTACGGCAATTACTATGCATGGGGAGAACTGACAGGGTACAACGAAGGCAAGACGGGTTTCTCATGGAAGAACTACAAGCACTGCAAAGGAACGAACAATTCTTTGACGAAGTATTGCACGAAAGCAAACTATGGCAATAACAACTTTACCGACGGTAAAGAGAAATTAGAAAGTAGCGACGACATAGTCAGTCAACTTTACGGTAAAGGATTCAGTATCCCTTCAATAGAAGACTGGGAGGAACTGAGAAATAATTGTAAATGGTCAAAATTTGATAATGGCGTATTAATCAAGAGCAAGAAAAACGGAAACGTCATCTTCCTGCCGAAAGCAGGCTACCGTAGTGGATTAGTATTATATGACACAGGAGTGCAAGGTTATTATTGGACAACGTCGATTGACCCGAAGAGTCCTGACGACGCATGGTATCTGTTGATTGACAAGTCATCTGGTACACTTAACGACTACTACCGGAGTCAAGGGCGCAGTATCCGGCCGGTGTTTCATCAGAAAGATACGGAAAGTACGCTTCCCAAATAGTATATTAAGAACAAAATAAAAGAACAAACAAATAAAAAAACATCACTATGAAAAGAAAAGTATTGATGGCTGTCGTAGCGATGATGAGCATGGCAGCATGGGCACAAAACATTGCGGTAGTCAGCCCAAGTAATACCACAACGATTTGTCAGACTCTTGACGAGGCAATCTCAAAAGCAGTTTCAGGCAGCGTGATTTATCTGCCAGGTGGAGGATTCCAAATCAAGGACGAATCTAAAATTGACAAGAAAGTCACCATCATGGGCGTGAGCCATCGGGCAGATACCGATAATGCAGACGGAGCAACGATCATATCGGGTAATCTTAATTTCGACAAAAACTCATCAGGAAGTAAAGTGCTAGGTGTCTATATTTCAGGAAATATCAACGTGGGAACTGCTACGGACTCTGTTACGAACCTTAACATAAAGTATTGTAATCTTAATTCCATTCAGGTGAAGCACAGTCAGTCCAGTGGTATGGAGGTTAACCAATGTTTTATTAGAGGAGTTTCTAATTACAATAACGCTAATGTTAAAATAACAAATTGCGTCACGAATGCTATACAAAATGTAAAAGGCGGTACTATCAAATACAATATTGTATTAGGTTACGTAGAAGTTCGTTTTTCTGATTATTGGTCTCCTTATAAAATAGGAATGCGTGCAATTGATTCTTCCGAAATTACTGGAAACATTTTTGGAACAAACATAACATACGATAATACGCAGTATCCGAATAATATACATGTAGCGCCTACAAACTGCATAGGATATGACAATTTAAATGCTGCATGGGGTGATCGTCCTATTCCTTTAAGTGTAGGACTTTCTAATCTTTTTAGAAATTGGAATAATGGAGCAATATCACCTGCATCTAACTTTCATTTCAATGATGAATACTTTGAATACGAACACAAAGTGGGCATTTATGGGGGTTCTTCTTTCAGTGACGAAACATCCTTGGCTCCCATTCCCCGCATCGTGTCGAAGAGTGTGGATGAGCAAAGCGATGCTTCGGGCTTTCTGAAAGTAACAGTAACAGTGAAGTCTAACTGATGGACTTAATCATTTATTGCCATGAACAGGAAAACAATAACCATAATAACCTTGGGCACGTTTCTGCTGCTTTGGCCCTTCACCAGGGCAGGTGCTCAAACAGCTATCCTGGAATACTGGTTCGACCAAGGGTTTGACATGAAGTCGACCATACCCATCAACGTACCATCAGCAGGAGAGCAAGTACTCTCGCTTAACCTAACCGACAATGTGGCCTTTCCTTACGGTCTGCACCGATTGAACATGCGTGTGGTGACAAACAGTGGACAATACAGCCCCATCTACAGCGAAGTGGTGATGCGGTTGCCTTCCGCCCAAGCCACACAGATAATCTATTGGTTAGACGATGATTATAAAAATCGAAGCGTGTTGAAAGGTAATGCAGTAAATGCAACAACAACCATTATTGACACCCAACTCAATCTCTCGAACGCACCTATTGGCATGCACCGTTTAAATTATCGTGTCACATACAACGGTTTCGATGACGGCGTGGTTTACGAGGTGCCTGTGTTGATTACGAAGAATTATAACAGCATGGGCGTGGTGACCGTTGTGGGCGAGAGCCATTGGCTTGACGAGGCGAGCCCTGCAGAATATGCGATTAGCAATCCGAACAGCATCGTCACACGGAGTTACACCTTGGATCCCGCACATTATACGGTAGGCCAGCATGCTTTTCATGTCCAGTATAAAAACTCTTCCAATGTATGGAGCGAGCAGAATGTGACCTATTTTTATAAGGAAGAAAGTGGCAGATTGCGTGCCGGCATTTATCCCGGAGATGACGTTCCTGACGGCATCGACGAGGCTGGCGTAGGCGAGTTCTTTATTTGTGCAAGCGAAAAAGGTTTGATTTATGTGGACTGTCAGTCATCACGGTTGGCTGCGACCGGCATGGTTCAGGTCTATGACATGACAGGCAAAATGGTGGCCCAGCAATCCGCAAACAATTCCGATGGCATCCATGCACAAATTAACGTTGAAGGCTATCAAAAGCAGATTCTCATCGTCAGGTTGATTTGCGGCGAGGTGGTATTCAACAAAAAATTAGTAATCAAATGATGGATATCATAAATATATGCATTATTATAACTTTAAAATTTATCACACAATGAAACAAAATTCTATTTTTGCAGCCCTACTGTTCATCTTCTATGCTCTATCTTCTTTCGGCTTCAGCGATAATGACTTATGCCCAACAGAACAAGAGAATAATAAGCAAGACCAATACTTGATAGTTCCTAATGAACACAAAGTTGAGCTTCAGACGCGTACCTTTACTGTCAATGGCGTCTCATTTAATATGATTGCCGTGGAAGGAGGAGACTTCCACTTAGGGGCAGACATTTTGGATGGTCGTGATAGTGATTTAAAGCCTATGCACCGAGTTACAATTAGCAGCTTCAGCATTGGCGAAACAGAAGTGACGCAAGCTTTATGGAAAGCTGTCATGGGAGATAACCCCTCTGAGAATTTGGGAAAAAACCGTCCCGTTGAACAAGTGAGTTGGGAAGACTGCCAACAATTCATCAGCAAACTTAATGCCGCAACCGGCCAGAATTTCCGTTTACCGACCGAAGCAGAATGGGAATATGCTGCCCGTGGTGGCAATAAAAGTAAATATACAGAATATTCTGGTAGTTCAAATATCAACGACGTGGCTTGGTATTTTGACAATAGCGACTTCGAGACCCATCCTGTAGCACAAAAGAGACCAAATGAGTTGGGAATTTATGACATGACCGGAAATGTTGGTGAATGGTGTCAGGACTGGTATGATAAAGACTACTACAGTAAACAACCTTCCAAAAACCCATGCAACAATATCAAAGGTTCCCATCGTGTTTACAGAGGTGGTGGGTACGGATTTGAGGCCCAATATAGCCAAGTGTGGTTCCGTTGTAAGTTGGAACCGGACCATGACGATGATGGCCTGGGATTGCGCCTCGCACTCTAAACTCGAATTAGAACACGCATGCCCCAAGAGATCATCATCGTGAAGGTGACCAGCGGCAACAAACGCTTCGTTGACAAATTCGTAGTGAAATAACACACGGATAATAATACGACTACGAATTTTTCCCGTCACGCTGTAGGGGCGGTGTCTCTGTGCCCGCCCATACGAACGAAAGTGAGTTTAATTCGCGAAATTCGCAGATAAATGTAGGGACTTAGTTTATCTATGTCCGTTAATATCGACAAGAAACGATGTCTGCGTCAATACGGAGGGCATACATAAAGTAAGCCCTTACTAACGTGGAGAGACGAGTCTGCCAATTTGGCGGACTCGTCTCTCCATATTTAGGATTGAATACTATGCTGATTTAACTTCTTCCCTCTCTGAGGTCTTTCACACGTACGGCTTTGCCTTCGCTGACGGGGAGTGAACCTTTCTTGACGAGTTTGACGCGCGGCGTGAGGAGAATCTCGTCTTTTAGGGCGCGTTGGATGCCACGCGTCATCTTCTGGAGTTCGGGATAGACGTCGGTGGCCATGTCGTCGAGTTCCACCTCAACGGTCATGATGTCGTTGTCGTCTTCGGTGTCGAGGGTGATGAGGTAGTTGCTGCCGAGACCCGGGAACTGCACGAGAATCTTCTCGACCTGCATGGGGAATACATTGACGCCCTTGATGATGAACATATCGTCGGTGCGGCCCTTGATGCGGTCGATGCGACGGTGTGTGCGTCCGCAGGGACACGGCTCGTTGATGATGCGTGTGAGGTCGCGCGTGCGGTAGCGCAGGATGGGCATCATGTCGCGGTCGAGGGTGGTGAGCACCATCTCGCCCAGTTCACCGTCGGGCACGGGTTCGAGCGTGTCGGGGTCCACTATCTCGATGATGTAATTGTCCTCCCAGAGGTGCATGCCGTTCTGATATTCGCACTCGAAAGCCACGCCGGGGCCGTTCATCTCGGTCATGCCGAACGAGTTGTAGGCCTTGACGCCGAGCATACGCTCAATGCGGCGGCGCTGCTCCTCGGTATGGGGTTCAGCACCGATGAAGAGAGTGTGCAGTTTGGTGTCTTTCGGGTCAATACCCTCCTCGCGGAACACCTCGGCCAGACGGATGGCGTACGACGGTATGGCGTGGAGGCAGGTAGTGCCGAAATTGCGGATGAACTGTATCTGACGCTTACTGTTGCCCGCTGCTGCCGGCACGGTGGTGCACCCCAGTTTCTCGGCACCGTATTGGAAACCGAGTCCGCCGGTGAACATGCCGTAGCCCGAACTGTTTTGGAACACGTCGGTGTCGCGGCACCCCACCATGTACATATTGCGCGCGATCATGTTCGCCCACGAGTCGATATCATGACGGCTATATACCACGACGATGGGTATGCCCGTGGTGCCCGACGTGGAGTGTATGCGAATGGCATCTTTCATGTCGCCGCCCACCAATCCGAAGGGGTAGTTGTTGCGCAGGTCCTGTTTGGTCGTGAAAGGTATCTTTCGTATGTCATCCACGGTCTTGATGCTGTCGGGCGTGATGCCCAAATCGCCGAGGCGCTTTTTGTAAAATGGTGATTTCAGACAAACCTCGAGGGTCTTTCTTAACTTTTCTGCTTGCAACTGCCGCAACTGTTCGCGTGGCATCGTTTCCAATTCAGGTTGCCAATATTTTCCGTTCATAGTTTATATTTGTTTATATTGGTCTATCCTCCACCCCATCTCTCCCGTGGGGAAGGGGGCAGACACCAGGTTTTTACATATCTTGTTTTGTTGACGCGGTTTCTCTTATTTTCGAATACATGAGTCGTGCCGCCTGTTCGGGTGCTATTTGGTCGCCGAGAGCCTGATGTACCTCGTCATAGCCTTGGAGCATGGTTTGGCGGCCGGGCTGTCCGGGCAGGATGCGCCCCAGCTCACTGCGGATATTCTCTACCTTGAAGGTGTTTGCCACCAGTTCGGTCACCACTTCACGGTCGGCGATGAGATTGACCAGCGAGATGTATTTCACCTTGAGCAGATGCTTGCGCAGGAAATTGATGACCACGGGTATGGGTGTCTCATAACACACCACCTGCGGCACACGGAAGAGCGCAGTCTCGAGGGTGGCCGTGCCGCTGGTGACGAGTGCCGCCGTGGCATGGCTGAGCAGCGCGTAGGTGTCATTGTGCACCAGTTTTACGGGTTGTCCCCCGATGAATTTGGCGTAATAGTCATCGTCGATGGCAGGAGCGCCCGCAAGCACCAACTGATAGTCCTCGAAGGTCTTCGCCGCCTCAATCATCGCAGGCAGATTGTCTTTGATTTCCTGTTTGCGGCTGCCAGCCAAGAGAGCGATTACAGGTCGCTCATCGAGTGCGTTTCTCTCACAGAATTGTCCGAAATTTTCAGCATATTCTTTTTGAAATCCGCGCACCTCATCGGCAGTGGGATTCCCCACATAGTGGATGGGATATTGATGCTTTCCCTCATAAAAATCCACCTCGAAAGGCAGGATGGAAAAGAGTTCGTCCACATCGCGTTTGATGTTTTTGATGCGGTATTCTTTCCATGCCCAAATCTTCGGCGAGATGTAATAATAGACGGGTATCTGAAGCGTGGAATGCACGTATTTTGCTATCTTCAGGTTAAATCCCGGGTAATCGACGAGGATGACCGCATCGGGCCTCCACTGCTCGATATCCTGCTTACACTCCTTCATATTGCGGAAGATAGTGCGCAGATGCAGCAACACGGGTATGAAGCCCATGTAGGCCATGTCGCGGTAATGACGCACGAGAGTGCCTCCGACGGCCTTCATCAGGTCGCCGCCGAGAAATCGGAAGTCAGCCGAAGTGTCAATATTTTTCAGCGACTTCATCAAGTGCGACGCATGCAGGTCGCCACTCGCCTCTCCTGCTATCAGATAGTATTTCAAATATGGTTTGAGATTTGAGGTTTGAGATTTGAGGTTTGAGATTTGAGGTTTGAGGTTTGAGATTTTAAGGAGTGTGGGAGTTTTGAAGGGGTTTTTACATAAACCTCTTTTCCAGTTCTGCCATCGACTCGTAGGCAGTCACGTCGATGCGGGTGGGCGTGATGGCCACATAGCCGTGGTTGAGCGCCCAGTTGTCGGTGTCGTCGCGGTCGGGCTCGTCGTTGGTGTACGATCCCACCATCCAGAAATAGTCATATCCTCTGGGATGCCGCATTTTCACCACCTCGTTGCCCCATGTACCTGCCGCCATGCGGCAAATCTTCACCCCGCGGAAGGTCTCCGCCACGGGGAAATTCACATTCAGGCACACGCCGTGTGGCAGTCCGTCGCGCAATACTTTCTCTGTGATGCTCCGTATATAGGGCCTCAGCGGCTCGAAGTCGGCATTCTCTTCATGGTTGCACAGTGAAAACGCCACCGAAGGGATGTATTTCATGCACCCCTCGAGCGTGACACCCATCGTGCCGGAGTAGTGGGTATTGACCGACCCGTTGTCGCCGTGGTTGATACCCCCGATGACCATGTCTGGCTGCCGGTCGGCACAAAACTGGTTGAGCGCCAGTTTCACGCAATCCACGGGTGTGCCGTTGCTCGACCATATCTGCAGCCCCTCCTCCTGATGTCGCAGGGTGAGCCTCAGATAATCCACCGCCGAAAACGCACAGGCG
>JAEEGL017209329.1_pt1 | contig 18938 bp, 15 predicted proteins | sample 9134231 | NCBI WGS metagenome assembly JAEEGL01 (sample SAMN16246548, study PRJNA631951) | gut metagenome | biome: gut microbiome; feature: rumen; material: fiber-attached | host: Bos | place: Iran: Karaj | collected 2018-10 | reverse complement strand
TCGTCCCGGGTGACGGAGGTGAGCACCGCGTGGGCGAGGCCCAGCGTCTGCACCGCCTCCGCGAGGTGCGCGGGCTCCATCGGGTCGACGGGGTCCGGCGCGGCGTGAGTCACGTTGCAGAAACGGCAGTTGCGGGTGCAGTGCCGTCCGAGGATCATAAAGGTGGCGGTGCGCCTCCGGTAGCACTCGCCGAGGTTGGGGCAGTTCGCCTCCCGGCAGACGGTGTTGAGCGCCAGCGAACGGGCGAGTTCCGCCACGGCGGCGGTGTCCTGCGGGTTGTAGCGGACCCGAAGCCACTCCGGTTTTTTCTCCGCGCTCATGCCTTCGTCTCCACCTCCACGATCTCCGCGCCCACGGGGAGCACGTCGCCGTCCTGCGCGAGCGCGCGCGTGACCACGCCGTCCTCCGTCGCCTCGATGCCGCAGACCACCTTGTCGGTCTCCACCTCAAAGAGCACCTCGCCGGCGGAGAAGGCTTCGCCCGGCCCCTTGCACAGGGCCGTCAGCGTGCCGTTCTTCATGTTGTCGGAGAGCCGGGGCAGAGAAATGATCTTTTTCATGCGAAACCTCCGTTTCGGGGATCAGAGTCGGAAAAACCGCCGCGCGACCGGGGCGGGAAGCGCATCCGGCAGGTAGGGAAGGCCGAGCAGCGCGGGGTCGTCCGCCCGCGCGATCCGCCCCTTTTCCACAAAAAGCGTCATGCCGTCCGCCCGCGCGGTGAAGGCGGGAGAGCGGCCGTAATTCCACTCGAAATCCGAATACTTTTCAAACAACGCCTCCGCCGCGGCAAGCTCCGCCGGCGCGGGCGTCTCGAGCGCCGCGCCCGGGGCCATCTGCGCGGCCAGCGCCGCCGGAAGGCCTTCCGGGTCGAGCCCGCAGTTGCCCACCTCCGCCCGAACGGAGGCGGTCCCGCGCCCGACGATCTCCGCCGGGCCGGGGCGCAGCGCGTCGGAAAGCATGCGCAGGTCGGTGCGGCAGAGCAGCGTCGCGTGGGTCAGCACCCGGCCGCCCTGCGCCGCCTGGGCGGTGCCGCAGAGCTTTTTCTCCCCGAGATACACGTCGCAGACGCCGTGCCGGCGCGCGTCGACGCCGATCGCGCGCAGCGCGGAGACGTACAGGTCGAGAAACGGGTCGTAGGAGAGGCGCCCGGTCTGCCCCGAAAGAAAGAGCGAGCAGTTCACGTTCCCCTCGTCGTGGAACACCGTTCCGCCGCCGGAGGCGCGCCGGAGCACCGGGATGCCGCGGGCGCGGCAGAAGGCGAGATCCGCCTCCGCGAAAACGTTCTGGTTGCGCCCGGCCACCACGCAGGGGCGGCTCCGCCAGAAGAGCAGAAAAGGCCCGTCGGCGGCGCGGCAGAGCGCCTCCTCCAGCGCGAGGTTCCGCCCGCCGTCGGCGAAGGGGGAGACGAGCGCACGCATCACGGCTTTACCTCCATGGCGCGCACGGCGTCCTCATCGGGCGTCACGTACGCCGTTTCATACACGTGGTAGATCACGAATCCGGGCTTCGCGCCCGCCGGCTTTTTCAGGTTTTTGACAAGGGTGTAGTCCACCGGCACCTGCGCGCTTGAGCGCGCCTTCGAGTGGTAGGCGGCGATCATGCAGGCCTCGGTGACGGTCTGCGCGTCGGGCTTGCCCGCGCTGCAGTCGATCACGCAGTGCGCGCCCGGCGTCTTCTGCGCGTGGAGCCACAGGTCGAACCGCCCGGCGGTTTTCAGCGAAAGCTGGTCGTTCTGCAGGTTGTTCCGCCCGACGAAGACGGGAAAGCCCGTCGAGGTGCGGTAGCGCAGCGGGTCGAAGGCGCGGGGCTTTTCCTTTTTCCGGGCGGCCCGGCGAACGTAGCCCGTCTGCGTCAGCTCGTCGGTCACGGCGTCCAGGTCGGTCTCCCGCTCGGCCCGGGCGAGCATGTCCAGCACGCTCTCCAGATAGGCGCGCTCGGCGCGCCCCTCCGCGAGGATCCCGGCGAGCACCTTCGCGGCGTTCTTCTTTTTGGCGTATTCGCGGTAGTAGCGCTGCGCGTTGTGCGCGGCGGAGAGGCGCGGGTCCAGCGGGATGACGACCTCCCGCCCCGTCTCGTCGTAGGGATCGGGCAGCGCGACCTCCGCGGCGCCCTTCGGCACGCGGTAGAGATAGGCGTTGAGCGTGTCGCCGAAGCGCAGATATTTCTCCCGGTCCTCGGCGGCGGCGAGCTCTTCCTCCTGCAGCGCGATCTTTTTGGCGAGCTTTGCATCCGCGGCGGTGAGAACGCGCATCAACGCGCCGCTGCGGCGCTCCATCCGCTCCGCGCGGTCCCGTCCGGCGTAGAACGCCTCCATGAGCGCGGGCAGGTCGGTATAGCGCCGGGTGACGACCCGGCTGCCGTATTGGCGAATGGGGATCACGGAGTAGTCCAGCAGCTTGCCGGTCACGGCGTCGCGCAGCAGATCCCCCTCCGTTTCCGCGCCCTCCAGCGCGGTCATCATGCGCCGGAAGGCGAAGACCATCCGGTCGGTCCGGTCGGCGTCGAGCGCGGAAAGCGGCGCGTCGCTCTCCCCGAAAACGGTGAAAGAGAGCTCGCGGCACAGAAGCGGCGGAAGCCCGAAAAAGACGGAGGAAAGCCACTGATCCGCCCGGAAAGAGCGGTCTGCCCCCGCCAGGAGCGCCCGCAGCTCTTCGTCGGTGACCTTCGTGGGGTCCCGGCGGTCGGGCACCGGCGGAAAGCGGTAGATAAGCCCCGGCATCACCGGGCGCAGCGCGCGCTCGTCCGGCTCGATGCGGTGCAGGCAGTCCATCACGCGGCCGTCCGGGCCGCAGAGGATCAGGTTGGCGGCGCGCCCGAGGGCCTCGCAGCGCAGCACCCGCTCGGAGAGATCGCCCATCTCGTCGCACACCCGGAAGCGAAGCGAGAGGATGCGCTCGGGGTAGTCCGGGGTCTCCGCGCCGAGAAAACGCCCGCCGCTCAGGTGTTTCCGCAGAAACATGCAGAAGTTCGGCGGCACGTCGGGGTTCCGGCGAGCCTCCGAGTCGTACTGCACGCGGGGGCGGTTGGGGTTCGCGGAGAGGAGCAGCCGCACCGTCTCCCGCGGGCCGCGCAGGGAGAGAACGATCTCCGCGCGGTCCGGCTGGGCGATCTTGTCCACCCGATAGTCGGCAAGCCGCCGGTCAAGATCGGCGGCAAGACGGCGGATGGTGAAGGCGTCAAAGGCCATGAGCGGGCTCCTTTCGCAAAAAGAGTGGTCAGAGGGAACGCGCCGGGTCCGCGTCCCGTTCGGAATCGAGGATCGAAAGCGCGGGAAACGCCTTCCGCAGGCGGGCGGAGAGCACGGCGCAGATCGGCTTTTCGGTGGCAAAATGGGTCGCGTCCAGCAGGGTCAGGCCCCGCTCCGCGGCCTCCGTGAAGGTGAAATGCTTGACGTCCCCGGTGACGTAGGCGTCCGCCCCGCAGGCGGCCGCGTCGGCGAGAAATCGCCCGCCGGCCCCGCCGCACACGCACACCCGCCGGACCGGGCGGTCGGCGAGACGTGCGCGCAGCGCGGAGAGCCCGAGGCGGCGCTTTACGAGCTCGGCGAACTCCGCCGGGGAGAGCGCCTCCGGCAGAAGCCCCGCGCGCAGCAGCGGGGGCATGCCGGGGCCGTCGTCGGCGCAGGGATGCGAGGTGATCTCCGAAAGCCCGAGCGCGGCGGCCAGCGCGTCGTTGACGCCGCCCCCGGCGCGGTCGAGATTCGTGTGCATCGCGATCAGGTTCAGCCCCGCGGAGAGGCAGAGCGCGAGCTTGTCCGCCTCCGGGTCGCCCCGGAGGATCGCGTCGGGCAGGCGGTAGGGGAAGGGGTGATGGGTCACGACGAGGTCCGCCCCGCGCTCGATCGCCTCCGAAAGCACCCGCTCCGAGGGGTCCAGCGCGACCAGCGCCGCCCGAACGGGCGCGCCGGCGTCGCCCACCCGGAGACCCACCGGGTCGTCCGCGTCGGCGAAGGAAAGGGGCGCGAGGGCCGAAAGCTCGGCCAGAACGTCCGAAACGAGGGTCATTTCAGCACCTCCGAAAGGGTTTGAAAAACGGCCTCCAGCCGTTCCGCCTCCGCATCCTTCCCCGCGGCGCGAAGGCCGCCGATGCGAACGGAGAGGCGGCGGAGCAGGCGCGCGTCATACTCCGCCCGCTCGGCCCGGCCGAGGCGGAGATAGGCGGGGCTCACGTAGGGGGCGAGCGGCGAGCGGTCGCCCTCGCCGGGCGCACAGCGGAACGCCCGGTAGACCGTGCCGCGGTCCCGGGCGACCCGCTCGTCCTGTATGGAAAAGCCCTGCAGGCTGAGCCACAGCCGCAGGGTGTCCTCGTGGGATTGGGGCTGCAGCACCAGGCAGTGCGCGCCGTCCGCCGTCCACGGGGCGTCGCGGAGGATATGCTCCATCGTGTCCCCGCCCATCCCGGCCAGCACGACCGCGTCGCACTCCGCCGGGCCGACGGTCGAAAGCCCGTCTCCGATGCGCAGGTCGATCCGGTCGGAGAGCCCCGCGGCCGCCACGTTCGCCGCCGCGCGCGCAAGCGGGCCGGGGCGAACGTCGGAGGCGATGCACCGCGGGGAGACCCCGTCGGAAACGAGGCGGATGCAGAGATAGGCGTGGTCGCAGCCGATATCCGCCGTCCGGCTGCCCGGAGGGATCAGCGAGGCGACGGCGGCGAGCCGGGGAGAGAGCCGCGTCATGGGATCACTCCTTCGGGAAATTCGTCATCCGGGCGCGCAGCTTGTCGAACGCAAAGCGCTGGCTTTCGTAGAGACTCACCGAGCCGGAGCACACGAACGCGAGGATGCACGCGAGCGTGAAATGACCGAGCTGGCCGTGCCCGAACAGCTCCGCCGAGAGAAAGATGGAGGAGAAGGGGGCGTTGGTCACGCTGCAGAACAGGCTGACCAGGCCGACGGCGGCGCCGTACACGGGCGGAAGCCCCGCCAGCGGCGCCAGCGTGTATCCGAGGGCCGCGCCGATACAGAAGGAGGGCACGATCTCGCCGCCCTTGAAGCCGGTGTTCATCGTCAGCACGGTGAAAACGAGCTTGAGCGCCCACGCCCATGCGACCACCGAGCCGCCGGCGAAGATGCGCTCCATCAGCTCCATGCCGGTGCCGTTGTAGTCCTGCGAGCCGACGAGCAGGGTGAGCCCCACGAGGATCGCGCCGCTCAGCGCGATGCGGATATAGGCGTTCCGGATCCGGGCGAACAGCTTGGCCGTCCACTCGGAGAGATAGCAGAAGAGCACGCCCACGAGCGCCGCGGCGACCGCGAGCGCGGCCACGCGCAGATAGGTCAGCGGGCCGGGGTCGGGCAGCGCCGTCAGCGCGAAGGCGACGGGCGGCACCCCGAGGAACGCGGCGAACTTCGCCGCGACGAAACAGCAGATGAGGCCGGGGAAGAGCGCCGCGTGGTAGATCACGCCCACGCAGACGAACTCCACCATGAACACGATGGCGGTGATGGGCGTGCCGAACACCCCCGCGAACACGCCGGCCATCCCGCAGAGGATGAGCACCCGGCTTTCCGCGTGCCCGAGCCGGAGCACCTGCCCCATCACCGAGCCGATGGTCCCGCCCAGCTGCACGGCGGAACTTTCCTTGCCGGCGGAGCCGCCGGTGAGGTGGGTCAGAAAGGTGGAAACGAAGATGAGCGGCGCCACCCGCGCGGGAACGGAGCGGCGCTCCTGCACCGCCTTGATGATCTCGTTTGCGTCCTTGTTGTCGGCCTGCCCCGCGGCGCGGTAGAGAAAGACGATGAGGAGACCGGCGACGGGCAGCAGGTACAGAAGCCACGGGTGCGCGGCCCGCGCGTCCGCGGCGAAGTGCAGCGCGTACCAGAAGGCCGCGCCCGCCGCGCCGCAGAGAAAGCCGCAGATCCCGCCGAAGAGGATCCACCGGAGGATCTGAAGAACGTATCGCCCGGCCCGGCGCGCGGCAGCGCGCAGAACGGTCACGGAATGAGAGAAAGACATAAAATCGAACGCCCTCCGGGGATCACTTCTCCAGAGATCTCAGATATTCGATGCACAGCCGCGCCTCGGTCACGCCGTCGGGCTGCAGCGTTTCGCTCTCCACCACGAGCCCCATGCCGAAGCGTTTGGCGGTCTCCACCACCCGGGCAACCGGGGCTTCGCCGGCGCCGAGCGGCTTGCCCTCGCCGCCGCGCACGCCGTCCTTGACGTGGATGGTGTGAACGCGGTCGGAGAGCTTCTCCAGCAGCGCGACGGGGTCCACCCCCGCGTTGAAAGCCCAGTAGGTGTCGATCTGGAAGTCCATCCGGGTGCGCTTCTGAAGCTCCTCGTGGATGATCGCGCCGTAGCCGGTGGGGATGAATTCGCCGGAGTGGTTGTGATAGGCGAGGGTGATGCCCTCCGCCTTCAGCTTCGGCTGATATTCGTTGCAGATGTCGATGAACTCGTCCAGCCGTTCCCGGGTGGAGAGGTTGTGTCCGGGGATGATGAGCCGGTCGCATCCGATGGTCTTGTGATAGGCGACCGTGCCCTTGAAGTCGTTGAGAAACGCGTCGGCGCCGGTGTGGGTGGAGGGGCAGGAAAGCCCGAGCTCGTCCTGCCAGGCCCGCACGGTCTCGGCGGAATGGCCGAAGAACCCGGCGTATTCCACGTCCTTGTACCCGAGCTTCGCCACGGCCTTCAGCGCGCCGTAAAGATCCGTTTCGGTGATATCCCGCAGGCTGTACATCTGGATACCGTATCGCATTTTCAAGTCCCTCTTCGATTCATAAAAGATGTTGATAATATCATACACGAATCGGTCCCGAAATGCAAGATGCGGGCGGGCAAAAAAAGCCCCGGACCGATTTGTTCCGGTCCGGGGGATCGGCGCGCGGCCGAAGTTACAGAATGATGCAGATCAGGCCGTTGCTTCCCTCGTTTATGATGCGCTCCAGCGCCTCCCGAAGCTTCTCCTGCGACGCGGCGGGCATGTGGGTGAGCTTGCCGGCGAGCCCCTCGTTGACCAGCTCGCTGAGCGACTTCCCGAAGATGTTCGACTGCCAGATGCGCGAGGTGTCCTCCTCGAATTCCGAAAGCAGGGAGGTCAGCAGCTCCTCCGACTGTTTTTCGCTGCCCACCACGGGGGAGATCTCCGTGCAGATGTCCGCGCGGATGAGGTGCAGCGAGGGCGCCTCCGCCTTCAGCCGCACGCCGGAGCGCCCGCCCTGGCGAACGATCTCGGGCTCCGCCAGCTGCATCTCCGACAGGGAGGGCATCACGATGCTGTAGCCCGTGTCGTAGGCCTGCCGGAGCGCGTCGGCGTACCGGTCGTAGTTCCGCTTCGCCTCGGAGAGGGTCCGCAGCAGAGGCGGCAGGTCCCGGTCTCCGCGCACGGGGCATCCGGCCTGTTCGCTGAGGATGCGGTAGAAGAGCCGGCGGGACAGGTCGATCCGCACCGTCACGGTCCCGTCGCCCATATCCATGGAGACGATCTCCGCGCCGGTCACCTCGTCGGCGTCCGCGAGCGGGGCGAGCGTCCGCTCCGCGTCTCCCATGCGGTCCAGCCGCTCCGCGAAGGCGAGCAGCGCGCCGCAGAGCCCCTTCCGCACCGGATGATCGTCGGGAAGCCCCGCGAAAAAGCCGGGCAGGCACACGTCCAGCCGACCGACGGGGAAGGAGGCCAGCACGCCGCCGAGAATGCCGCGCACGCCCGCCTCGTCCAGCGCGGCGCAGTTGGCGCACACCGGCTCCGTGCCGTAGGTCTCGCGGAGGAAGGCGGCGGTCTCCTTCGCCGCCTCGCCCTCCGGGTCCGCGGAGTTCACCACGACGAGAAAGGGCTTCCCGATGGCCTGCAGCTCGCGGAGGATGCGCCCCTCCGCCTCCACGTAATCCCGGCGGTCGAGGTCCGTGACCGTCCCGTCGGTGGTGATGACGAGGCCGATGGTGGCGTGCTCGGCGATCACCTTCCGGGTGCCGTACTCGGCGGCCTCCCCGATGGACACCTCCCGGTCGAACCACGGGGTGTGCACCATGCGGGGCTGTCCGTCCTCCAGAATGCCCAGCGCCCCGTCGGAGAGATAGCCCACGCAGTCGATGAGGCGAACGCGCAGCTTCTGCTGCCCCAGGGCGATCTCCACCGCCTCCTCGGGCACGAATTTGGGCTCCGCCGTCATGATGGTACGGCCCGCACCGCTCTGGGGCAACTCGTCCCGGGCGCGCTGGCGCCGCGCCTCGTCCTCGATGCGGGGGATGACCGCCGTCTCCATGAAGCGGGAGATGAAGGTGGATTTCCCCGTGCGCACGGGCCCGACCACGCCGATGTAAATATCCCCGCCGGTGCGGCGGGCAATGTCCTCGTAGATGGTGTTTTCCGTCATATCCGGTCCTCCGTTTTCGTTCAAAAAGCGCGTTCGTTCTGCTACATAGGTATGCGCCCGGCGGGAAAATATGACATCGGCGGAAAAAGAACGAAAGTCAATTGACAATCCGCCGGGTAGAATAGTATAATAATTTTATCAAATAAACGATTGCTTGAACTTTTGTCCCGGATGGAGAAAATCATGAGACGAAGAAAATACTCGCTGATCCTGATCGATCTTCTGATCCTCGCGTGCGTCTACACGCTGATGATGCTGCTGCAGACCGCCGCGACCAACGCGGACCTGATCAGTCAGGCCTCCAAATACGGATACAATTTCCTGATCACCGCGGTCTGCCTGCTCGCGACCCGGCTGATCGCCGGCATCTACACCAATCTGTGGCGCTATGCCAACGCGGAGAACTATCTGCTCACCGTCCTTGCGGACATGGTGGGCGGCGCCGCCTCCGTCGCCATCACGTATATTCTCGACCGGTACGAAGCCCCCTTTGACTGCTTCATCGGCATCTGGGCGGGCATCACGCTCGTAGCCATGTTCTGTGTGGCGACCCTCAGTTCCCGTTTCTGCTACCAGCTGGTGCACCGGTACCGCAACGTCAGCCGCCGCGAGACCCGGCGCGCGCCGGTGGCCATCGCCGGCGCCGGTCAGGTCGGCACACTGCTCGCGGAGGAGCTTCTGTGCAGTCCGGCGGCGAAATACCGCCCCGTCTGCTTCATGGACGTCGACCGCGAAAAGATCAAGAGCAACATCTGCGGCATCCCCGTTTTCCCGGAGGATGCGAAGGTCTTCGACCGCCTCCGCCGTTTGGAGGTCGAAGAGGTGTTCCTCGCGCTCCCGCAGATCAGCGGCGATCGCTTCAAGGAGATCTACGAGTTCTACTCCAATAACGGCTTCGGGGTCAAGGTCTACGATTTCCCGATCCGCGAGACAGGGGAGAAGGAGACGACCGGCCGACGGGTCCTCAAAGAGGTGGAGATCGAAGATCTGCTCTTCCGCGATCCGCTCAAGCTTGACGAGACCGGCGTGCGCGAGTTCTACGGCGGGAAGACCGTTCTGGTCACCGGCGGCGGCGGGTCCATCGGCAGCGAGATCTGCCGGCAGGCGGCGAAATGCGGCCTGAAAAAACTCGTCGTCTTCGATATCTATGAGAACAACGCCTACGCCATCGAGCAGGAGCTCCGCGCCAAATACGGCGACGCGCTCGACCTGCGGGTGGAGATCGGCTCCGTCCGTGACCGCGATCGGCTGGAGGCCGTTTTCGCGGCCTACCGTCCGGACATCGTGTTCCACGCCGCGGCGCACAAGCACGTCCCGCTGATGGAGCACAGCTGCTCCGAGGCGATCAAGAACAACGTTTTCGGCACGAAGAACACCGCCGACATGGCGGAGAAATACGGCACGGGCAAATTCGTGCTCATCTCCACCGACAAGGCGGTGAACCCCACCAACGTCATGGGCGCCTCCAAGCGTCTGTGCGAGCTGGTGGTCTCCTGCCGGCGCGACTCGAAGACCGTTTTCACCGCGGTGCGCTTCGGCAACGTGCTGGGCAGCAACGGCTCGGTGATCCCGCTCTTCCGCCAGCAGATCGCCGCCGGCGGCCCCCTCACCATCACCGACAAGCGCGTGGTGCGCTATTTCATGACCATTCCCGAGGCCTCCCAGCTGGTGCTGCAGACCGGCGCGATGGCCCGCAGCGGCGAGCTCTTCGTGCTGGATATGGGCAAGCCCGTGCGCATGCTCGAGCTCGCGGAGAACATGATCCGCCTCTCCGGCCTCCGCCCGTACAAGGATATCGACATCGTCGAGATCGGCCTCCGCCCCGGAGAGAAGCTTTACGAAGAGCTGCTCATCCGCACCGAGGAGATGGACCGCACCGAGAACAACATGATCTACGTGGAGCGCGACAAGCCGCTGACCCGCGAACAGATGGACGAGGATCTCGCCATCCTCGCCGACGTGCTCCGCGAAGAGCAGGGCGTGCTCGAGTCCGACCGCATCCGCGAGGCGATCCGCCGGCTGGTCCCCACCTACCGCACGCCGGAAGAGGTGAACCGCGAGGCCGACAAGGCGCAGGAAATGCAGATCGCCAAATAAACGAAATACGAAGATCGCTCGCCGTCGCGGCCGCGGAGTTGACTTCCGCGCCGCGGCGGCGCCGCAATAAAAGAAAGGAGACGCCTATGTCGGACCTGAGCAAACACACACGCCTTTACCGCGAGAAACTGCTGGCCGACCCCTATCGCCCCGGCTACCACTTCGCCATCCCGGACGGGAACGGGAACCCGGGAGACCCCAACGGCGCGTTTTTTGCGGACGGCCGTTATCACCTGATGTACCTCTATCGCAGCGAGATCACCGACGGCTTTCACTGGGGGCATGTTTCCTCCACTGACCTGCTCCACTGGCGCAGCCATCCGGACGCGCTCTTCAAGGGCGCCGAGCCCGGTCACTTCGAGGGTTACTTCAGCGGCGGCGCGTTCGTCGACGACGATCAGACGGTCTACCTCACCTTCTGGCGCTTCCCGTCCGACCGCGACGCCGGCGGCATCGGCATCGCCTTCGCAAAGCCGCCCTACGACGTGTGGGAGGAGATCCTGCCCATCCCGATCGAGGGCGCCCGCGACCCGTGGGGCACGATGGACGTCGAGATCGGCGGGAAGGTCGAGCATATCGCCTGCGCCGACCCGAGCAACATCTGGAAGCAGAACGGCTGGTACTACCTCGAAGCGGGAAACCTGCTCGTGCTGAACCGGTGGGGCAGAGCGCCGGACTCGGAGGAGAAGTATAAGGGCGATTGGACCGATCTGTTCCGCTCCAAAGACCTCCGGAAGTGGGAGTTCGTCCACCGCTTCTACGACGATCCGCACATCGGGCCGGACTGGCCGGACGCCACCGAGGACGACATGTGCCCGAGCCTGCTGCCCCTGCCCGACCGGGCGGCGGACGGCAAAATGACCGATAAAATGTTCCAGCTCTTCATCGCGCACAACAAGGGCGCGCAGTATTACGTCGGCACGCTGAAAGACGAGCGCTTCTATCCCGAGCAGCACGGACGCTTCAGCTGGGTCGACAACACCTGCTTCGCGCCGGAGGCGCTCATCGACCCGCGCAATCGCCACATCGGCTGGTACTGGCTGCTCGACGACCCGGTGGAGAACGAGCGCGAGAAAATGGCGCTCTCCGGCTGGTCCGGCGTCTACTCCTTCCCGCGCCTCTTCTGGCTGGAGGACGGGGCGCTCCGCATCGCCCCCGCGGAGGAACTCGACCGCCTGCAGTACAACCCCCAGACCTTCGAGACCGGGGTCGTCGCCGGCAAAACGGCGCTGCCCGTAAAGAACGGCGCCTCCTTCCGCCTGCGGGCGCGCATCGACGTCGGCGGCGCAAAGAAGGTCGGCTTCACCGTCCGCGCCGACGAGGCGCACGGCGAACGCACCGAGATCTACGCCGATCTCGAGGCGGGCGCGCTCGTGATGGACACGACCCGCAGCGGGATCTACGGCCGGAGAGTGCGCGAGCAGGCGCCGTTCGTTCTGAAAGCGGGCGAGCCGCTCGAGCTGGATATCTTCGTCGACCGCTCCGTGGTCGAGGTCTACGCGAACCGGCGGCAGGCCATCTGCCGGCGGGTCTACCCCTCGGCCCCCGCGCAGGCCGTTTCCGTCTTCGCCGCGGCGGACGGGGCCGATTTCGGCGCCGTCTCGGCGTGGGAAATGATGGAGACCAACCTGTATTAAAGGCAAAAAAAGAGGGCCTGTTCCGAGGAACAGGCCCTTTTTCTTTTTCTATAACAGTTCGTCGAAGCCGTATTTGACGAGCCGGTGCTCCTTTGCGTTCTCATAGGCGAGATACACCGTCCGCTCCGCCTCGTCGATCGCGGCGTGCGGGTAGAACCACCGCTCCGCGGGGTCTTCGACCCACGCGGCGTGTTCGAAATCGAGCCCGTTTTCGCTCCGCAATATCTCCAGATGCGTCCGGCCGGACTCGACCGAGTTGTTCACGAGAAATACCTTCCCGCCCAGCGTAAAGCAGGTGATCTTCGCGTCCGAGTGGGGGATCTCCAGCGCGCGGTCCGCGCTCCACGTGCGCCCGTAGTCGAAGCTCTCGCTGATGCGGATCCGCCCCGAGGAAGAGCGGAAATAGAGCACGACGTGCCCGGGGGAGACCTCCGCGGCGTTGGGCTCCCAGTACCACCAGGCGTCGCTTGCGAGATAGCCGAAGCGGTAAAATGCGTCCTCCCCGGCGGGGCGGATGCCGACGCCGGTGCAGAACCGCCAGTTCTGCGCGCCCTCCGGCAGGTCGCCGAGATATTCGAACCCCGCGCGTGTCTCCTGCCAGTACAGCGGGAAGAGAACGTCGCCGTTTGAGAGCGTGATGCCCTGCCGCAGCGAGCAGCCGTTGATCTGTCCGCGCGGCGTGACCGGCTCCGACCAGGTGCGCCCGCAGTCGCGCGACTCGGAGAAGTAGGTCAGAAGCTCCCGGTAGAAGCAGCCCGCGTTGTAGGTGTGCACGGCGGCCGTGACCCGGTCGCCCTCGGTGAAGAGCTCGGTGCACCATACGGCCCGGCGCTTGTGGCGAAACAGCGGTTCCGGCTCCGTCCAGGTCGCGCCCCCGTCGAAGCTCCGGGCGATCGCGGCGTAGTTGTCGTTGTGCGGCTCGGTGGGCCCGCCGGTCAGAAAGGTGCAGATCAGCGAGCCGTCCGCCATTTTGCGGAGAACGGGCTCCCGTCCGTAGGTCTCAAAGGTCGCGATCCGGTGCTTTTCCATGCTGCGTCCTCCCGTCGTTTTTTCTTTATTGTATACTCTTTTCGGGCCGCTGTAAAGGCGCGGGCGCCTCCCCGCGCTTGCAAAGCGGGCCGCCGCGCGGTATAATAACCAAAAACGGCCCGCCCGTCGGGCCGGAGCAGGAGGAGAACGCCGTGAAGATCCTTGTCCTCAACGGGCCGAACATCAACTTTCTCGGCATCCGCGAGCCGGAGATCTACGGCCGGGAAGACTACGCCGAGCTCGAGCGGCGCGTCCTCGCCCACGGCCGCGAGCTCGGGGCGGAGGGGACGGTCCGGCAGACCAACCACGAGGGCGCCCTCGTGGATATGATCCAGCAGGCGTATTTCGACGGAGTCGACGGCATCGTCTTCAACCCCGGCGCCTATACGCACACCAGCGTCGCCATTGCCGATGCGGTCGCCGCCGTCTCCATCCCGACGGTGGAGGTGCACCTCTCCGACCTCTCCCGCCGTGAGGATTTCCGGCAAACAAGCTACGTGCGCGCGCACTGCGTCGCCACGGTCTCCGGCCTCGGCATCGACGGCTACCTCCGCGCGATGGACATCCTCTGCGGGCAAATGTAAAGGCAAACAGATCAAAACCGGGCGGCCCCGCGGGGCCGCCCGGTTCGTTTTGCATCCGGAATTATTTGCAGATATTGATCTTCTTCAGCCGCGCGAAGCGGGGCAGACCGTTCTCATAGGGCATCTGCGGGTCGCCCTGGATGAGCGGCAGTGCGTAGTCCACGTAGGCGTCGGTGAGGCCGTTGCCCTCGGCGTTGATCCACTCGGCGGGGATCTTCTTCTCGGTGTTGGCCACGAGGGCGAGGTCCAGAAGCTCGATCTCGCACTTGTATCCGTTCGAGCGGTCGCACTTGAAGCCGACCATCTTGTCGGTGATGCCGGACACGGCGAAGTCCACCGCGGCCTTGCCGGCGGCGTAGGACTCGGCGATGTCGTTGCCGGAGGCGCAGTGCGCCGCGCAGCGCTGCATGAGGGAGAACTCGATGCCGCGGGTCTTGCAGCCGAACTTCGCCTTGAGCATATTGGCCAGCGTGATGCCGATGCCGCCCAGCTGGGCGTGTCCGAAGCTGTCGCGGGCGACGTCGGCGCCCTCGGCGAACTTCTCGACCATCAGCTTGCCGTCCTTGTCGGCGATCCCTTCGGAGACGGCGACGATGCACTTGCCGTTTTTCCTGTAGATCTTCTCCACGTCGGCGTAGAACTTGTCCAGATCGAAGGGGACCTCGGGCAGGTAGATGAGGTCGGGGCCCGCGCCGAAGTGGGTGGCGATGGCGCTGGCGGCGGTGAGCCAGCCGGCGTGGCGGCCCATGATCTCCAGCACGGTGATCATGCCGGTGTCGTACACGCGGGCGTCCTGATAGATCTCCATCGAGGTGGTGGCGATATAGCGGGCGGCGGAGCCGTAGCCCGGGCAGTGGTCGGTGCCGAACAGGTCGTTGTCAATGGTCTTGGGGATGCCCATGACCCGGCAGGCGTAGCCGTTCTTCAGCATGAACTTCGAGATCTTGTTGCAGGTGTCCATCGAGTCGTTGCCGCCGTTGTAGAAGAAATAGCGTACGTCGTACTTTTTGAAGACCTCGAGGATGCGCTTATAGTCGGTGTCGTCCGCGTCGGGGTCCTTCAGCTTGTACCGGCAGGAGCCGAGCGCGGAGGAGGGGGTGTTCTTCATGCGGGCGATCTCCGCGGGGTCCTCGGCGCCCATGTCGTAGAGCACCTCGTCCAGCACGCCGCGGATGCCGTGCGCCGCGCCGTACACCTTGGTGATGCAGCCGGCTTTCAGAGCGGCCTCGATGGCGCCCTGCGCGCTCGCGTTGATGACCGACGTCGGCCCGCCGGACTGGCCGATGATGCACGCGCCTTTCAGGATTTCCATTGTTTTTTACCTCCGTGATTTCATTTCAAAGATCCTGTTTATTTTAGCATACCGCCCGCATAAAATCAAGTGCGGATCCGCGCGCTCCCGTTTGCAATCCGGCCGCGTCTGTGGTATATTGATAAAGAGATCGGAAACCGAACGAACGGGAGGAAAAACCATGTCGATCTGGTCCTTTGAAGACGGGGGAAAGACCCTCGCCATCTTCACGCCGAACACGCCTTCCCCCTGGAAAAACATGCTCTTCAACGACGAATATCTGCTCGACCTGACCCAGCGCATGCAGGGCGCGGGCGTGCTCATCTCCCCGGTGTTCAAAACGTCGGAATACATTCTCGAGCAGCGGGAGATCTACGTCCGGGCCGACGGGCGTCCCCACCGCCTTCTGTGCGGGGAGGGAAAGGACTACGTCTGCCGCCAGCGCCTCGAGTCCTCCGAAACGGAGGAGACCTTCGACGCCTTCCGCGCGGGCGTGCGCGCCTTCGTCCCCGTCCGCGGCCGCGCCGAGATATGGACGGTGAGCGTCGAGAACCTCTCCGGCGCCCCGCTCTCCGGCGAGGTCACGGTCTGCTTCCACCTCGGCAAGGCGGGCACCATGGGCCAGTGCGCCCGGTACGACGCCGCCACCGGCTCGGCCTACCGCGCCGGCTTCCCCTACTACGTTTACTATGACGAATACGAGGCCGCGAAGAAGAAGCAGGATATCTGCTTCGTCACCGCCGACCGCATGCCCGACTCCTACGAGTGCAACACTCTCCGCTTCCACGGGGCCGACAACCCCTTCGCCATCCCGCGCGGCGTCGCGGAGGGCCGCCTCGCCTGTGGCGAAAGCGACGACGGGGCCACCTGCGGCGCGCTGCAGTTTTGCTTCCGGCTCGCCCCGGGCGAGCGCTTCGAGGTAAACCTCGCCGCGGGCGTCTGCCCCTCCGCGGCGGATATCCCCGTCCTCAAGGCCCGCCTTCTGCAGACGGAGGAGCGCCTTGCGGAGGTGCGCGCGCTGTGGGAGGAGCGCATGGAGAGCTTCACCGCGAAGACGCCGGATGAAAACCTCAACGCCCTGCTCAACGTGTGGCTGAAAAAGCAGGCGCTCTTCCTCGGCCGCATGAACCGCGCCTCCACCTACTGCCCCATCCGCAACCAGCTGCAGGATGCCATGGGCTACGCCCTCGTCGATCCGGACGACGCGTTCCGCGTGGCGTGCAATGTCCTGTCCAAGCAGTATAAAAACGGCTACATCAAGGGCTGGGTCATGACCGACGGCTCCGCCCCGCAGAAGCTCTGCCTCATCGAGCACAGCGACGGCCCGATCTGGCTGCTGCTCTGTCTGGTCAACATCATCGAGATGTGCGGCCGGCCCGAATACTATGACAAACAGATTCCCTACGGCGACTGCGGGGAGACCGGAACGGTGCGGGAGCACCTGCGCGCCGCCGCCCTCTACATGGCGGGCAAAACGGGCGCCCACGGCATGTGCCTCATGCTCGACGGCGACTGGACGGATCCGCTCAACGGCCCCGGCCGCCTCGGCCGCGGCGAGAGCTGCTGGAACACCGCCGCGCTGGTGTACGCCATCCGCCGCTTTACTGCCGTCATTCCCGACGCCGAGCTCACCGCCGCCGCCGACCGGCTCGACGCGGCCATGAACGAGCACGGCTGGGACGGGAACTGGTACTACGCCGGCATCGACGACAGCGGCCGCCCCTACGGCCGTGCGGAGGACGCGGAGGCCCGCATCTTCCTCAATGCGCAGAGCTTCGCCGTCATGGCGGGCATCGCGCGGGGCGACCGGCTGGAGAAGGTGCTCGCCGCCATGGAAACGCTGCGCATCGGCACGGGCTATCTGCTCTTCGCGCCGGAGTTCCGCGCCTACAACCCCGTCTGGGGCCGCATCAGCGCGAAGAACCCGGGCACGGCGGAGAACGGCTGCGCCTACTGCCACGGCACCATGTTCAAAGCCGGGGCCGACGCCGCCGTCGGGAATGCCGACCGGGCCTACGCCACCCTTTACTCCGTGCTGCCCGTCAACCCCGACAACCCGCCGGAGAACAACGCGCAGTCGCCCACCTTCATCCCGAACTTCTATTTCAGTCTCCCGGGCGAAAATCTGGGCCGCTCCAGCTTCTCCTACGGCACCGGCTCGGTGGCGTGGTTCTTATGGCTCATGGTGGAATACGTCCTCGGCGTCCGCAACACCTCCCGCGGGCAGTTCTTCGAGCCGCATCTGCCCGCCGTCTGGAAAGACGTGACCGTCTCCCGCCGTTTCCGCGGCGAGAGCCGCACCTATACGGCGAAGTGAACCGATGCGCTTCACCGACCCCAACGACTACGCCGGAAGCGACAGTCGGCGCATCCAGGCCGCCATCGACGACGCGGCCGCCCGCGGGCTGGGCCGCACCGTGATCTCCCGCCGCCGCGAAGCCCCGGCGGAGCCGTGGATCATCACCGAGACGCTGTATCTCCCGTCCGATTTCACCCTCGTCGTCGACAACTGCACGCTGCGCCTCGGCGACGGCGTCTTCTGCAATCTCATCGCAAACCGGAACGCCTATGCGCCCGAGGGGCGAACGGCGGCGGGCCGCCAGCATAACATCGTGCTGGAGGGCCGCGGCCGCGCGACCCTCTCCGGCGGCGCGTACAACGGCCTCAGCGAGCGCAGCGCCGGTCGGGACGGCCGTCCGCCCATCTGGGTGAACTGTCTTGTGTTCTTCGCAAACGCCGAGGGGATCACCGTGCGCGATCTGCGGCTGGAGCGCGCCCGCTGGTGGGCGGTCTGCTTCATCCACTGCGCGCGCGGGCAGGTGCGCGGCCTTCACTTTGAATCCGACCGCACGCGCGCGGACGGGAACGGCGTCGTTCTGCCCGGCATCCCCGAGGGCTGCGACTACGGGCAGATCCGCGTCAAAAACGCCGACGGCGTGGACCTGCGCGCCGGCTGTCACGATTTTTTGATCGAAGACCTCTCCGGCTTCACCGAGGACGATACGGTCGCCCTGACCGCCCTTCCCGCCCGGAGCGGGAATCTGGAGGACGCGTTCCGCCTCGAGGGCGCCTGCGCGGATATTCAAAACGTCACGGTCCGAAACGTGCGCGCCCGCAGCGTCTGCTCGCTGGTGCGCCTGCTCAATCAGGGCGGCGTGCGGCTCCGCGGCGTCGCCGTGTCCGGCGTCGCCGACACGTGGACGCCCGGCTGCGGTCTCTGCCGTTCCGCCTTCACCGTCCGTCTGGGCGACGCGCACCCCTACGGCGGCCGGGCCGCTCTGCCGGAGGAGACGGAGGATATCACGATCGGGAACGTCTCATCCGCCGCGGCCCGCGCGGGCGTGATGCTCTCCGGCGGGATGCGCCGCATCCTCGTGAAAAACGTGCGCCTGGCCGGTGCGGGGCCGAACGCCGTCGCCGTCCGCGCCGACGAGGCGGCGGGCGAGGACGTCCGGACCGAATAAAAAACGATCCCCGGCGTTCCTTTGCGTTATACCCATACAGAAGTTTCGCCCCGAAGCGATGTCGAGGTGTTGGCTTCTACTTCAGGAATGTAACGGAGATGCTCTTGTTCGGGATTAAGAAGAAAAGTGCGCCGAACAGAACTCTTGATCCAGCAAGGTCTCAAGTGAATCTTATAAGAACGATGAAGCGTGAGCATAGCAGAAAGCCAGATAAAATCATCCCGATCATTGAGTCTTGCAGTCAGGCTCCGAGGATTGAGTTGTTTGCTCGCGGTAGTCGTGAAGGATGGGATATGTGGGGTGATCAGGCCGACGCTTCTTATGAACCGACATGGAATACTTATAAAAACCACACGGTTGCATCAAAGCCTCATGAAGAAGAATGATCACAAAAGACTTTGACAACTCGGAATTTGTCGATATATTCCTTCTTGAACATTCTGTTGAGACAGTGGTATTGATAATCAGACAATAAACTGACAAATCTGTATTGAAGCTGTAAAGCGAAGGAGGTTAAGTATGATCC
>JAEEGL016883649.1_pt1 | contig 18938 bp, 12 predicted proteins | sample 9134231 | NCBI WGS metagenome assembly JAEEGL01 (sample SAMN16246548, study PRJNA631951) | gut metagenome | biome: gut microbiome; feature: rumen; material: fiber-attached | host: Bos | place: Iran: Karaj | collected 2018-10 | reverse complement strand
CGCCGCCGCCACTGCCGACCTCGCGGCCGCCAAGGCCGCGGCGGAAAAGGCGAAGCAGGACGCCGCCGAACCTGTTGCCCCCGTCGTCCCGCAGACCCGTCTCACGGGGACCATCATGCCCCTCGGGCGGAGTGCCACCCCCGCCGCCACCCATGCCCTCTACGCGGCCAAGAACGGCCAGTATGTCCCCGTCTGCTACTTGATCAGCCAGCGGCTCGCGCTGCGCGAATGGGAAAAGCAAGTGGTCGAGGTGACTGGCATCGCCCATCAGATCAAAGGCTGGACCCGTCCAGTCCTCGAAGTCTCCGGCATCCAGCGGAAATAGAAATCTTCAAGAGCGTGGGGGGCCAATCTGGCCTCCCTCAAAAACGCATCCAAGGCTCCGAAATCGATTGCCAGCCACTCACTGCGCCGCCATGGCCTACTATTTCCAGGCGCTTCCGAGGCAATTGCCGACCTTATTGGATAGGGGTATTCGCAGTCTATGGGGGGCGTTAAGATAATGGGTGAATGGAAGGGGATGATTCATCGGGAAAATGTGTTCGATTGCCAGATTTTTCATTTGAAAAATGTGTTTTTTAATCTATATTAATCATTGGAGTAGAACATGAGACGTGAAATATCAAAAACAATCGAGAACTGGAATCGCCAAAAGATTCGGAAGCCGCTGATTCTGATGGGGGCGCGTCAGGTGGGGAAGAGTTGGCTGATGGAGGATTTTGCGCGACGGGTATAGGGGGAGAAGGCGATTTATCCACTAGAAGTAAAGGCGGAGCGGAACCTGAAAGCAAAGAGTCTGGGCGTCTATCGGGAACTCTTCGCGCCTCCTGTGTGCTATCGCGCCTCCTTGGCGAAGCGGGTGCCAGGGCGGTTGACGCACGACATTCCCCTATATGCGATAGGTCGTCTTGCCGCCAGCCTGGTCGGTGCTGGCGGCGGCGATGGTCTTTGAGTCGGGGTTATTCCTCGATGGCGGTGGACCAGCCCCATTTCTTGAGGGTGGCCTTGCGGAGGCGGATGGACTTGGGGGTGATTTCGACGAGTTCGTCGTCGTTGATATAGGAGATGCAGTCCTCGAGGGACATCTTGAGGGGCGGGGTGAGGATGATGTTCTCGTCGGAGCCCGCGGCGCGGACGTTGGTGAGTTTCTTGGCCTTGCCCGGGTTGACCATGAGGTCGTTTTCGCGGCAATGGTCGCCGATGATCTCGCCTGCGTAGATCTTGACGCCTGGCCCGAGGAAGAGTTTGCCCCGCTCCTGGAGGTTGAAGAGGGCGTAGGGGACGGTGTCGCAGTTGACCATGGAGACCATGGCGCCGTGGAGGCGGGACTTGATTTCACCAGCGAAGGGCTTGTATCCGAGGAAGATGTAGTTCATGACGCCCATGCCCTTGGTGTCGGTCATGAACTCGGATCGGTAGCCGAGGAGCCCGCGGGTGGGGATGTGGTAGACGATGCGCGTCATGCCGTTCTCGGAATCCATGGTCTGGACGATGGCCTTGCGCTGTCCGAGTTTCTCCATGACGTTGCCGACGTAGGCGTCGTCGACGTCGATGGTGAGTTCCTCCCAGGGTTCGAGTTTCTCGCCGTTCGGGCCTTCCTGGAAGATGACGCGGGGGCGGGTGCATTCCATCTCGTAGCCCTCGCGGCGCATGGCCTCGATGAGGACGGAGAGGTGGAGTTCGCCGCGTCCCGATACCTCGAAGCCCTGGCCGACGCCGAGGGGCTTGACCTGGAGGGCGACGTCGGACATGCACTCGCGGGCGAGGCGTTCTTCGAGGTGGCTGGCGGTGACGAACTGCCCTTCCTGCCCTGCGAAGGCGGAGGTGTTGGGGAGGAAATGCATGGAGATGGTGGGCGGGTCGATGGGCATCGGCGGCAGCGGGATGGGGTTCTCGGGGGAGGTGTAGGTGCATCCGACGGTGACCTCGTTCATGCCTGCGATGCCGACGATGTCGCCGCAGACGGCCTCGCTGACCTGCATCTTCTTGTTGGACTCGAAGCGGTAGATCTGGGTGATGCGGGCGGGGCGCTGGGTGCCGTCGCGCATGACGACGACGGCGGCCTCGTTGATGTTGATGTTGCCGCTGGTGATCTTGCCGATGCCGATACGCCCGAGATAGGGGGAATAGTCGAGGGTGGAGATGAGGACCTGCAAGGGGCCTTCAGGGGAGCCCTTGGGGGCGGGGATGCACTGGACGATCTTCTCGCAGAGGGGCATCATGTCCTTGCGCTCGTCGTCGAGGTTGTCGACGGCCCAGCCGTCGCGCCCTGAGGCGTAGACGATGGGGAAGTCGAGGATGTTGTCGGGGGCGTTGAGGCGGACGAAGAGGTCGAAGACCTGGTCGGTGGCCCAGTAGGGGCGTGCGGCGGGCTTGTCGATCTTGTTGATGACGACGATGATGGGGAGGGCGAGGGCGAGGGCCTTCTTGAGGACGAAGAAGGTCTGGGGCATGGGGCCTTCCTGGGCGTCGACGAGGAGGAGGGCGCCGTCGGCCATCTTGAGGACGCGCTCGACCTGTCCGCCGAAGTCGGCGTGTCCGGGAGTGTCGATGATGTTGATGGTATAGTCCTTGAAGGGGAACGAGCCGTTCTTGGAGGTGATGGTGATGCCGCGCTCGCGCTCGATGTCGTTGGAGTCCATCAGGCATTCGGGGACCTTCTGGTTGTCCCTGAACATGCCGCTGAATTTGAAGAGTTGGTCGACCAGGGTGGTCTTGCCGTGGTCGACGTGCGCGATGATCGCGATATTGCGGATTTTGCTCTGCTGCATCATGGGGACGGAAGGAACGATGGACAGGGGACGATTTGAGTGGGGCGGGATGGTTTTGGGAAAAAGCGTACTGTAATCCATCGCGGGGAATCTGTCGGCGATTATAGTAAAACGAAAGCGATGTGAAAGCGTAGCGGAGGCGGCTTGGATGCGGAACGTGAGATGGGATTGGATATTGGCGGTGGGGGTGGCGCTGGCGACGGCGCTGGTCTTTGCGCCGAATCTGAACGCGCCGCTGATGCTGAACTGGGACGACGGGACGTTCCTGTGGTATAATCTCCGTCTCCGTCTGACCTGGGCGAACGTATGGGGATATTTCCGCTGGCCGTTCCAGAATCTGTATACGCCGCTGGCGATGGTCTCGCTGATGCTCGACCATGCGTTGTTCGGCTTTGCGCCGTGGGGCTATCGCGTGCACAACCTCTTGCTGCACATCGGCTGCTTGTGGCTGCTGGCGGGAATCGCGCGGCGTCTGGGCGGGGCGCGCTGGGCGGCGTGGGGGGCGGCGCTCCTGTGGGCGGTGCATGTGCAGCGGGTGGAGTCGGTGGTGTGGATCGCGGAGCGCAAGGACGTGCTCTGCGGCTTCTTTGCGTTGCTGTCGGTGTGGTGCGTGCTGCGGGCGCGCCGCGCGCGGCGTCGCGGCGGGTGGGTGTGCGGGGCGTCGCTGGCGGGGGCGCTGTCGATTCTGGCGAAGCCGATGTCGATGGCGCTGCCTGGAGTGTTCGTGATGCTGGCAATCGGTCTGGACGGCGGGAAGATGTGGCGGCGCTGGCGCCTCTGGGCGATACCTGCGCTGGTGATCTTGGGGATGGCGATTCTTTCCTGGCTGATTACCAGGCGGGACAATGCGGGGATGCTGCAGGCTGCGTGGCGGGTGCCGTTGCACAATCTGGGCTGGTATCCCCTGACGGCGCTGAATCCATGGCCCTATGTGCACCCGATTCATCCGCCAGTGCGGAGCTTGGCGGCGGCCCTGGGCTGGCTGGCTGGCTGCGTGGCGCTGGCGGCGCTGGCGCTGGTGCTTTCGCGACGTCTGCGCGGCGGAGTGCGTGCGGGGCTGTGCCTGGTGCTGACGGCGGGGGGCGTGATGGTGCCAGTGCTGGGGATGCTCAATTATACGATGTTCCACTATTGCGACCGATACAACTACCTGGTCTCGATGGTGATGTGGGTGGCAGTCGCATTGCTGGCGAGGGTCTGGCTGCGGGGACGCAGAATGTTTCGCGTGGGAAAACTGGTAGTGGTTCTACTGGCGGGGATTGAAATCGCCGCGACGGCGGTCTATCTGCCAGTCTGGCAGAATGAATACGCGCTGGCGGTCTTTTGCGTCGGTCAGGCGGGGGTGCCGAATGCCAAGTCACTGGAATTGGCGATGAGCGTGGCGCTGACGCACGACGGGCATTCCGAATGGAAGCCATCGCCATCGGAGTTGCTGCATGCGACGGCACGGCGATACGAGACGTCCCATGAGATCTTGATGCAGGACGGGAGCCCGATGTCGGCGACGGATCGCGGCATTTGCATCATGATCTGCCATGGGCATGCCGCCTATCTGCAAGGGCAATATGCGATTGCGCAGTCATTGCTGGAACCGCTGGGAAGGCGGCTGGAGACGGAACCGCGCGTGATCTTTCCGCTGCAGTTTGCCGGGCGTTATGTCTGCCGTGATTTGGCGGCGATGGCGCTGATGCGTGGCGACCTGGCGTCGGCGCGGCGGTGGCTGCGGCTGGAGTCGAATTATCTGAACCCCGCCTTTGACCAGGAGCGCATTCGGCTGAATGAAGAACTTCGGCGGCGGATTCAGGAATGACCTCGACGCTTATCGGTAGGGGATGGGGGGCTGTCCATCGTACGAATAGACTGCGTGCAGGAAGGCGTTTCGGCCATTGGCCTGGAAGAGCATCACACGCGCTTTCGTGTTCGGCCTTGCAGGTTCAAGATGTATCGGGGCGAAGAACCGCGCCTGATAGGATGCATGCGCAAATTGGAAGAGGCAATCATCCTGGAACATTCCTGGTGCGCTGGTCTGGAGGGTGACGGGATGCTGGCTCAATGACAGGCACGTGATAAGCGAAATGGCCTCCCACTGTTCGGAGAGCGGTGCGGCGTCGGTGCGGCCGTTGGTGGTGCCGATGAAGGCGAAGTGGCATTGCCAGGCGACGATGGCGATGGCGCCGAGGGCGGAGAGGAGCGGCGCGAGGAAAGGGCGCCTGAGGAACTTGGCGCTGGCGGATGCGCCGAAGGCGGCGAGGATGAGGATGGCGGGGGCGACGGGGAGGATGGTGGCGGGGGCGTCCTGGGGGCGGAGTGCCAGGGCGACGGTGTGGCAGAGCAGATGGAGTGCGGCGATGGCGGCGAGTTGGACGGCGGGTGCGGCGTCGCGGCGGGTGCGGCAGACGGCGAGGAAGGCGATGCCGAGGGATACCAGCAGGAAGGCGATGAAGGAGATGCCGACGAAGAGAAGGCGCCAGATCGTTCGGTCTGCGACAAGTTCGAGGCGGAAGCCGAGCAGACCGAGCCATTGTGGGGTGAGGTGGATGTCGAGCATGGGGGCGGGGGATGCGTGGCGGGCGGCGAGGAGGATGGCGCCGAGGGCGAGGCCGCCGAGCAGCAGGAGGGCGGCCTTGCGTCCACGTCGCCAGGCGGGGGGGAGGAGGAGGGCGGCGAGGACGGGGAAGAGGCTGGCGGCGTGCGGGGCGAATGCGAGTGCGGCGCAGGTGGCGAGGACGGCGAGGGCGAAGGGCGGCGGGGCGGGCTGGCGGCGGAATCGCAGGGCGGCGTCGAAGGCGAGGAGGAGGAATGGCAGGGCGAAGGAGGCGGCGTCGAGTTCGCGGCCGGCGAGCCACAGGGCGGGGGCGAAGAGGAAGAGTGCGGCGAACGTGGGGAACGGGAGTTCGGCGCGTCGGGCGAGGCGGCCCAGCAGCCAGAGCGACGGGACGCCGACCAGCAGGGCTTTCCAGACGACGAGGGCGATGGGATGGGGAGTGAGGAGGAGGAGAACCTGATAGACCCAGACGGCGGGCGTGGCTCCGTGTGCCCAATGCTGGCCTGCATTGGCCTGGAAGGCGGCGTTCAGCAGGGCTGCGGAGGATGGGCCGAATTGGACGAGGCCTGGGGCGGCGAGGAGCAGGGCGAAGCCCGCGAGGACAAGCCAGGCGATGGCGGGGACGCGGCGAGGGAACTTTGGCTGGAGCGGCAGGCGGACGCGGGCCAGGCGGAGGAAGGCGAGTGCAAGGAGTGCGAGGAGTGCGAGGTCGGACCAGGGGCGTCCGCCGACCAGGCGTCCCGGGGAGAGGACGGCGAGATTCCCATGGAACCAGATATGATGTTCGGGAAGGGGGCCGCGAAACAGCAGTGGGATGCGGTTGTGCGGGAAATGGTGGAGGAATGTATCGACATATTCTCCGAAGATCGGGTTGGCGAGGTGCTCATTGGCGCATGGGGTGAGTTCGCAGACGATGAACATCAGGGCGGCGGAGGCGAGGGCGAGGGCGATGGCGAACCATTGACGGGCGGGGGTGGCGGCGGGGAAGTGGGCGGCGAGGATGAGGATGGCGGGGAGGCAGAGGATGAGGTAGCGCGGGCCGATGGCGTTGCCGCCGTGCCAGCCGTTGAAGGATGCGTTGAGGAGAAGCCCTGCGAGGAACCAGCCGCCGAAGAGGAGGAGGTGGCGTCGGCCCTGCGGACCGTCTTTCCAGAGCTGGCGGATTCCAGGGAAGGCGAGGAGCAGGACGGGGGAGGCCCAGAAGAGTCCGCGCTGGAGTCCGATGAGGAGGCGCAGTAGGACGATGGTGCTGAATCCCGAGACGATTCCGTGGGATGCGTCGGAGTCCTGGAAGATTTCGTTGTTGAAGAAGGTGGCGGGGAGGAGCGGGTTGCCGAAGCAGTGCTGGTGGTAGAGGCAGTAGAGGGCGAGGGCGGGGAGGCCTCCGAGGAGGAAATCGGGGAGGCGTCGGGCGCGTCCAGTCAGGACGAGATGCAGGGCGAAGAAGGGCAGGGCGGCGATGGCGAGGTAGTCGGCGAGGACGGCGGCGCCTGCGGCGAGGCCCGCGAGGATGCAGGCGCCGCGGGATGCGTTGCGGTCGCAGATGGCGGGGAGGGCGGCGACGAGGAAGAGGACGCCGAGGTTATGGCCCCACATCTGGGTGGCGTAGGGCCAGAGGGGGGTGGCGAAGACGAAGGCGAGGCTCCAGAAGAGGGCGCGGCGTTGGGTGAAGCCGAAGTGCGCGGCGAGCAACTGGAAGAGCAGCATGGCGGCGAGGGCGGTGGGGAGGGCCGAACACCAGAAGTTGATCCACCAGCGGTTGAAATAGTCGAGGCGGGTGCCAGTGGCGGTATCCAGGCGGCAGGCCTGTTCAAGTTTCCAGATTGGCCAGAAGACGGCGGCGCCGAGGAAGGCGGTGGCGGGGGCCTTGTTGGAATAGTAGTAGCGGGAGCGGGGATGGCGGGCCCAGTCGCCAGTGAAGTCCGGCGGCATGGATTCCGCAAGGGCCATCTGGCGGTTGATGGAGAGGGTGCCGTCCTTGACGATGGCGTAGATGGCCTGGTAGCGGGAGTGCTGCGCCCAGTTGCCTCGGGAGAAGAACCAGGTGCAGGCAATCAGGGTGAAGATGAAAAGAAGCCAGGAGGTGCGCATGACGAGGGGCGACATGGGAATGCCGCGGGGCTGGCGGATGCTGGGGAGGCGATGCTATTGAGGAGGCGGGGTGATTTCCACGAAGCCGCAGTCGGGGCGGGGGTGGTGAAGGAGGACGGGGAGCGGCGGGGCAGTCGGCTGGGGAGGTGGCCCCTGGAAGCGTCGGCGCTTCTTGCGTTCGAGGCGGAGGAGCGTGGGGAGCATCGGGGAGAGGCGGGGATCGAAAAGCGGGACGGCGTTGCGGATCTGGTATGATTGGCCAGCATATTCAAGGTCGACCAGCTGCCTGGCGGTGCGTTGGTAGGCATGGATGGTCATGCCGTAGGGGAGTCCAGGTTCGCCGTCGGTGAGATAGACGTGGGCGAGGAGGGTGAGGATGGAGAGGGCGCCTGCAACGCACCAGGTGCACCAGAGGGCGAGGCCGGCGTGCCGATGCAGGGGAATGGCGGAGGCGCGGCGGTCCGCGGGGAGCGGGGGCTCCCATTTGGCGCCCAGGGCGGCGAGGAGGATGGCTGCGGCCAGGATGGGCTGCTGGTAGTGGATGTGGAATGACTTTAGCCGCAGGGCGAGGATGAAGAGCGTCTGGCAGGCGAGGAGGATGAGCGCGAAGGCGCCGAGGCGCACGTCAGGGCGGTTGTGCCGTTCGCGCCAATGGAGGATGGTAAAGGCCATGCCCCCGAGGATGAGGATGGCGGCGGAGAGGAGCAGCACAAGGTCCAGGGTGTCCCAGATAGGCTTCCACGGAAGGGCGAGGCCGGCGACGGGGCGGTGGACGGTCGCGCTGAACTGGTCGATCTGCCCCAGGACACGCGGGAAGGAGAGGGCGTTGGCGAGGGCGCGGGCTAGGGTGGCGTGCTCGCTGGCGATTCGCCCTGCGCGGAGGGCGTCGCGGGTCTGCGTAAACCTCGGGATCAGGAGTGCGAGGAGGATGGCGGCCGTGGCGAGGGAGGGCGCCAGGAGGCATTTCCAGGCTTTGCACAGTGTTTTCGGATGCAGGAGGAGCAGGTGGCATCCGAGGGCGGCGAGGAAGGGCAGGGCCATGGTGTGGAGCCAGATGGCGGCAAGGGCGCAGCCGAAGGAGAGGGCGAAGAGGAGGGCGGCAGGAAGGGGGCGCTTTTCCGCGCGGTCCAGCGCTTCGGCGAAGGCTGCGAGGGCGGCGAGTTCCAGCGGGATCTGCAGGACGTTGTCCCAGACGGTGCGCTGCCAGTACCAGGAATAGGGCGCGAGGAGGAGCGTGAGCGCGAAGAGGCAGAATGGGACGCGGGCGCGGCGCGCGAGGATGCGCAGGCTGCATAGGCTGATGGCTCCCGAGAGCAGCGCCTTGAGGAATAGGATGCGGTGCAGGTCGCAGGTGAGCAGTTGGAGGCCCTGGTAGAACCAGACAGCCAGGGGGCCGTAGGCCTGCCCGACAGTGCCGACGAGGCCGCGCGCGGCGAGCCGCCCATGGGCATTGGCCTCCAGCGCGAAATACTGCAGCAGCGCCTCGTCGAAGAGGAAGTTGTTGAGGCTGGGGAAGAGCAGCAGCAGGGCGATGGCGGCGAGCAGAAAAAAAATAGCGGGGCGTAATTTCAAGGCTTGCCGAAAGGTCAGAGATGATTGGAACGGGAACGCAGGGACGCGGGCCGAAAACGGCCCGCCACAGAACAATGGGAAGCGGGGACGCGGGCCGAAAACGGCCCGCCACGAACGAGAAGATGCGCGTGGCTGGGCTGATCCTTGTGCCTACTTGGCAGGGCGTTTCAGGCAGTGCCAGATGAGGCGGTGGGCGCGCTGGATGGCGTCGCGGTTGTGGTTGTAGAAGTCGTCTAGTCGGTCGTCGGGCTCGTCGTCGGGGCCGAGGAGGCGTGGTCGGATGTAGAGGGCGTCGTCGTTGATGGGGAGGATGTATTTGCCCTGCGCGGTGACGAGGACGGCGCTTTTCCAGCCGCAGACGACGAACTCCTGGCGTTGGTAGTCGGGATTGCGGAGGTCTCCGCCGACGGAGTAGTCCTGCGGGGGATTCTTGACTCCAAGGCAGGGGGCGAGGGTGGGGACGAGGTCGCAGTGGTGGGAGAGGCGGTCGTAGACGGCGGGCGGGGTGTCGGGGAAATGGATGAGCAGTGGCGTGTGGATCTGCTCGTTGACGTAGGCGGAGTTGTGTCCGAGGCGTCCATGCTCGTAGAACTCCTCGCCGTGGTCGCCGGTGAAGATGACGATGGTGTTGTCGAGCAGTCTTTGCTGCTGGAGCAGTTCGAAGAGGCGGGCGCATTGGTGGTCGACCTGCCGGGCGGCGTTGCGCTGTCGGTTGAGGAGAGGCAGGCGGTCGTCGGAGGTAAGGCTGGGATAGGCGAGGATTTCGACGACGGGCTGGTAGGGGGCCTGGTCCGGCGGGAAACTGTAGGGGGCGTGGGTGCTTTCGTAGAACAGGAATGCGAAGAATGGGCGCTTGGGGTCGCGCTGCTGGATGAAGCGGATGGCGCGGTCGGTGATGCGGCGGTCGCGGTCGCACGGGTTGCCGTCGGGTTCCTCGACGAGGAGCGGCGGGGCGAGTCGCGCGAAGACGGTCTGGTCGAATTCGGGGTAGGTGAATCGCGCGGCGGTCTGGACGAGGATCTGGTAGCTGTCCTGCTGGAGCCAGTCGAATAGGATGGTGGTGCGGCGGGTGTTGAGGAATGCGTCCCAGGCGGTGCCGTAGAGGCCGTAGAACATGGAGAAGATTCCAGGGCGGGTGCCGTTGCCGCCGCTGAAATGTCGGGTGTATCGGGTGGCGTGCTCCGCGCCGAATTGCCATGTGGCGGGCATGGTGTGTGCGGTGAGCAGGTCGGCGCGGAGGGATTCGGCGCAGATCCAGAGGATGTTTGGGCGTGGGGTATCGGGATTGCGCTCGATGAGGACGCGCGGATAGTCGGGGATGGCCTTTTCGGGATTGCGCAGTCGGATGGCGGTCGCGCGGCGGGGGACGGGTTCGTAGCCGAGCGCCTTTAGGAAGGTGCGCATGCGGACGCGTGGTCCGACGGGGTAGGCGGTTACCGCCGCCATCATGCTTTCGCGCTGATAGAATTCGGCGAGGCCAGTGGAGAAGAGCGACAGGAAGAAGGCGGCGGCGGCGGCGATGGCGGCGCCAGGGGCGAGGCGCGGATGCCGTTTGGCGAGATAAAGGGCGTGGCGGCGGATGAAGATGGTGGCGGGGAAGGCGAGGGCGAGCGAGATGCCTGTGCACAGGAGGAGGAACAGTCCGATGATGATGAGGCTGAGGCTCCAGAAGTCGAGACCCATCGCGGAGAAGCCGCCTGGAGTGATGAGCAGATTGATGACGAGACCGTTGAAGAAGTGCTTGCCGAAATGGTGGTGGATGCCGATGTCGAGTGCGAGGACCACCCACGCCAGTCCCGTGAAGGTGCCTGCGGCGGACCATGCGAGCCAGCGCCACCCACGGTGGACTCGGGGCGGGGCGGCGAGGTATTCCTCCTCGTTGTTGGGGGGGCGGGAGAGCGGGTCGCCTGCGGCCAGCGCGCAGAGCCACGCAGGGGTGAGCAGTAGGGCGGTGTTGCCGAGCCATGCGACGAGGAGATAGAGCAGGAAGTCCCAGGTGCGGGCGCAGTCGGGGCGGCATAGTTTCAGCACTCCGAACCAGCCCATCGGCAGCAGCGTCAGCAGATAGGTGGCCAGGAGATAGCCGCTGGACAGTCCTGTGCGGGGGGATTTGGGCATGGTCGGCAAGGCGGATGCCTTAGGCCTTGGGCTTCAGGCTCTGCACGAGTGCGGCGGTGTCGCGGGCGATGGCTTCAAGGGATTTGCCAGGCTTGTAGATGGCGGAGCCGATGCCCGCGCCCGCGCAGACTGTGAGGAAGTCGGCGAGATTGGCGGGGCCGACGCCGCCGACGGCGAAGATGGGGAGTTTGATGACGGCCTGGAGGTTCTTGATGTAGGAGATGTCGAAGTTGCCCGCAGGGAAGAGTTTGAGGTAGTGGGCGCCGGCGGCGATGGCGGTGAAGCCCTCGGACGGGGTGAGGAATCCAGGCATCGAGAGCATGTCCTGGTGGATGGTCTCGGCGATGACCTCGGGGTTGGTGTTGGGGGAGATGATGAACTCGCCCCCTGCGGCGCGGACGGCGCGGACCTGCTCGGGGGTGAGGACGGTGCCTGCGCCGACGAGCTGGCGGGTCGCGCAGTGCCGTGCGGCCTGGCCGATGAGGTCGATGGCGCCAGGGGTGTTGAGGGGGATCTCCAGGAGGTTGATGCCGTTTTCGTGAAGGATGTCGGCGACGGGGAGGATCTCGGCGGCGGTGATGCCGCGGAGGATGGCGACGACGGGGCAGTCGGCGAGGTAGAGTTCGAAGAGTTGTTTTTTCATCGCTGTACCCTCCCTGAGGCGGAGCCGCGCATCAGGTTTTCGACCTCGGCGCGGGTGGAGAAGTTGTAGTCGCCGTGGCAGGTGTGCTTGAGGGCGCTGGCGGCGACGGCGAAGCGGATGGCGTCGGCGGGGGCGTCGAGCCCCGGGGTGTTGAGGGCGAAGAGGAGTCCTGCGCAGAAGGAGTCGCCGCCGCCGAAGCGGTCGACGATGCTGCGGATCTGGTAGGGCTGGTAGGCGCCGTCGGCGGCGAGCGGGGCGAAATGGGCGGTTCTGGCGGCGCAGTCATAGAGCATGCCGCCCCAGTTGTTGTGGTCGGCGGAGATGCTTTCGCGCAGGGTGATGGCGACGAACCTGGCCTTGGGGAAGCGCTCCGAGAGCTTTCGGGCGACCTCCTGGTATCCTGCGATGTTGAGCTGGCCTGCGTCGATGGAGGTGTTGTCGGCGGCGATGCCGAAGACGTCCTGGGCGTCTTCCTCATTGCCGATGATGATGTCGGCGAGGGGGACGATTTCGCCCATGCAGCGTCCTGCGAGTTCCTTTTTGGAGGTGCCTGGTTCCCAGTTCCAGAGTTTCTTGCGGTAGTTGAGGTCGATGGAGATGGTGATGCCGCGGGCGGCGGCGAACTGGGCGATGGCGCGGGTGGCTTCGAAGGCGTTGCGGGTGAGGGACGGGGTGATGCCAGTGAGGTGGAGGTGGGTGACGCCCTCCAGCATGCTGGCGAAGTCGTAGGCGTCGGCGGGGAGGGAGGCGATGACGGAGCCCTCGCGGTCGTAGATGACCGAGGAGCCGCGCATGTTGGAGCCGAGTTCGGCGTAGTAGACGCCCATGCGGCCGCTGGGCTCGTAGTGGATGCGGGAGACGTCGCTGCCGATGCCGCGCAGTTGCTGCGCGAAGACGCGGGCGATGGCGTTGTCGGGGAGGGCGGTGAGATAGCGGGAATTGCCGCCGAGCATGGCGACGGAGGCGCAGACATTGGCCTCGCCGCCGCCGAAGGTGGCCTGGATCATTCCTGGGAGGGCCTGGGCATAGCGGAGGCGTTCGGGGGGGCAGAGGCGGAGCATGACTTCGCCGAAACCGGCAATCAAAGTGGACATGGCTGTGCGGGGGTTAGTGGATGATGGTCTGGAGCTCGGCGAGGAGTTCGGCGAAGGGACGCCCGATGCGTTCGGCAAGGGCGCGGACGGATTCGTATTCGGGCTGGCGGCGCAGGATGCCGTCGCCAGTGGATTCCTTGATCTGGACGGGGCCGTAAGGCGTCTCGACGGTGCGCACGGTGCGGTCGAGGCAGCGGCGTTCGACGGGGTAGTGGCGCACGCCGATGGTGGTGGTGTTCAGGAAGACGGCCTTCTCGACGGCGGCGAGTTCGGGGGCGGCGACGATGCAGCGCAGCATGACGCCCGGGCGGTTCTTCTTCATCTGGCAGGGGATGAAATGCACGTCGCGGGCGCCGGCGGCGAAAAGCGCGTCCATGGCGGCGCCGAGCATCTGCCCCGTGGCGTCGTCGACGTTGGTCTCGACGACATAGACCTGCGCTTCAGGTGCGGGCGTCTCCTCCAGGAACATCGCGCGCAGGACGTTGGGGCGGCCGATGTCGCGCTTGCCCAGGCCGCAGCCGCATTTCAGGACGCGGAACTCGGGCGGGAGGGCGTCGCGGGTGCGCAGGGCGGCGGCGATGGCGATGCCGGTCGGGGTCACCAGTTCGGTGGGGACGTCCGTCGGGCGCAGCGGGATGCCGTATGCGGCGGCGATGTTGAGGACGGCGGGGACGGGGACGGGGAGGTCTCCGTGCTGGCAGCGGATGGTGCCGTGCCCCTCGGAGAGGGCGGTCACGATGCACTCGCCGATGTCCAGGTCATCGACTAGCACGGCGGCGGCGACGATGTCGACGATGGAGTCGATGGCGCCGACTTCATGGAAGTGGACTTCGGCGACGGGGACGCCGTGGGCCTTGGCCTCCGCCTCGGCGACGATGGCGAAGATGCGGCGGGCGAGGGCGGCGGCGCGGGGCGTGAGGTCGCCGCGGGCGATTACCGCCTCGACGTCGGCGAGGTTGCGGTGCTCGTGGTGGTGATGCTCGTGGCCGTGCGCATGTTCATGGTCGTGGTCATGCTCATGGAGGTGCACGTCGAAGTCGGTGCCCGCGATGCCGTAGGAGGAGCGCGTGGAGATGTGGTGGTGGAAGCCTTCGAGACGGAGGCTGGCGAGGGCGGCTTCCAGTTTCTCGTGGCTGCCGCCCAGGGCCAGCAGCGCGGCCACGGTCATGTCGCCTGAGATGCCAGTGGCGCCTTCCAAGTAGAGAATCCTGCTCATGGGTGTTCTTCTCGCAGAGGGGAATTCGGTCATGCCTTCAATATAGCCGCGCTTGTGCAATTCAACGGGGAAGGCAGGGGTGAAAAGCAGGGATTTCAAGGGATATGGAGGATGGGATTGGCCTAGTTGAACGGATTCAAGGGAGGCCTGATTGCCGGGCAAAAGTGCGGGCGGGGGTTACATTAACACGACACGGGCCGGCGGGTGCCGGCGGAATCCCACCGAACAGCATAAGAGGACATGGAAATGGCATACATCAAACTTTACAACAAGACCGGGGACGCGAAGGCGGTTCAGAAGCAGGAGCAGCTGGAGAAGGGCTTCGGCGGCAAACTGCCGCAGGTCTTCCAGGCAATGGGCCGCAGCGGCGACTTCCTGGGCTCGGTGCTCCAGATGGCGGGCGCGGCCGGCAGCAACCTCGATCCCAAGACCAAGGAACTGATCGCGATCGCGGTGAGCGCCGCCAACGGCTGCGACTACTGCGTGAGCGCGCACATCGCCTCCGCCAAGGGCATCGGCGTGACCGAGGACGAGATCACGGGGGCCATCGAGGTCGCGGCGGCCCTCTCCGCTTTCAATACCTTCAACAAGGCGACTGGGCTCGACGTCGATATCAAGGGCTAAACCCCTGGGATCTTGCGGGGCCGGAGGATCTGGAAAATCCGGGAAATCCAGCGCCTTTGCGGCCGTAGCCACGGCAACGCCGTGGCGCCCCCGCCGAGCAAACCAGCTCCCGCTTCCGGAAGCCCCGGAAGATCCAGAAGATCTGGAAAATCCGGGGCATCTCTGCGGGGGCATTCCGGCGGGCAAGCCCGCCGGCACACGGGTGAGCGGAAGGCGCGCCGGGCATTCGCGGGGGCATTCCGGCGGGCAAAGCCCGCCGGCACACGGGTGAGCGGAGAGCGCGCCGGGCATTCGCGGTGGAGCGGAGAGCGCGCCGGGCATTCGCGGTGGGGCGGAGAGAGCGCGCCGGGCATTCGCGGTGGGGGGCGGAAGGCGCGCCGGGCATTTGCGGATGCCGTGGCAACATATTCAAGGAGGGGGCTATTGTTTATTGTCAGGAATTTCCAACAGGAAACGAACATCGTCCTTTTGGCCGTCGTCGTTCTCCAGGTCGGCACCGATGCTCCAGATCTGGAGGGCATTCACGGTTTGCGTCTCTTTCACGAGCTCTTGTTCCTGATATTGGAAGCGCCAGATCTGGCATGGGCCTTTGCGGTATTTCAGAGGCTGGTTGGAGAATGGGTCGAGGGGGAGGTCGTGCAGGGAATCGGGGATTTGGCCGGTGCGGCGTCGTTGCAGTTCCGCCGTGATGAGACACCGCAGGATTCGCGTGGCGGCGATTAGGCGGTTTCTATCCACGCCGAAGAAATGGCCTGTCATCCGCATGGCATTGAAGCACACGCTTTGGGAGAATGGCCACTCGCCGAATCTGGAGATTCTGGCGGAGTCGGCAAAGGCCGTGGCATCCTTGAGCGCCAGCCACCATGCTTGCGGAAAGAAGAACCGGATGGAGTGCCAGTGGAGAAGATGCAGCTCAGCGGCATCGGCTTTGTTTCCCGGCAGGGCATGGGGGAGAAGGTGGACAACATAATGGTGGTACATTCCGAACAGATGATCCACGGCGGCTTTTTCGCGCCGCTGGATCCGTTCTTCCCACTGTTGGAGTCTCGTTGCCTGGGTCTCCAGCCAATCCTCGGGAGGCAGCCGCGAGTTCACCAGACGCTCCAGCAGTTCGTTGCGGATTATCCAGATGAACGTTCCACCATCAGGGATGCGAATATCCTTGCAGAGGAAGTCACAGATCAGATCCAGCCGATCCATGGATTTGGCGGCGGCGGCGAAGTCTCCGGAATCGATGGCATAATGGCCGATGCGTCGTTCGATCTTCGCGAGTGTCCGAACCATGTCGATGTCACCAAGAACCCCCATGAATAAATGGGTGTCGTCATAGCATTGCACCGGCGGGGAAATGGGATTCACGATGAGTTCCTCGACGCGGGATCTTTCCACGAGGTCAAGGAATTCCTTTCTACGCTTCTCGTAGAGTTCGCGGGGCAAAACGGCGGTCGGGTGTTCTTTGAGAGTGGCTTCCAGTGAATCCCCTTTATCGCTGCGGAAGCAACGGAGTGCTGTCTCCACCTTCCGCCAATACTCCGGATCCGGGGTGCGTCCGGCATAGAACCGTCGTTCATACTCCGCGAGGTCCATGGAATGCCCGAAATGCGCTTCCAACTTCTGCACGGCCTGGCGGTATTTTGCTTGTTGCCAGGCGACGCACAGGAGGGAGATGGCGTAGATGCCTGCGAACACGCCCCATTGGAGACGGATGGCGCGGGTGAAAAAACGGCGCAATGTGGTTCCCTGCCAACGCGCCAGGAGATCGCCGGAAAGCAGGTAGGCGACGCCAACCAGTACGAATCCCGCGACGGTGAACCAGAGGCAACCATGGCGGCTTTCCAGATGGAAGAGCCGATGGCAGGCACGGGCATACGGGAGTTCAAGGGAGAGGCACAATTCACATCCCCTGCGCACGAAGGGGAGGGGATTAACCCCGTACAGGAGCGTGGAGAAGACGATGAACCACCCGTTCCAGACGGCGCAACAGATGGGCGGCTTGGCGGGGTGGATGGCGGGGGAGCGGAACAAATAGCCGGTGCCGAGGCACGCCAGGATGACGGAGAAAAGCCGCCAATGCGTTCTTTCAAATGTGGTCGAGGTGTCCGTGACGAGATATTCCACACTCGCAAAGAGCAGAGTCAGAAATGCGACTGCCTCCAGGAGGATGGCGAGGCGCATCCAGAAATGCGGAGTTTGCCGGATGCCGGCGACCAGTCCTTTGCCGAGCAGGAACAGGCAATAGGCGCAGGGCGGCAGCGCAAGGACATAGAACTGGAGTGGATGAAATCCCTCCACGGCGTCGCAGATGAAAGGCCAGCGATAGGCGATGCCGACGCAGAATCCCGTGAAACAAAACCAGAGCCAGAGCAGCAGGAGCGTCAGTCCGAAGAATGCGCCCTGCATTGGATTTTCCCAGAAGAAGATTGTGCGAAGGAGCCGCTTCATCGCAGGGGGCGGCGCTGCTGCTATGACATGCGCAAATCTTCGAGATAGCGGTTGGATTCGGGCTGGCGGAGTTTCCGCAGGGCGATGGCCTCCAGTTGGCGGATGCGTTCGCTGGTGAGATGGAAGCGCTGGGCGATCTGTTCCAGGGTCTCAACGGAGTGTCCCATGAGGCCGAACCGCCGCACGAGGATCTCACGGCTGCGTTCGTCGAGGGTGCCGAGGGCGAGTTGCAGGGATTTCTGGATGGCGTCGTGGTTGAGTTCGTCGGCGGGGCGCTGGGGACGGTCGTCGGCGAGCAGTTCGGACCAGTCGCGGTCCTCGGTGGCGATGGACTGCAAGGAGATAGGCTGCTGGCCCATTTTCTGGAGGGCGCGGATGCGCGGGGCAGGGAGGCCGACGAGTTCGGAGAGCTGCTCGATGGTGGGGAGGGTGCCGTTTTCCTGCAGGAACACGCATTCGGTGCGGTGGATCTTGGAGAGTTGCCGAAGGATGTTGACGGGCATTCGGATGGAGCGCCCGTAGGAGTTGAGGGCGCGGCTGATGGACTGGCGGATCCAGTAGGAGGCATAGGTGCTGAATCGGTGCCCGAGGCGGTACTCGAAACTCTCGACGGCGCGCATGAGGCCGATGTTGCCCTCCTGGACAAGGTCGGCGAGGGGGATGAGGGAGCAGGCGTAGCGGCGTGCGATGGAGATGACGAGGCGGAGATTGCCCTCGACGAGGCGGTTCATCGCCTCGTCGGCCTGGCGGGAGGTCTCCTTCATCTCGGCGGAAAGACGCTGCCGTTCCGCGTCGGAGAGGCCTGGGGCCTTCCAGTTCCCCTGGATGAAGAGGTTGACGCACTCCAGGAAGAAGCGCTGCTGGAAATGGACCCGCCCCGCCTCCTCAAGGTAGGAGGAAAGCACGGACGCGAAGTCGTCGAGGCTGGTCCCGTCTGCCTGTGAGAGTTGCTTGAGGAGGGAGTCGGAATCGTTGAGCAGGCGTTCCAGAAGGTGCTGGACGGGGAGAGGGGTGGAGTCGCGCTTCGGCGGCAGGTCTGGCTCCTCGTCCTGGTTTTCGAGCGCAATGTAGGAATCGAGGCCTTGCGGGCTGTTCTGGGGGCGCTGGCGGAGTTCCTCGAGTTTGGCGAGGATGACCTGGGGGAAGCGCTGGATGAGCGCCTTGATGTGCGCTCGTGCCTCGCTGTATTGCCTGGCCCAGCGCGCCTCTTCCTCGGGGGAGAGCAGATGGTAGATGCCGACATCCCGCATATACGCGAGATGGAGGTCGTTGTGGCTTCTGGGGGCGGGTCCCCAGGAGTCGAAACGCGGCTCCATGATGCGGTTTCCGGCGTTGTTCCCTGTGGTGGCGGGGCGCGCCGTGTTGTCGGCAGGTGGTTGTGCGTTTCCGGGAGGCATGAGGAGGCGGCGGGGCGGACGTGCGCGGTCAGCGCAGATGGATGCCAGTGCGCAGCAGGAGGGCGTGGAGTTGCTGCAGATAGTCGCGGGGATTGCCCTCGATGCGTCCGATTTCGTCGCCGCTGGGGGTCAGGAGGATGGTGCAGGGGACGCCGTTGCCTGCGCGGAGCACGCGCGAGAGATGGCGGTATTGCTGCTGGAGGGCGACTGGCAGCCGGATTTCGCTGGGGCTGTCGCAGTATACAAGGACCAGATAGTCGCGGGCGATGCGGTGGAATTCCGGATCGCTGAGGGCGCCCTTGTGGAGGCGGATGCAGTGCGGGCACCAGTCGGAGCCCGTGAAGAGCACCAGGATCGGGCGGTTGGAGGAACGCGCCGCCATGGAGGCGCGGTTGAAGTCATCGTACCAGCCTTGGAGGGTGGTG